>Ga0209188_1000599_pt1 | contig 33851 bp, 54 predicted proteins | sample C_130625_EF_Meta_FD_187307 | JGI IMG/M metagenome (GOLD analysis project Ga0209188, IMG submission 187307) | Freshwater microbial communities from Lake Croche, Canada to study carbon cycling - C_130625_EF_MetaG (SPAdes) (version 2) | ecosystem: Environmental > Aquatic > Freshwater > Lake...
CAAACTTCAAAATCACCGCCGAGAAAGCAAAACACTCTACGCCCTCGAACTATGTGATTGAGCGTGAGTATAAAGCAGAACGCCGCAAAGTCATGGAATTGGAAAAAGAACTCAAAGCCCATGAGCGTACGGACGCGGCCCATGCCCATCCTATGCACGCAAGCCATCAGGCACAAGCCCCGCTTCCGTCAATGCGGAAATAGTCCTCTCGTGGGCGGCTTGCCACATGGCTTGTCGCTCACCTTTAGACAAGGTTGCGCCCTGGTCTAGGTTCGAATGACAACGAAAGCACAAGCTAGCGATTAAATCGTCCGAGGCTTTTATTCCCCGCCCTTTACCGCCGCCCCAGTTTGTGTGCGCGGCCACCACAGTCCCGTCGTCAATCCCGCAATGCTGGCACGGCAGGCTTCGCGCCGCTTTTAGCAGGCTTTTGCTTCGCACATACAACTGTTTCGAGCGTCCCAAACCGGTGTTCATTGGCGCATTCATATCGTCTTTTCCTTGTGTTGTCTTCTCGTACTACCGTTTGCTTTACAAATGTCCACGACCCGCATACAGGGCATTTCATACGTCAATTCCTTTATTAGTTGCCCAGGCAATTAAAAATTCTATGAACTCGCTTGAGTCCTCTACCGTAAATTTGTGAGATTGCAGGCCAAGCTGCACAATTCGTTCACCGTCCAGGCTTGGTGCGACCTTGCCAATCTTGCGGCCGGTTTCATGCGCCCATTGGTCTATTAGCAGGCGTTTCCAATCGTCGGCTGTCCATGTTGACCCCGCGGTCGCCATTTGCTTGGCGATTTTCTCAATGATGGAGTGAAACATATCGTTTTGCTCGGTGCTGCGCCTGCTTTGTTTTATTTCCAACCTTAGCTTTTTACCAAGCGCGAGCGTTTCCTTTACTTTGGGCCACAGGTCTTTCATGACCGTCGCGGCTTGAGTTGGGCTATACAGATGAACTATCACTCATCATCCTTATCAGGTTTTGCGCGGCTTCCACCGAGTCAATCAAGGCCACCGGCCCGCCTTGCCAGCCCATCAGAAACGCGCTTTGCTTTTGGTTTAGCCCTTTTTTGCCATAGGCGCTGGTCGGGTCTTTGACTTCGATTAGGGCCGTTTTCCCCGCATAGCCTACAAGTAAGTCTACCGGCAGCTTTAGAACGAATACAGAGGCTCCTGATGCCCTTAGTGCGGCCACTATTTCGGCCTGATTCCCGTCAACTCTAGCGGCGTGGCGCATTTAGGATTCTCCAAGCTGTTGCTGCACACAAGGGGACTTGTCCGTTTCCAATGGCTTTAAGTCTGTCCACCCTAGAGGCCACCCCATCAGCCACTCTACCCACGTCGGGTTCAGACTGCCACCATTCACTTGCGCCGATACCACTTCCCCTAAATTGCTCTTCCAATGGTCGTCTGATTCGTTCAGATGTCTTGTTTTCGCGTGGCGGCTGTCCTGCACTTTCGGCGTGGGCCACTTCTGTGCATTGGCAATAACCTTGACACTTTGGGCAGTCGCATTCATCAGGAGCGTTGCACTGGAATCTTGCAAAGAATCGTTCGCAGTAGTCGCATCGTGCTGGATCAACCTGGCCAAGCCCATTGAGGCTGTTCTCCCGTCCCTCAACACCTTCCGCGCCTTCCCGTACTTGTCCAAGCGAGTTGTGTCCCCGTTCTTCGGCATCATGTTTTCTGCTATTGAATCGAACACCGTGGGCGTTGGCAACAAGCCAGAATCTGTCTCTCTGGTGCGGCGCCCCAACATCGGCAGCTCCCAGCACTGTCCACCGGCAGTCATACCCGAGCGCGGCCAGATCACCGAGCACTCGTCCGAGTCCCCGAGTAATGAGGGCTGAGCTGTTCTCCACGAAGACGAAGCAGGGTCGAACCTCGCCAACGATCCGCGCCATGTGGGTCCACATTCCTGACCGTTCTCCGGTGATTCCTGCGCCTTTTCCGGCAACGCTGATGTCCTGACACGGGAAACCTCCCGATACAACGTCAACAATTCCTCGCCACGGGTTTCCGTCAAAGGTTTGTACATCATCCCATATCGGGAAAGGCGGGAGAAATCCGTCATTTTGTCGGGCGCACAGTACGCTCGCGGGGTAGGGTTCCCACTCAACGGCGCAGACTGTTCGCCATCCAAGGAGTTTTCCCCCAAGTATTCCTCCACCAGCGCCCGCGAAAAGAGCCAACTCATTTAACTGCTCCATTTTTCATTTCTTTCAAAACATAGGCTTTGATGCCCTTGAACAAGTCGTCTTCATCCATGCGCTTAACTTCAGCCCAGGCCCATTCTTTCCACTCAGGTAATCGGCAAAGGCGCACATATTCCGCAAAAGTTGCCTTGCGGATTTTTTCAATGTCAAACATTGTTTTTCACTTTTGCAATCAATTCGGCAATGCGGCGCTTGTTCGTCGCTATCTGCTCGGCGGTCAAGTCGTTTCCCAATCGCAAAACTGATGGCTCCACATAGCTGCGGCGCAACAAATTCATCCATTGCGGCAGGCTTGGTGGTTCTTCGGGCAAATTCTCCAATGCCCGCCTAATGGTCGCCGCACTTGTGCCGCCCATCTTTTCAGCCCAATGATTCATTGCGTTGACTACACCAGCATCAGACCCGTCAGGCAACACTTGGCCGGTTTTCCATTGATTCATAAAACGCGTTCCATAGTTGCCCTGCATGGTCGCAAAGATGCGCTGAATCCAGCTATCAGGTAATTTGGAGGACATTAAAGTTCCTTTCATCACCAAAAATGGCTCTAGCTGCGCCAAGGTTCTTGTCTTGCTTTACCGGCCAATCATGTAGCCAACCAGCCTTAAAACCCGCCCAGCCGCGTTCACAGCACGTTTCCAAGGCTACCTGTAGGCTAACCCCTGCCTTGTCCGCTTCGCGCTGTATTCCGTCTATTGCGGTTTGGGTGACCGCCGCCTTTTTTGCTTTTCTTAACTTTAACCAATCCTGCCAAACAGAATCCGTCACGCCGAACGGCGGGGCGACTGTATTCTTTCTCTCTTTCTCTCTCTTTGTCTCTGCCTCTCCCTCTGTCTCTGGGATAGCAGCATGATAGCAATCTGCTAGCACTCCGCTAGTTATGAGGAAAAAACCTTTATCTATCAATGGTTTAACCCCATCTTTGTATTCTTTTTCTGTAATCCTTAACCTAAAAGTTAATTCTTCGATAGAAGCATCAAAAACGCCATCTTTTGTTTCACTTGCAAGCAGCCAAAGCATTGGCGCTATCGCCTTGCTAGCAATCGGCAAGCAAATAAATTCTCTGTTATTAAGTAGGTCGCGGTGAAGTTTTATCCACGGCGGGCAGCGGTCTTTGTAATGTTGGAAGACCGCCCAATTTTTGGGCTGTAAAAGCATTTCTAACCTTACGTTATCGGTTCGCGTTACTTAAAAGAACATCGGCAGGGCGGTAACGAATCGCCTTTTCCCCCGCTAAAGGTAGCCGTGCCCAAATCTTACACCAAAAACCACTCAGGCCGCATAGCTTTAAGCTGCCACAACCTGGCTTGCGGAATGTGTATCCATTGCGATACAGCAGACCGACTTACGCCCAGGATTCTAGCCAAGGCACTTGCCGAGCCAGCCCGCTTGATTGCTTCTCTTTTGTCCATCCGCGCATTGTAAGCTAGCTTAACAACTTTGTGGCATTAGGGTTTGCCCTATAGCATTTCGCAACTTTAGTGCATTAAATAATGTTTAGAACGCTTAACATACGCCTATCGCAACAACGCGATGTTTTGACCAAAGAAAGGTTTTTATGTCTAAAGAAACGTGGGATTCCATCATCACAACGGTGGCAATTGCCATCATCTTCTACACCATCGGTTACTTTGTCGGAGGCGGCGTATGACTGTCTACAACACGACCCGCCTAGTCGAATGGGATTTGAAAGACTATGGCGAATATGCCAATTTAGAAGTCACCTACGAATGGGACACCGAACTGGATACCTTGGTTGTCTACTCTGTGCGCTATGGTGGCTTGGAATGGATTGACTATCTGAATAATTCCACCCGCGAATACTTGACCAACTATATCAACGAAAGACTTGAGCCATGAACGCCGACGAACTTATCAAAGCTGCCGAGACGCATTCCATGAAATACAACGCTGACCAGGCTGACCGGCTAGCGTACGAAGTCGGAGCGCTGCGGGCCTACATCCGCGACGTTTGCGACATTTTGGAAAACACACAAGCCGAAGTGAAGCAACTGCAAGCCGAATTGATGTGGGAGCGCAAACATGGTCACTAGCAACAACTATAAAGAAATCATTGCGGATTGCAAAACAAAAGCAAACCCAATGCGCGAATTAGAAATTTACCTTTTTTATCTGTGCCAACAATTGGAGTTTCAAAATGAACGAATCAAATGGTTCCAAAAACAACTTAAAGCGTGAAGACTACGAATGCCCCAATTGTGGGCGCGATTGTGGCGACTTAACCCGCCACGCTTTTGATGATGTGACTGTGATTTGGTACTTTACTTGTGAACATTGTGGAATAGATTTTGGAGGTGACCTATGAAGAATATTGCATCAGCGTTAGTACGCGCCCAGCGCGGATTTGCACCAGCGTTAAAAACGTCTACAAACCCGCATTTTCGGTCTAAGTACGTTGACCTTGCCGGTTGCATTGAAGCGGTTGTAGATGCCTTAAATGCCGCAGGAATAGCCCTTGTGCAGCGCACATCTGAGGACAGCACCGGCGTGACTGTGGAAACGGTGTTTGTCCACGAATCAGGCGAAACATTGGAGTGCGGCAAGCTGCACGTTCCCGCTGCCAAACAAGACCCGCAAGGGTACGGCTCGGCGCTGACATATGCTAGGCGCTACAGCCTGATGGCGGCCTGCGGGATAGCGCCCGAGGACGATGATGGCAATGCGGCATCCAAGACTCCAGCGCCAAAGGTGTCGGCCACTAAAACTGACCTGGTTCCATCTAACCGCATGAACATTGTTGCGGACGTTGCGGCAGCAATCAATGAGCGCATGAGCGCCAATGACCTAATCGGTGCGTTTGAAGAATATTCGGGCATCACCGACGTGGAAGAAAAAACGGCGCTATGGGGAATGCTTGACAGCAAGACTCGCAGCGCAATCAAAAAATGCGCAGAAACTTTAAGGGGTTAATCATGGCAGTAATTTACGAAATCACCGTCAAAGACGGTACTTATCAAAACAAACAGGGCGAAACCAAAAACTCGTATCAGCGCATAGGCGTGGTGATGGAGACCAAGGCCGGTTTAATGATGAAGCTGCGCTCTATCCCCGTCATTGAGGGCGGCTGGAACGGCATGGCATACCTTAACCCGCCACGTCCTAAAGATGGATTACCTAAAGATGACGGGTTTTCAAAAGATGATGACTCAGACATTCCTTTTTAAGAGGCCATATGACACAAACCGAATGGGTACTCAAAAGATTGCGCTTCGGCCCGCCACTTACGCCGATTGATGCGTTAAATGGTTGTGGATGTTTTCGCCTGGCAGCTATTGTCTTTGACCTTAAAAAAGTCGGGTGGAACATTGAGACCATCATTGTTAAGAAAGACAAAAAGCGTTATGCCAGCTATGTCATGCAAACACCAGAGAAGCTATGAAATACGTTGCTGATTTTTTTGCTGCGGTTGGCTTGGTTTCTACGATTGTTGTAGTTGGCTTTACCATTGGATATAAATCTTGTGAACCTTCTTGCCACAGTATGAGGGCACTTTTTACGGAGAAATGCAAATGAAAGAAAAAATAAGATTGGTTGGCTGGTATTGGGGAACTACTCATTTACACAATTTCAAAAATGTAAGTCAATGGTTTTACGATGATGAAAAATCTAAGCATATTTACAAAAATTTGGGCGTAATGTGTATGGATAACTTTGGCGATTTATTTTTGGTTGGGGAAATGCCAAATGAACAATGATGACGATACCGATGCTGGTGGTGACTTCTTTATTGATTTCATTAAGACAGCCATTGCCATCTTTTTCTTTGTTTTATTTGTTGCAGTAATTGGCAACGTTGTATGGAGATTAGTAGCATGATTCAAACTATTTTTATTCCGGTTTTGTTTGTGTGTATGAATGACCATTGCGAATTCATGCAGGCTATGCGGTACTACACACGCGAAACAGAGTGCCGCGCCACACTAGATGAACAAAAAGAAAACCTACGCAAGATGGCTCTTAAAGGTGGTCAGATGGTTACCCAGATTGAGGGCACTTGCATAACTTTGAAGAATGGAATGCTATGAAAACAGCAGAGGATGAGGCGTTCGAGGACATTGAGCGCAGACAAGGCGGTTTCCATGCCAAGCGGGAAATGGCCGCAGATAAACAACGCACATGGACAAAAAAAGATTTGGCGCTGGATAGCTTGACCCGCGTTTGCGATATTCAGCAGCGACTAATCAATCAGTTGATTGCGGTTGAGCAAAGTTCCTATGCCCGAGGATATGAGGACGGGATGACGGCTCAGGTAGAGATTGACATATCACTTAACGAAATGGTGCAACATGAAAATCACAGCGACATTTAACGACGAAGAAGAGGCCATCAAAGCAATCCACTCAGGATATGCTTGGCAAACATTGCATGAAATCAACGAAATACTAAGGCAGAATAGAAAACACGACTTACCTTTTGAGCAAGTCGTGTCCCAGATTCAAGCGTCCGTAAACGACGCTTTAGCGATGATTTACCCTGATTAGGCTTCTTCGCACTCTTCCTCTTCGTCTTCGTACTCTTCTTCGTCGTCGCCCCAATCGGCTTCGTCGTCTTCAACCAAAAGCCATTCGCCGGTCTCTTCATTGAGCCAGTACCAGGCTTCGTGCTCTTCGTCGTACCAGCAGTAGCAATCTGCGTCTTCGTCGTACTCGTACTCTTCGCCTTCTTCAAAGCAATCAGCCAAAAAGTCGAAATCGTCTTCGATTTCTTCTACGCTGTTAACTAAAAATGTGAAATGAAACATAAAAACCCCTATACGTTGATGATTTGACCCCGAAACTCCACCTGGTCGTCAGCCCATTTGTGAACTAACTCAGGCCACAAAATCCTACCACCCTTGAATGTCAAGACGGCAAAGCCTGACCTGTGGTTTAATGGGTTGCCTTCTCCGTAGTCAAATTGTGGGCCATACGGCTCCGCAAGGGTTCCGGTGTCTACACCATATCTGTTACCAATGTAATCAGCAAAAGGCGTTACCTTTAGGCTGTGCAAATGGCCTGTCACGATAGACACACCAGCATTTACGGTGTTGTTGTGCGTTGCATGAACGCCGTTTTTGTATCGGTGCTTGATGATGCAGTCTTTGGTAGGCCAAACAGACCATGCGAACTCCCACGCTGGTAAATGGTCTTCTAGCTTGAACCCGTGAACTTCTTTGTATTGTGGAGCCTGCACCGCCAGCTTGTTGGCAAAGCGCGTGTCGTGGTTGCCCCATGTAAACAGTAGCTTGACATTGTGCCGTGCGGCTTTGGCGGTCTCCTCAATCTCGCCTAGATGCGCTTGAACTGCTTTGAGTTCTTCTATTACCGATGGCGTACGCGACCAGCCAAGCGGTGGATGGCGGCTGATTGATGTTCCATCAAATGCGTCGCCATTGCTGATGATGGCGTGTGGCTTGAGTTCTTTGATAGCCCACAGTAAACCACGATATGCGGTGGTGTATTCACCAGGCCAAAAGTGTGCGTCGGAAAAAACAATTACGGTCTGGTCAAGAATGCCAAGGTCTATACGATTGATGGATGTTTGGATAGGCTGCATATAGGCGTAAGGTCTAGCAGCCTCATGGAAACTAACAAGCGGTTGGTTTGTTAGCGCCTCTATTCTTCGCCTGCGCCGATGGGCAGCGCGTTTGTCCATTTTCAAGAATTCAGCTACTTTTTCGGCTGAACCAAATTGATTCCATGCGCTTATAAATTCGCTATGAGAAACCTTAGCTTGCATAATGACTCCGCAAAGTTGCGCGAGACTAGCACAATGTTATTACGCAAGCATTGATTTTGCTGCGGTTTGCACTTGGTCAACACGAATTAGCCAGCCTTTGAGGAATTTCTGCTGGGATGGATTGGTGGTGGCAAGACCTTGATAAAACCGTTGTTTTTGGTCGGCAAAACTATCTAATAGCCGTTGCTTGTTGGTCACGGCAACCTTACCCAATGTGCCGCTGCCAATAACACCATCGTCCACGGCTCCTACACAGCGCTGAAGAAACTTGGCGGCTCGAGCAACACCGGCGTTTACAGCAAAGTCAAACACGGCGTAGTCAATGCCTTTAGGTAGGTCGTCACCTTTGACCTTGTCCCAATACATTTGTCGATAAAATGGCTTGACCGTGTCTTTTGTCAGGGCTTTCATTTCACCTGGCTCAATCGGTCGGCCAAGATATGCGCCCCATGCGCCCGCGGTCACGCCTAAATTTGTTTCGCCGCCTGCATCATCTTTGTCCCAAACGTAGCCGCCTTCTGACTGCATTACCTTGTCAAATGATGCGTCAAAGTTGTCTTTCATTTGGAGGCGACCCCGTTGATTTTCTCAGCGGTACGCATACCACCAAGGCCAAGCATACCCAAGAGCAAAGGCATCATCGTGTTCATGTCCATCTGCGGAAACTTGACGGGATGGCCGTAGATTGCGCTGCCCCATTCGGCAAGAGGGCCAACCACAAATTGAATTGCAAAGCCTGCACCGCAGACCCATCCAATGCCTGGCCGCCAGCCTGATACAAAAACCGACGGATTGGCAGCCTCGGCTTTGTTGATGTCCAACTGTCCAGCAATGATTGACAGTTCGCCAGACTGCTGAAGTTTGAACAATTCTAGTTTTGCGGCAGCAGCTTGGGCAGGGTCAGGCCACAGCCTGTCCATTACCTTGCCACCAATGTCAAGCAATGCGGATACGGGGTCAAGCGCCATTTTCGTCTTTCTCAATGTGAGAGCCTACCTTTAGGCCCGAAAGCCAACCAATCAATCCACCAATGATGGTTTGAAAAGCTGGAGTGATGATTTCAAAGATGGCTTTGTTGTCTACTTCTTTGACAAACAAGCCGTGAATAAGGGCAAGGATAAGTGACAGCACCACAAAACAAAGGGTCGCCGTTACCATATAAGTTACTATCGTTACCAACCGGTCTTTGTCGCTCATTTTGCCCTCTCGTACAATTTTTCTATCTTTGTTCGGATTTTTACGCTGTCAGACGTGCCTAAGATTTGCGCCAAATTGCTGTAAATGAGTCCAAGACTTTCTTTAGTGCAGTACGGGCCTGATTCATCAAGCCAATCAAGTATTCTTTCATATCGTTCCTTTGGGTTGGTTGTAGATGCAATATTGACAAAATCAGAAACGCTGCACTCGGGGCGCAGGGTTGCGGCCGAAACCAACGATAGCAAAAATATGGCAAAAAACCATTTCATTTAAAATGAGTTAAAAGCGAATAACTCATGCTTCCCATGCCCATAATCATTGTGCCCGCAAACCACATAATGACTTTTTCTAATCGGTCAAGACGCATTTGAATTTGGGCATAACGCTCGGCGCAAACGGCTTCATGGCTGTTGAGTTTTGCAAGCGTATCGTCCATGTTAGGCTTTCTGAATAAACGCCAAGGCGTAGTAGGTTGGTAAATTTGTTCCAACGCTCGAGGTCACCGAACTGGTGAATCCACCGGTGTTGCCGACTGAGTAGGTGTTACCCGCACCAACAACAAAGGAATCTTTGAGGTTAGGCGTGCCGTTTGTACCGTCGCAGAGATAGTAACCCGATGGGATTGACCCAATAGACCCCGACCACATAATGATTCCACCCGATGGCACGGCGCTGACCGATGGGCTTGTTCCGATGATTCCATAAAGGTTATCGTAGGTTTGGATTGTGACATTTGCGCTAGTGGTGAGGACAAACTTGTAATTCGTGCCCGACGTGAGCCATATCTCTTGCGGTGGCCGACCATCCGTTCCAAGCTGAATAGGGTTGGTGTTTGCAGTCGTGCCCGCCGATGTGGTGTAGGTGGCCGCAGCCGTGGTGCTACCGGCCACATAGGTGTAGATGTACCCACCGTTAAGCGGCTGGCCTGTCGTGGTGAAAAATTGAAACCCGTTGCCGATGGGTGAAAGATTGACGCTCATGTTAGTCCTTGGTTAAACCGCCGTGCGGATTTGTTGCTTCTCTAGCAAAACCTTCTTTGTTCAGTTTGCCCATAAATTGCTTTGCAAGACCAAGAACAGGAATTGACATACCGCCAGTAGCGCCAGCAAGTTTAGCCTCTCCAGCAGTAAGCAATCCTTCTTTTGCCATGTCACCCAACATACTGCTGTATGTGTTGGAATAGTTAAATGTTCCAGTTTTAGGCATACCTATTTTGCTTGTCAGCAAGCCCAATTCGGTAACATCTTGCATTGCTTGTGGCGACAATGATTCTGTTAAAGCAGATTTGTTTTGCTTGTAAAACTTAGCAAATTGTTCAGGCGTGAGATTGCGCTCACTAGCATTGATGGCAGCATTTTTAGCGCGGCTCAGTTCGCCAAATGTTATTGCTTGATGGGCAATGTCATCGGCAGGAATTTCTGCCTTCATGCGCCGAATAGACTCAGGCGTTGCGCTTGACACATATTTATTGTGAAACTTTGCTGCGTTTAGGCTTTCGCCTTGTGCCGATGCGTCGGCAGCATCTGCCGCCTCTTTAACCGCTGCTTTATATGCAGGATTGCCCTTAATCACGCCCATGCGCTCCGCATTTAGTCTACGGGCATTGTCAGCCAATTCTTTAAGCCGTGCAGCCTGGGGCGTGCCTGCTTCTTCTCCAAAGATAGGCAAATTTTCAAGTTCTTGGCGCACAATATAAGCAGCGCCTCGCGCATTGCCATTTGCACTTGAGCGCATTTCGTTTGCCAAATTTGTCCGCAAAGCCTCATAGCTTTCAAATGTTGGATTTTTATAAAAATCTTTCAAGTCAGCTTTAATGCTGTCGGGAAGATGATTTAGCTTTAGCTTTTTAGACAATTCGGAATTGATGTTTTCATCTAGCTTTCCAATGTCAATAGGAAATTGACCGCCGTTTTCATCTTCCAATGCTTTGTAAGCGCTGCTAATTGCATCACGCCGCACTTGGTCTTTTGCGGCCAAGGCGTTTATTTCATGCTGTCCTAGTTCAGATGCGTCGGCGGTTACCGAAATGTCTGGAGCGTGTTTTTGTTTAGCCGTTTCAAATGCGGCTGAAATTTGCGCCGGTTGCTCATTGAAATGATTACCCAATGTAGGCGTTTCACTACGACGATTCCATTCGTTTGCATATTGTTGCGTGTCACCAAGGCGTTGCCCAACGGATAAATTAACGCCATGTTTTTCTTCAAGTGCCCGTGTTTCCAAGGCAGGCAAATGGATTGAATTAATGTCTTTTGAGCCAACAAATTGCTGAAGTTCTAGCGATGCGTTTGCAAGCGCAGCATCCACACTACCGCGCAATGACATTTGAGGCGACACACCAGCAGCACCAACAGAGGCAGGCGCTTCTGCTGCAACAGGCGCAACAAGTTCTTCACCAAATGCACCTGGCAATTGACGCTCTGGTGGAAAGCCTGCGTTTATTTCTACGCGAGGAATTGGTGCGCCTGATGCATCACGATAAACGCCTGATTCATCGGGGGTCAATTCAGCCGGCGGCTTGAACAATGGCGGCTCTGTAGCGGTTGTGTAAGCTGCACCAAAATCAGCGGGGCGAGCAGCAGCTTCGGCGGCAGCTTGCTTTTTGGCAAATTGCGCCTGCACTTGTTGAATGGTTGCATTAGAGGCAGGACGGGGTTGTCCAGCGCGTGAAATCACATTGCCTTTTGCATCAACCACCATTGGCATTGCTTCTCTTGCGGCAGCGACCACAGGCTTTGCAACCATGCCCACAACTTCGGGAATAACAAACGATGCCATCGTTGCAATGTTTCTGACAGATTCAGGTGGAATGCCCGTCTTTGCTGAAATTTGGTCTGCTGTCAAACCTTGATTGACCGCAAAATCTTTTACCGTAGCAATTAGCTGTTGGGGAATAAGGCCAACCGGTTGTTGATAGGCTTTCTCACCGGTAATGCCAAGTGCTTTGCCTGCGGGCTGTCCAATGAATTGTGATAGCTGAGTGCCCATTTGTTCAGCACGCGCAGGGCCAACAAATGGCGTTGCAATGGCTTGAGTAGCTGCACCAGCCGCTACAGGCAAAACGCTGTATGCGGTATCAATACCACCAGCAATGCGTTGTCCAATGTCCCGCTTGGCGTTTTGGATGGTGTTAAACGCATCCATGAAGTGTTTTGCTACAGGCGACGGTGGCGCGGGCGGGCCTCCAGGCGCACCAGTTGCTGCGGGAACTGGCTTATCTATGAAATCAGCCAATGTTCCTGTTGTTGGAGCAGACGCGGCAGGCGCAAAAGCAGCGGCCGTTGGCGCGGCCATCGGTGCAGATGCGCTTGGGATTGGAACTGGTTGACCTCCAATTGCTTGAATTTCACGATTCAATGCGCCTAATTGGGCGGCGGCGGCGGTTGCAGAAGCGGTATCGTTTCGTTGAATGTGCCCCGCCATTTGCTGTGCAATTGCCAAGGCTTGCTGTCTTTTTGATTCAGCAACGCCTTTTAACTCCGCGGCATTATTTGCTTCAACTTCTGCCATTTGTGCGGCAGTTGGTTTGATGCGTTGAATTGTTGATGCCGGTCTAACAGGCGCAGACGATGCAACGGCTTTTGCCGGTTGAACGACAGCCGATGCAACAGTCGGCGCAGGCGGCGCTGCTGGCGGTGCAGGCGCAGCAGCAGGGGCATCTAAATAATCAGCTAATGTGCTCATTTAATTATTCCCAATGCTTTGGCGCGGTCACGTTTTTGCAACAACTCCGCTTTTCTAGCAGGCGACATGGTTCGCATTACTTGCGCCGCATCTTCTTGGTTCATTTGCGTAAAAAACAACGGGTCTGCCGCAGCGTTCCATTGACGCAAACGCTGTTGGTAAGCGGTAGGGTCACCAGCAACAGGTTCCAAGAAATGCGCTTTTTCTTCTTTAAATTTTTCTTGCCCATCAAGTTGCTCAATCACTTTTTGATTGCCTGCCAATGTCATGTTGGTACTTGGATTTGCCAATTCAGCAATTGCTCTAGCCGCATCGGTATTCCCACCAACCACTTGAAGCAATTTGCTATTTTTAACCAATTCTTCGGTATTGGTTGTTTCCAATGTATTTGCTGGAATTCCAATTGCTTGAGCCAATTTAGACAAGAATTGTTTTTTGTCTGAGCCAACACCAGTAAACGCAAGCGGCAACGACGCACGAATTTTGTCGTAAACCGACCGTGTGTTAGTCGCTGCATTTGCATCTGCAACTGTGGCGTTCCAATCGCTTCCCGATGTAGTTCCAAGTGCACCTAGTGATGCAGTTGCTGCTGGGCCTATTCCCGTATATTTGCGTTGTCCATTGTCCACCACATAAGCACGACCAGTTTCATCAACGTATTGTTGAGTGGGCGGCAATCCTATTTTGATTCCTGGGCCAGTTGATGTGCCTGGGGCAACGCTTGTCAATGCTTGGTTTGCCGTGGATACTGGAAGAATTTGGTTTCCTGCGCTAACAAGTGAAGATGGCGCATATTTGCTGTTCAATGCGTTAATTAACCCGTCATTGTTTGACCGGATGTAATCAATTAAATGTACCTTTAATGCTTCACCATCAACATTTGGAATTTGACTTACTGCAACATTTATATCCCTAGGCTTTATCCAAGGCAATTGTTCCATGTGATTTGTGATTGCATCAACAACTTTTTGGCGTGTTAAATTTTTATCATCTAACAATTGATAAGCAATGTTAGTCCCGCGTTGAGCAAAATCTGTCATTGTTTTCAATTGCGCTGACCGCGCTTCAGCAGCTGCTCTGTCGGCTTCACTTTGTGCTTTTACTACGGTTGATGGTGCAACTGCTGCGGCAACATCTGCTGCCGTTCCTGCCTGTCTCGATTCCGATGCTATGCGAGCCGCAATATCAAGATTTGTTGCTAATAGTTGTCTAAGTTCTTCAGCAGCTTTTTGTCTTGCAATTGGGTTTAACGCTTGCGTTTGTTCAACTTCAAGTTGCTTGGCTCGCAATGCTAGCGGATTCATTGCTTGCGATTGCTGAACTTCAAGCTGTTTGGCTTGCAAAGTCAATGGATTTAATGCTTGCGCTTGCTTATATTGTTGCGCTTGATTTGCAAGGCTCATCATGTCCGCAAGGGACGTTTGCGGCGTATTGGTTTGATATCCCGTGAAATAATCAGCCATGATTTTTATCCTTTAGACCCGAGCAAAGTCGCCAAATATGCTGTATTTGCAAGGTTAGAAAGCCCTGTAGACGATGCTTGCGATTGTCCTAGCATACTTGCAGCGGTAGCATTAGCAAGACCCGTATTAAGGCCGACTGTTCCCGTGCTGTAGGCTTGTCCAGCCGTGCCTGCGCCGGTGTTGGCAGTCTGTCCTATGCCAGCAATTCCAGCAAGAGAATTGTAAATGCCTGTTCGTTGCAATTGGTAATTGTTAAAAGCATTCTGATACGCATTGCCTGCGTAATTTTGCGTAAACTGATTGAGGCCGGTCAAAGCGTTACCACCTAGTGCACCACCGCCAACATTAGCCGCACGTTGATTGGCCTGTTGGCCTTGTTGCAACATGAAATCGTAGTTCGGAGCCAAACCAGCTTGTAGGTCTGCCGCATTGAATTGATGCGTCAAATACGGGGTCATGCCCGAAAGTTGATTTATTGCGCCAACGCCTGCGGCCTGATAAGGCGCTTGATAACCAAGCTGCTGGTTGTAGATGTTGCTCAACGTACCTTGTGATGCTGCTGTGGCTGCTTGTTGTGCGCCAAGTCCTGCTTGCATTGCCTCACGGGTTGCAGCGGAGTTATAAAGTCCTGTTGCGCCAATTCCTAAAGCAGCAAGCTGAGTTGCCGTAAGCCCAAATGCGCCTCCAGCAGCTGCTCCTGCACTAGCTGCTCCTGCTCCTGCGCCAGCGGCGCCTGCTGCACCAGTTAATGCCGCAGTATTTCCAACGGCAGCCATATCAGCAAGTGATGACCCTGCACCTACAGTACCTTGCGCGGCAGCAGCAGCTTCGCTTGATAAACCACCTTGGGCAGCCATTTGTGCGCCAACAGAACCAGGAGACATTCCTGCTGCCACGGATTCGTTAGGGAATGCTGTAACTGCTGTTCCTGCGGCCCCACCACCGCCCACGGCCGTACTTGCAGCTTCACCGCCGCCACTCATTGCAGATAGGCCGCCACTTAAATCAGCAATTGGTGTGCTAGTGCCAGCGGCGGCGGCAGCCGCATCAGTTGACAATGCTCCTTGAGCAGCCATTTGCGCTCCAACAGAACCTGGTGCTGTTCCCGTAGCAACGGCTTCATTAGGGAATGAAGATATTGCTGTTGTTCCTGCGCTTCCACCGCTTTCAGCTGCATTAACAATTTGCGCTTCACTACCTCCATTAGCAGCAGCCTCTTCTGCTACGCTTAAATCAATACCATTAAATCCAGCAGTAAGTTGACCCGCACCATAAGATGTAACTAATGTTTCAACAGCCTTTTCAAGATTCCCGCCAGTTTGCGAATATTTGTTTGCAGCAAGAAATGATGCTGTTGCGGCGGGAGGAACACCATACGCAGCGGCAACAGCTGTAATTGCGGCTTCTAAATAAGGACTATTAGAAATTGTCTTTGCCGCTGTAGTTAATTCTTGATTAACTGTTTTTTCTATAGGTTGCAATACCTTAGTTGCCTCTGCGCTGACTGTTTCAGCAGCATGGCTAACGGTATCACTAGCCGTTTTAATTACTTGACTTACTGCGCCCATTACAACCTCACTAAAAATTTATAGGTTCGATATTCCCCATCGTCAATTTTTTCTGACTCGTAAGGGTACTTGGAATGCACCAAAAGCGTCGTGATTTTGGGGTTGTCGTAATAGGTAACGGCGTACTTGTAACCCTTTTCTGACATTTTATCAAAGAACGCATTGCAATTTTTGACCAAGTTTTCAGCTCTGTCGCCATTCATGGCGTGAAATTCGACCCCATTGTCCACGTCATGTGCAAGAAAAAGCGTGTTGTCCTCGCGGTACAACTTATATTTCCCGCGCAACGCATCCATCAGCCCATCGTAGTATTGTTGGGCGGTAATGGTTTTCTTAGGGTAGTTCTTCCCCAAGTCAGCAGCAAGAATTTCTTGTACGGTTTTCATAAGTTGTAGTACGGAATCTTGTACGCATTTCCGTTTACGGTCACATTGATAAACCCAACTGGATTAGCGGGCAAAGTCGCAGAGCCTGCGGTGGCCGTTGTAGCCGATGAAAAATTGAGCAAATTCAAAAAGAACTGCTGCCATGAACGGGTTGGCCGGTTAGTCGTCTTATCCAAAAACTCAGCTTGTGGATAAGGGTTGATTTGCTGGGTGTTTGAGAGTGCCATTAGTTTTCTCCTGCGCTCATTTTCAAGTTGGCAGAGATGATGACCGCATTCACGGGGTCGGTGATAGACACTTCAAAGACTCTATCCCGCGCCTGTCCAAGCCTGCGCCATATAGCACGATTGCGATATTTACCTAGTTGGCCGATGGTGACCCAATATTCTTTTGACCAAGTGGAGCCGCCATCATTAGACCAACGCAACATAGCCTGTGGATAAGTTGTGGTGATTGTGTTGTTAACCGTACTTTGAATTCCAATAACGTATGTCTCTAGCGCCCCAATTGTGAAAGTTGCATCTGGGTAAATGTAATAAGGCGAATTGACATAAGTCGCCTGGGCAACTGTGGATAGACCCGTTGTTCCTACGCCTGGCTGGAATTGAATTTGCAATTCTTCAAAATACTGGCGTTGCAAGTCTGTGGTCAGGTGGGGCGCACGGCGCAATCTACGGACGTTTTGGCCGTTGTCGGTGTAGTTCTTTTTGTCAAGTTCGTATATACAACCATTTGCATAATCGCCAACCAACACCATGCCTTGAAAGACCGCGCAGCAGTTTCCGCGATGGCGGCTGTATGTGCCATCATCTTCTGTGTATAGCCACTTGTGCCACATCTGAGTCGTAAAGTCGTATGCCCATGTCAGATTAAGCGTGGGAAATGTGCAAACGTAGACTTCGTGGCCTTCAAGCTGGTACGTCCAAGCAATCGCGTCATCAATGTATTGGTTGGTGATGGAATTCTCTACGGCGTGGGTAGAAATGCGCTGCGGGATGTACCCGCTCATCTGCATCACTTGCGCTTGGCCGCGATTGTTCCGCGACACATAAGCAAACGATGGGCCAAGGCGAGCCACGGAAAACTGCGCCGCAATGCCCTGTTGGGTAGATGTGCCTGGAATGCGCTGAAACGGGAACTGAACCGCGCCTACATCTGTCCACACTTCGGACGATGCTTCACCCATCAAATAGACTTCGCGGTGGTCAACAATGAGCGCCACCAACTTGTCAGGTGACCCGTCTTTTAGCGAATAGGATGTGCTTGGCGAAATGGGCGATAACAGATTGGATGCGCCCCAAAGCTGTGTGCCTGGGTCGTTGTAAACAAAGTAGTTATCCACAATGTCAACAGAATTTGCACCGCTAAACGCGCCATCACTTGATGGCAAAACGCTGAAATTCAGCGCATACATGGTTTGACCTACCGCAATTGTTAGTGAATTGCTGATGGTGTATGTACCCGTGCCACCGGAGCCGCTTCCAAACGCGGTAACGATTGTGCCCGCCGTAACGCCTGCGCCTTGGATTGTTTGCCCAAGGTAAATCGTGCCCGACGCAACTGCGCTGACGGTCATCGTTGTGCCCGCTACTGTAGCCGTGAATCGAGCGCCGACTGCGGTGCTGCTCAAAGACCGCGCAGAAACGGTTTGCGATGTATTGAGGGTGTATGTACCTATCCCACCTGTCCCCGTTCCCAAAGCCGTAATAACAGTCTCGGCGGTCACGCCCACGCCGGTTAGACTTTGGTTAGCCGTAATCGTGCCTGAACTAATGGCGGTAACGGTAAGAGTTGTGCCCGAAACAGAGCCGGTGAAAAGTGCATTAGTTGGCGTGGAAATGCGCCAGGTGTACCGATAAGCCCCGTCCACAATGTAGGCGTTAATGCCGTTGTCGGTAATGCCAACACGCCCTGTAGACGAATTGAGCGTGCCGACAATGGTCGGTGTTAGGTTAGATGTGAAAACATAAACATAAAACCCGCAGACCGCAATCATTTGCGACCCGCCAGACAATGTGCGGAGGCCGCGCACTTCGGCGCTATTCAGTACGGTCTGTAAGGTTAGCCCTGGAGTTGGGTAAAGCGCAACAATGCCCCGTGTACCAGGCTGCTTGAGTGGGTCAATCTCGGGAAAGAAATTGATGCACTCTTGCGATTCCTGATAAATCGACGGTGCTTCGTAGGATGGGCCAACAAAACCAAAATCGGGCATTTATGGCCTTATCTAAAGAAACCGCCGCTCAAAATCCAGCCCGCGTCTTTACTGCGGCCAACCAATAGCGCATCGGCATATCGAGCGACCGGCGGCGGCTTCATGTTTGTGCGTTTGATTGTGGCTTTGCCTTGTGCGGCAAACTTCATAATCATGGCAATTTGGGTCTGGCTTGCCTTGCCATACATCGGCATAAGGCGCTCGGCCAAACACCAGCGTAACGCCATTGTGTAGCCTTGCGGAAGCGTGATGTTGTCGTATAGGCTGGTGTAGTTGCTAAAAATTGTGTCAGCAAAAATGTGCATCTCGCCTTGACCAGGATTCGGCCATAGGAAAAGATTGCCAAGCGTTTCAGTCGGCTGGTAGTAAAGCGCCTTGGGCCACGGGCCGTTAAGCGTCTTCAAGCCAATCATTTCGTACTCTTCAACATTCAACACCGCAACCGGATAATCAAGGCCGCCATTGGTTATAGGCTGACCGTTGGATGTGGTGTTAATTCGCACAAACGCCGAATTGATGACCAAAGGACGCTGATAATAGGCATTGATTGTGGTGGACGATACATTCTGCGAGATGTTGAGCGTGTACGTTCCAGCTTCATTGATGTTTCCACCCGCGCCGGTTTGAAACGCCAAAATCTTAGTTCCGTCCGTAATTCCCGTGCCAGTTAGGGTTTGCCCTAATGCGATTGCGCCTGACGTGATGGCCGTGACCGTTAGGGTTGTCCCTGATATTGAGCCGGTAAAGACTGCGCCAACCTGACCGCCTGGGCCAATGGTGTATTGGGTTTGACCTGACGTAACGGGGAAGATGATTTCCGTCTTGTAGAACGTCATCATGTCCTCGTTAGACCATTGGTCAATGAGGTCGTTCAACATTTCAAACGCATCTTGCGCCGCATCGGGCGTAGGCGTTTCACCGGCCTCTAAAGCGCCAATGTCCTTAAGTGCGCGAGAAATGATGTCAATCGGGGCTGTCATGTCTGCTCCAGGGTAAACACTTGCGGTTTCCAAGGAGGCACAACAGAATTCGACTTACGCGCCAGTTGTTCCTCTAACGCCGATTTTATAACATTTATCCCGTCTTTGTAAGACTCAGCTTCAATCCAGCCCGCAACCATTGCCTCGGTCACATCCACAAAAGGCGTTTTTAAGGTTGGTTCGTTAAAGTACCAGTTGCCTTCAGTCTCTACTGATTCATTGTCTACTTGGGCTGTCACATGGTATTTCGCATGAGTAATTAGCCCATCTATAGCAGAAATATCAAGAATGTTCCATGTAAAATTTGCCATTTTATTTAATTTAAAAATTATAATTTGATAGCTTTTAATTCATCAAGATTTGTCGCAATATCAACCAATTTAGTAATATCACGCAATCTTTGTTTTTCAGAAATAATGGATGAAGTGTCTGCGTTAATTTCTAATGCACGTTGAAACGCTACATCTTGCGCCGCAAGCAATGGCTCACGTTCTGCCCGCAAACGAATTTTTGTCAGATTTTTGGCTTTTTCAAAATTGATAGTAATCATGCCTGATACTCCCATGCGTCAAAAAATGTATGGTCTTTTGGCAAATCAGAATAATTAACAATTTTATAAGGTTTGCCCATTGGAACATCTTTATTGGCAATTTCTTCAATTGTTAACCCACATTCTAGCGCAGGAATTACCAAAGCTACGCTACCATTATCGTTTGGATAAATAATAACTTGATTCATAATTTTCCTTATCTAATAAATGCAACATATGCCTGAGTAAAGTCTCTGGGGCTTGCGGTGTAATCATTTGTTTGAATCTGGCAAACTGTTGTTGTTTTGTTTGTGGGCGCACCATATTGAGTAGTAGTAACCACGGCTCCAACAAAAGAGGCATTACCCGCGCCGCCACCACCAGCTATACCAAAATATGCCGCATAGTTAGCATCTGGGAATGTAAAAGAAAAATTTACTGTGTAATTACCCGTGCTGTTTTTTGTAATTGATGTAATGCCTCCAGAAGCATTGATTGTTGCTGGTGATGTATTTCCATTAAATGTTGCCCATGCTCGGCAACCATACACCGTTGAAACAGACCCATACCCAGAGTTAAGTTGAAAATTTTGATTTGTATCTAAAATAACTCCTGTTGTCCCCGCGCTTTTTAATGTTAATGCAGTAGCAGATGCTGAAGTAATTGAATTTGCGGTAAGAGTTGTTCCATCAAACAATAAATTAGCAGAATCAGTTTCAAGACCTCCTGTCGTTGAATATACAACTCGGCCTGATGTTAATGCTGTATTTGTTAAAGTAGAAAATTTACCCGCAGCAGGAGTGCTGCCGCCAATTGCCGGTGGATTTGCAAAATATGATGTAAAACCAGCGCCTGAAACGGTGCTAGATGCGCTTAATGTTGTAAATGCCCCGCTGTTGGCAGTTACCGACCCGATTGTTCCTGGTGCGGTGTAAATGCTTGATGCAAGCATTGTGCTTGATACAGTCCCCGTATCGCCGGTGGTGACCATTGTTCCCGTAGTAGCGGGCACAGCAATATCAAATGTGGACGCAGTGCTAGGGCCATTTAAATTTATTTGGCCACCAGCGGGCGATTGAAAAACTAAAGTAGACATAATTTATACCTTTTTATTACTGCTCTTGTTTTATCCAAGACAAAGATGCTTCGTCCCAAGTGTAATGCCCGTCAAGAGGCATAGCAGTTGGAGCATCCCATAGGCAAGTGTCTTCGTTCAGCGTCCAGCTTGCGTAGGGCTTGGGTGGAATAAAAGCGTCACGGTTACGGTCATAGGTATATCCAATACCTGCGTAATTTTTACGCAGTGGAGTACCGCCATTTGCATGAACGCCACCATGGGTGTTGTAGCTAGTTTGAATCCATTCGCCAGGGCTTGTGTCCACAAATGTTTGAAAAAACTCAGGTTCAGCCACAATGACTTGAACCACTTTGCCGTCTGTTACTTTTGCAAAATGTGCCATGTTTTTAAGCCGTATATGTGCCGCTAGATGTAAAGGTGTGAATTGTGTTTCCACCAGAAGATGTTACCGTGCCACCTGTACCACGTTGAGAGCCAGCGTAGCTAATGATGACAACGCCTGAGCCGCCATTGCCTCCCGTTGTGCCTCCGCTGTTAGCACCACCGCCACCGCCACCGCCAGTATTTGCTGTTCCGGAAACTCCATTTGCGCCGCCAAATACACCGCCAGTACCACCGCCGCCTGTACCGCCAGCGCCATTTGTAGTTCCGTTAATTCCACCTGCGCCGCCGCCACCTGCGTAGTAAACAGAAGAACCGGAAATAGATGACGTAAGACCAACCCCGCCTGCGCCAGATGTGCTGCTTGTTCCAGCAGTACCAACTGCACCAGCACCACCGCCACCGCCAGTACCAAAATTAGCGCTGCCAAAACTTGCGCCACCGGCATTTCCTTGACCAGCCGTTCCTGCGCCACCGGCAAAACCAGGCGCGCCAGCACCTCCACCACCGCCTGAACCGCCAGCCGTACCAGCGGATGCGCTTGAACCACTAGCACCACCAGCTATTGCCGTAATGCCGGCAAAAACGGAATTATTGCCACTTGTTCCTACAGTAATACTTCCAGTTCCACCGGCTCCAACAGTAACCGCATATGCTGTTCCAACAGCTAAGGTTAATGCATTTCCAGTCAACATACCGCCTGCACCGCCACCGCCGCTTGCTATTCCTGCGCCGCCACCGCCAGCTACAACTAAATAATTAACTGTATATCCGGTTAAAAGTGACGCCCAATATGTTCCGTTGTATTCTTCAACCGCTGTTTTTGTGCTGTTAAAACGAATCATCCCAGTTGCAGCAGTAGGTTGTTGTGCTGTAGTGCCAACAGGCAATGTCAATGCACCTGTACTGTTTAACGTGACATTTTGGCTGGTGTCTACAGTAACTGCCGTGCTTCCATTAGTTGCAACAGTTACCGCGCCATTAGATGATGCTATTGAAACATTGGATGTTCCATTAGCGATAGATGTTTGAGTTCCACCGCCAGATGCGGCAATCGTAATTGCTCCGCTTGCATTAGTAATGCTAATCCCAGAACCAGCAGTCAATGTGGTACGGGTAAACCCTGTGCCATCTCCAATGTCCAATGCGCCATTGGCTGGCGTGGTTGTAAGCCCCGTGCCGCCATTAGCAACAGCGACCGTTCCCGTTACGTTTGCTGCATTACCACCAATGGAAAGGCTAGAAGCCGTGCCGGTCAATCCTGTGCCAGCACCCGCAAACGATGTTGCACTCAAAACGCCCGTGCTAGGTACAAAACTTAGCTTAGTTGATGCTGTTTTTTGTGGCAAATTGCCGGTGGTTGTCGTTACCCAAGTTGGATAAACAGACGTTGCTGTCGTTGTGTCGTCAGTAATCGCCGTGTTTGTGGCGTTTGTAGCCGTAGTCGCCGATATTGCGGTGCTTGCGTTGCCGGTCAGCGCTCCAACAAATGTCGTGCTGGTGACCGAGGTTAGCCCCGCAATTGTGGTGACCGTACCGCCCAAGCTGACCGCAGTCGAGCCGATGGTGATGGACGAATTGGTCAGCGCCGCATTAGGGATGTTGGTCAAAGATGCGCCCGAACCGCTAAACGTGGTGGCAGCCAATAGTCCGGTGCTAGGCGTGTATTGCAGTTTAGTGGAACTGGTGTATTCCGTGGAAATTGTGCCGCTGGTTTGGTTTGCAAACAATGGATAACGCACCGACGCGGTTGTCGTATCGTCCGTTACCGTTATGGATGCCGATGCCGTAGACCATGTCGGAGTGCCCGAGCCAGCCGAGGTTAAGACTTGCCCAGAAGTGCCTGCCGCAGTAAACGCATAAGCCGTACCCGTGCCGTACGCCACCGCGCCCGCAGTCGGAGTTGTTGTAGCATTTGTGCCCCCGTTTGCAATTGCAAGTGTTCCTACCACGCTACCAGCCAAGACATAAGAATTGGATTGGCTAACGTAAATCGCCCCATTGGGGCTGTTGGCATATGCAACAACACCAATCTTAACGGGATACCCCGTCGGCGGGTAGGTGTTCATTAGCTGACCAGCAGAGTACGGGCTTACATAAACCGTATCCCCGACCGTCATGGAGCCAATGCTCAAACCATTGATTAGACCGGCAATGACCACATAACCGGCTGTCGCGCTAGGAATGTCCTGATTTGCCAATCCGATAGCGTTTCCTGTGGTTTGCGTATCTGCTTTTGCCAATGCCACCAAAGGATAGGTAAATCCGCTAGAAGTTGACGTAATGTAGACCGGTGCGCCACGGGAAATTGTGCTTCCGGTGTTGTTGTAAACCTTTAGTTGAGTCTCTTGGCCGACGTGGATTGTGTTGTTCGTTACGTCATTAAAGTAAGACAGCGCTTTTTGCGTGGAGTCATACCAAACCCGACCTTCCGCATAGCTTGGCGCAGACGTTGATGTAAACACGCCGTAATTGCTGACGGTTGGGTTAGCTAGGGTGACTGCGGTCAGCGTGGATGCCGTAGCGCCAAGCGCAATTGACGTGCTGCCAATGGTCAGGCTTGAGTTAAGCAGGCCGCCATTGGGGATACCGGTAATGTTTGTGCCGGTCAGCGTCGGTGTCGTGGAATAGCTTGGCGTTACCCCACCTACAAGTACGCCTGTGCCCGTTCCAAGGAATGTCGTTGACCCTGCGCTTGTCTGATAGGGAATAGACCCTGCTGCGCCGCCTGCAAGGTTTGTGGCCGTTGTAGCGGTAGTGGCCGACCCTGCCGTAGTTGCTGACCCTGCGGTGGTCGCATAAGTCGCGGTGGCCGCATTGCCGTTAATCGAGCCGCTAATCGTGTTCGTGACTGACAGGCTAGTGGAACTGAGCGTGGTAAACGCGCCGGTAGATGGCGTGATATTGCCGACCGGAGTGTTATTTAGCGAGTTAATCGTGACCGAAACACCGGTAATTGAGCCGCCAGTGATGTTGACGTTGTTGGATGCGAAATTGTTAAATGTCGCTAGTCCGGTGCTTGAGATTGTCGTGAAAACGCCCGTCGATGGGGTCGTTGAGCCAATTGGGGATGCGTCAATCGTGCTGCCGACAATCGTGTCTGAATTGATAGGAGGGGAGAAAAACTCCCCGCCTGGGCCTACTAAGCCGACACAAACGCCCGTCTCACTAAAGATGCCCTGCACGGGCACGATATTGATAGTTTGCGTAAGTGCGGCAGAGGTCATTTTTCAAGGGGCAAAGCCCCGCCCTTTACGATTGGTCTGCCACAGGTGTGACGTACACAAGAGATGGGCCAGCCGCCGCGCCAATTGCTCGGACATAAAACGGCGTGGTAGGCACAGCAAGAACGATAGGCGAAGTCATGCCCGCGGGCAAAACGTAATCGCCATTTGTTCCGCTTGTAGGCAAAACAGCAGCGCCCACACTAGAGTCGCCCCATTTAACGGCAACAACCACCGAGCCAGTATTCAAAAAACTTGCGTAATTGACTTGGTCGTTAGTGCTGTCATCAATGAGGGTAGCCGATGTGGACGAAGCCGTTACCGACAGAGCAACGGTTTGCCCTGCTGTACGGATAACGGATGTGCTTGCCATGATTAGGCCGCATTCACAGGAACAGGGCCCTCAACACGGTGAACTTTGACATAGTAAGTTCCAGCCGCTGGCGTGATTGCAGTTGCGCCGCCCGATGTATTTTGAAAATTGATAGTCAAACTGTTGTCGGTCACCACATCGGCATTAGAAACAATCACGTCCTTGGTTTGTGTTCCGTTAAATTGCAACACGGTCACAATATCGGTAGATTTCAAACCAGGGATTGCAAACGACTGCAAAGATTGAGTCGATGCGGTAGTCAAAGCGGCAGGAGTTAGCGACGGGCCCATAACAAACTGTTCCAGAATGTTGCCCCGAGAAAGAGTCGTAGAAGACATGGTTTTCCTTTAGTAGAGGATGATTGAATTGTAGCCTAAAAGTAAAAAGCCGCCCACCGAGAATCCCCAGTAGGCGGCTCCAATTGTCTTCCCCGCTTATGGCAGGAAAGTCAAATCGTAACCGTAAACAAATACGTCACAAGTCGCGGCAATCGTAGTACCCACGTTAACATAAATGTTGGTGGGGTTAGAAATGGCGGTGTTGGGATTTGTTGCATCGGTCAGCGTCACATAAGGGCCACCGGTATTGCTAGTCAAAGCAGCGGTAGTCAAAATGGTCGAACCTGTTGCGCCTGGGCCGGTGTATGCACCAACAGTAGCGGTAGCAATAGTGGTCGTGGAACCGCTAGAGTTAAGGCCATTGGTAATGATAACTTTGGTGGGCACAAATTTGCTTACATCCAAAACCACCATCGCGGTATCACCGGCAACGGACAGGTTAACGGATTGTGCGGAGGCAATCAAACGCAACGCTTGGTTTGTAGCCAAGTTTTGGGGATGATTGCTGACTGTGGTTGCTGGGCCTGGATTTGCCATGATGTTTACTCCTTAAAGTTAAGCTGCAACGCGGCAAGCAAGTTCGGGGTACAGCGGTGCCCAGCCATACAACACGTCCAAGCGAGTCGGAATCGAATCGTTGTTGATGGTGTATTGGCGAACCACGCGCATGGACAGGCCGATTTCCTTGTCAGAAGCACGACCAGCGAAGTGAACGCCATCAGGCAGTTCCAAGTCAGCCACAGCCAAAGTGAATGCATTGCGGTGCATCACGATGTTCTGAGGAGACACAGTACCGGTCTGGTTGAACGGGGTCACAGCAGCGGTCGAAGACGTAGCCGAGATGTATACGTTTTGGAACTGGCCTGCGGAGATGACAGCGGGGCTGACGGTCACCGAGGTAGTACCGGACGTTGCAACAGTCACAGCAGAGGTCACGACAAAGTTACGCAGCTTGTTAGAGCCGTAAGCCTGGCGGTTCTGTGGGTTGACTGCGTACACGTTTGCAATGGTGATAACGTCACCTTGTTGCAGCGATGCAGTTGCGGTCGTGGCGGTCAGCGCGATGGTGGACGAAGAAGCCCAGCCCGAAGTCAGAAAGCCAGTTGCGGTCGAAGTATTGCACGCCAAGGTAGCGGTGGAATACGAACCGAAAGTTTGGCTTACAACGTTCTGGTCGAGTTTCCAGTTCATGCCAGCGGAGTCGCGTCCCATCAAGCCCTTGCGATATTGTTCGCCGATGGCTTCTTGAGGCACAAACAGACCCTTCAAGCTGTCAACGATAGTCGCAGCGGTAAAAGGCTCCACGATACACGAACGGCGGCCATCACGGGGTGCGCCCTCGGCATCGAGGTAAGCGCCTGCGGTCAGGTAGGTAATCAAACCAGTTGGAGGCGTACCAGCAGTACCGACGATATTGGCGGTATTGTTTTTAGCCATAACAAGACCGTCACGGTCAATCTTATTGGCGATGGCGGCCACGGCAGGCTTGAGAACGCGGTCGGAGAACATATCCAACGACAGGGCCAAGTCTTGAGTGGTGAACTGGGTGTCAACGTGGAACTGGGTCGACAGAGTAACGGGAACCGAGGTCTCGTTAAAGTCTTCCACGTTCAACGCTGGGCCAGTCGTACCAATAAAGCGGCCAGGGCGACGGACGTTTACGGTGTTACCGATTTTCGCACCAACGACAGCGAACTGGTCGTCGTAGTTGCGGTCTACTTCTGACGTGAAAGTCAGTTCATTTTCCAAAACCATCAATGCCTCATTGGTGATTTTGGAGATGGTCAACAGATTGTTGCTCATTTACAAACTCCTAAAAATACTAGCGGATACGACCAGCTTTTCTCGCTTCTTTCCAGGCTTGATAAGACCCGTGGAATTGACCGTCAGAGCCAATTGACACATCACTCATCTTACCTGTTCCGCGAATAGGGCTAATCGGCGGTGGTGCTTTACTTTTACCGACAGGATTACTTGACTTGGTTTCAGGTTGCTTCTCAAACCGCGCTTCCAGTTTCCCAATCTCGCGTAGCGCCTGCGCTGGCGACATAGAAGTTAAACGCTTTGCAACGTCATCCTCTTTTGCAAGGTGATACAGGATTTGTGGGCCTACATCACTTTCCAATATTGCGTCCCGAATGTGGTCACCAACGACCACGCTGCTTGACGCAACCATGTCATCGAAATCGGGCATTTCAGATTTCGCTGCTGTCACTTTGGATGCCCAGGTCGCAATAACCTTTTGGCGTTCCGCATCGACCCTACGATTCTCGTCTTCCCTATCTCGCTTTACCAATGCTTGCTCAGTCGACCATTCTGCTAGTGCCCTTGCATATTCAAAGGCATCAGTAAATTGGCTCGGCTGTGGCTCTGCGTTCGCTTGCTGCACCGGTTTGGGCGCTGCTTGCTGGCGTAGTGCCGCTAACTCGGTTTCTAGCCTTTGCCTAGCTTCACGTTCTTGCGCTGCTTCTTGTTTGGCAAGTTCGCGTTGCTTGGTTATCTCTGAAAACCGCTTTTCGAGTTTCGGATTCTGCTTCCGTTCCTCTGTCGGTTTGGCATCATCGTCTGCTGACTGTTCACTCTGTGTCGTATCCTCTGGCGGCTCTGAGGGAGTATTCTCAACCCCAGCCTCGTCAGTATCACTAGCAGCTAAACCAAGTCGATTTGCATAAAAATCTGCCGAATTCTCACTGGTCAAAATATGACCGGCTTCTTTTTCACTCATAGGTTTCCCTAAGTATTTTCCCCATGAGCCTCACGGGTAAGGTTGGTGGTTTATACCACGAATTTATATTGCGCGCTCAGTTGTTTCCAAAGATGCCGCGTGCGTTGATGCTTTATCCAAATGCGCCAACATGAGGGCGATTTCGCCTTTCATGCGCTCAATTTCCAATTGCGTCTGAGTTTTCAGCACAGTATCATGCGCCGTGGTGCTTGTCCGCAATTCCATATCCTTATGGCGCTCCTCGTTCCGCAGTTCAATATCGTGGGCGCGGTTGGTTTCTTTGATAAGAACCCGCTTGGTTTCAGCGTCTTGCTTGACTTGTTCCACATCTTGACGGGTTTTAATCATCATTTGCATTTGCTGAATAGCCTGTTGCATCTGCTGCATTTGCGCTTGATTTGCCTTGAGTTGCATCTGAACTTGCGGCGGCACGGGTGATTTATCATCAATTTGCGCCATTGGGTTAGCAGCGGCCAGCCGGTCGGCAATGATGTCCGCGCCAGGAAAGTCCATATTGCGGAAGATAAGGTCTCCAGCCTGCTGCATAAGCGCGGGGTCGACCTTGAGAATATTGACCATTGCTTCCACAGCCTCTTGGCGCTTGCTGTTGTAGCCTGGGCCGGTATCCATAACCACGTCGTATTCGCCCACAGTCATGTCATGCATGATTGTATATACACCTTGCGCGTCCTGCTTGGGTTCATTGATGTTCACCAAGTCGGGCTTTCCATCGTCTCCAATGATTCGCATTACCCGCTGAGAGTCGTAAATCTTGGGAATAAGGTCAAGAATAATCGTGCCGGTTTGCGCGATAGATTTGGTCAAATTGTCGTAAAAATCAAAATTGGTCAGGTCAACTTGTTGTTGTTGGCCGTTCAGCGCCTTGCCTGAGATGTTTCCAGGCAGTTGCTGGCTTGGGTCAAAAATGCCCATCAGCGTCGCAATGTCTTGGTTAATCATTGCAGACGCGGCCATTACCCCACTTGGAGGCGGCTCAGGCTGGAGGCGCTGCGGCGGCGGCGCGGGTTGCCCGTCAATGTCGGTTTGCTTGTAGCGCAACAATGGGAACGACTTAATATTAGCCGCTGCCCATTCGGTTTCGTGGCCCTCGTCCTGCCCTTCGGCCATCAGCCACTTAGCTTTAGGAGCCAGCGCGACGCTTTCGGTAATGGTTGTTTGCCAAAAGTTATACATCCGCTGCGCGTCTTTAGCGTGGCGCACCATGCCAAACTTCTTGCGCTTGTCGCCGATGACGATATGGCGGCCATAGACGGGAATCACGGGAATGTAAGAACCAGGCCAATCACGCTCTTCAATGACCTCAATTGCGGTCAGTTTTTTCCATTTTATTACTTTTTTGTATGAATCACGCTCGTCAATCACGGTCAAACCGGATAAGGCCATGCGTTCTTTCATGTCTTTATCCATGAATCCCTGAGTGCCATCGGACAATTTGACTAGCTTGGCAGGCTCTCGCACGGTGTAGAAATACTCCGCAATGCGTATGTCTTCCTTGGTAATCCATTCGGATTGGCTGTCGCCCGTGCCACGCTGAGTAAAGCTACTGCCATCGTCGGAATCAGGGTACAACTCGCGGAATTTGGCCTTGCTCATCATTGTGGTGATAAGGCAACGGTCAGCGTCCGACCCGTCTACAGCTTCAGAATTGGGGTCAAAGTAGACGGTGAACGGGTTTTGGATGGCCTCGATAAAGATTTCTTGGTCAAAGCTGTCCTGCTTTACATAGTCGGTTGTAACGCGCCAAAAGCCCCAGCCCATCCGCACAGCGTGGTCGAAAGCGGTGTCATAGGCATTGTCGGCATTGGAGTTAATCTCGATATGGCGGCAAATGCCCTCAACGATTTGGGCGGTCTTAACGTCGGCTTGGGTGTTTGTCGGGTGAACCTTGATGCGTGGGCGCTGTTGACGCTGCTGATTGGTTACCTGGCGGCAGTATCCATCCAACTTGTTGATTGTTAGGACAGGGCGCGATTCAAGGTTGCGGGAGTTTTGTAGGTCAACCGGCCATTGGTCGCCGCCCGAGACGAATTTAAGGTCTTCCAATGCCTCTTGGCGGTTCATTGTGTCCGCGTCGTTGCAAAGTTTTAGAAAATCCTTTGCTTCATCAATGATTGATTCGTCCATTTAGCCCATCCAATTCTGTGGTTGAACGTAAGTTGGTTTTGACACTCGTTTGCGCGGCTCGTTTACCACCAGCCCAAGCATACGGAAAGCATCCGCACCGTGCGAAAACTGGTCATGCAGCGGGTTTTTGCTGAACGCTTTAGTGTCGGGGTCAACCTCGTAGCGGTAATGCCGCAAACATTGTAACCCATCGTAACAGTTTTCCCTGTCAAACCAGCAATTCCGAAATAAGGTACGCGAGGCGTTAATACTGTCCACAATCGGCGTGCGCGGGATGATTTTGGTCTTGTATCCTGCGCCCTTGACGATTTGGTCAATGCTCCGACCGGCGGCGGCCAGCGTTTTGTTCTCAGCATCGTGCGGCAACCACAGCGTATCGTAGACGTAGCCGTAGGTCTGCATCTTGGCTAGATAGTCGGATATGGTCTTTTGGTTGTCTTCATGGTAGCGGATAAGCCTGGTCTCCATACCAATGAACTGCACAAACCATATTGCGGTTGCATCCGACCAACCAAGGTCAAACACGGCGTGAACTGGCTTCATTGGGTCATATCCAACCTTGGTGATGCGGCCATCCAACTCGGCCATCTGCATTTCGCGGGAAAAGATAGCCCCGTCAACAGTTTGGCGGCATATGCCTTCCCATACGGTGTTATATGCTTCTACGTCGCGCATTCTGAGCGCGTCTTTCTCTAGCATCAACGTCTCGGGGAACCAAGGATTGTCCGACCAGTTAATCTTTTGGACAACGGAGTTCTCAGGTGGGTGCAGTACAAACCGCTGATAGGTCTCGTCGGTCTCCAACTCAGGGTTAAATGTGACCCATATCTCGCTGCCTTCCTTGCGGATGGTCGGAATCAGGATGTTCCACGATAGGCGGCTAGTGGTCTGCGCTTCTTCTACCCAGCAAATATCCACGCCCTCGTAGGATTTGACATTGGCGACATTGTTCTTGAGGCCGACAAAAGCAAATTCAGTCCCATTTTTGCCCCGAATACTTGCTTGGGTTATTTCGTAAAAGCCTTCTAGTCCAAGGTCAATGATTTGGTCGCACAACAGCTTATGGACAGAATCCTTGATGGAAGTCTGAAATTCGCGGGCGCAAAGGATACGCAAGCTGCGTTGTGCGCCTTTTATGAGCAATGCCCGAGCAACGCCCCAAGACTTAGCCCCACCGCGTCCACCATGCAAGATTCGGTAGCGGCTTTTCTCAGGCTGGAACAAGCATTGCAGCTTGACCGGAAACTGCGCTTTTGCTACCGCTTCTTTAATTTGGCTTGACAAAGCTGACTTCAATGCCGGTTAGTAACGGTGCGCCATCTGCGCCTGTAATCTCTTGCTTGACACTCTCGCGGTACTTCTTCGGGAATCGTGCAGCCATTGAGCGCGACCACAATGATGCGTTCAACTTCGGCCCTTGATGCGTTTCCACCATGTAAGCCTGTGCCTGGTCTTCCCACCATGTCTGTTCTAATTCCTTTGCATATTCCAAGGCGTGCAGAAACTGCTCGTGCTTATCACGCCAATCGAATAAGACCCTAGTAGAAACCCCTATGTCGGCTGCTATCTGTTCAATAGACTTGCCAACTCTACCCAACTCAACTACACGCTCACAGTATTCTTCTCTGTAAAGCGTTGGGCGGCCACCAGGGTGTTTAGCTTCGGTCACTTTTTCTTTTTCTCTGCTTCGCGCTTAACCGAGTAGGCAATAGCTACCGCTTGCTTGGGCGGTTTGCCGGCCTTGGTTTCGGCCTTGATATTCTCACTCAGCGCTTTGGGTGTCGGCGACTTCTTTAGGGGCATCTTGCTTCTCCAATTCGGTTAGCGTCCATTGGCACTGTTGCAGCGCACCATTTACTTGGTGAATCTGCGCTTCAAGTTCGCGGCCTTTAGCCATGAGGTCTTGGATTCTTGCGGTGATTAGGTCTTTCATGTTTTCTCTTTCTCTGCTTCTAAAACATCTGTCCACAAAGCGCACGGGATGCCTTCAATGTATTTCATTTCTACCGCGCCATGCGGCAAAACGATTGTCTTGTCAGCGTAAACCCACATATGAGTGTGTACGCCATACAAGGGCAGGGCATATCCTTTATCAAAAAACGCTTTTGTCGTATTGTATTTCCCAACAAGTTCTCTTGTCATTGTTTCTTCGCTCATTAACAATTCCAGTTCTTGAGTGACGCTTTGGCGCGTTCGGCTGGGCCTTTGGCATTCTTTACCACGCCCTCCATTCGCGCACAAAACGATGCTTTGCGGCCTTCGTCCTTTTTTGTCTTAGGATTCGGCGCGGGCGGCTTTAAGTTTGAACCATTCTTGGCGTTGTACTCAGCGCGACCTTTGGCGGTCATGCCAGCGCCTTTGTCCGTCGGGTTGTAGGTCTTGCCTTTACCCGTCGTTTTATGCTCAATGGGCTTGTCGTGCTTCATTTCTTGGCCGTTTTAGCTGATTGCTTGAATGCCGAGGCGGTTGGTGCGCCCTTAGAGCCAGGCTTACGCATCTTTTCTACGGGTTTACCCTCAGCCTTTTCCTGCTTGATGCGTTCTTGCTTGGCGTGAATGTTGGCGTAAAGTCCAGGTTTCATACTTCCTCCACGAAACAAATGTCTTGCCAACTCATGCGGAGGTGGCGCTCGTCGTCAATGGTAATGGTATCAAATTTAAGGTATTCGTCTTTGTAATCTTTTGCAAGATGCCCAAAATGAACTTTATCGCCAACCTTTAAGCCTTCGGCGGCGGCTTCGTCACCTACGGCTGTAACATAGCCAACCGTATCTGCTTCTTGCATCATGCTTAAATCAAGCGCAGATTTAATGCGCTGCTCAGGCTTGACGATGATTTTGTCTTTAAGCGGCTTGAACATCGTCGTCCTTTAGGAGTTTGAGTGTTTTACGCGCTTCGCGCTTGCCCTCGGGCGGGTCTTTACGGAATTCGCCGCACCATTCACTTTCGTGTTTGGTTACAAATTGCGGATAACGCCGACATTGACCGATTCGGTCAATATCAACAAAGTAAACGCATAACTTACAATTGCTCTCAGCCATATAGCCCTTTCTATGTGGTCAGGGAAACCGAGAAGCGGTAACTTCTCGGAGACCCGCTTACTTGTCTTGTGCGTGTTCCATGCGCTCGTGGCTGTAGCACTCGTGTTCTTTGCTACCGCCTTTGAACTCACCGGCAAAACCGTCCATCTTGCCCACGTCGTGACGGGTAACGCTGTCTTTAGCGCCCATGCCAACACCGCCAACAATCTTAGCGCGACGCTCACCGGACGTATCGGAAGCCAACACGCCCTTGGGCATGGTCTCGCCAGACATACCGCTGCGGTAGGTCTCTTTGTCCACTTTGCTTGTGCCGACGTTTTTCATACCAGTCTTATCCGACGCCATCACTTTAGCGGGGATTTTTTCCATTTTTGGATAGCCCATCATTTAGTCCTTGCAAGGTTGATGTAAAATGCTGTCACCATTCTAACAGGATTTTCCTATGGCAACAAACTTCAAAATCACCGCCGAGAAAGCAAAACACTCTACGCCCTCGAACTATGTGATTGAGCGTGAGTATAAAGCAGAACGCCGCAAAGTCATGGAATTGGAAAAAGAACTCAAAGCCCATGAGCG
>Ga0209188_1000600_pt1 | contig 33840 bp, 29 predicted proteins | sample C_130625_EF_Meta_FD_187307 | JGI IMG/M metagenome (GOLD analysis project Ga0209188, IMG submission 187307) | Freshwater microbial communities from Lake Croche, Canada to study carbon cycling - C_130625_EF_MetaG (SPAdes) (version 2) | ecosystem: Environmental > Aquatic > Freshwater > Lake...
TACAATTGATGATCACTGTGAAGATTTGATGTCAGAAATATCATTTGATTCAAAATATTTGTCAAGTACTATAAGGTTTAACAGTCATTCAGAAAAACTAAGATATATTATTAAGTGTAACTCTGATGAGCTTACCAAAAATAATGAAGATACTGAATTGAAAAAACTTGATAAATATCTTAATAAGACTCTAAAAATGATTGAATCCGCTGAAATGACTCCGGAAGTAATGGAAGTACTTGCGTCTATTGAGATAACAACTAATTATTGTTCTAGTGATACTTATAAGATAATAGAAAATATTCTGCTTGCAATATTAACAGATAATGCAATTGGTGACTCGATTATTCGTACTAAGAGGAAGCTACGGAGACGTCTTCAATATATAGATAAGATGTTTATTCGCCCGGGTCCATGGGATAGTGATTTTGATGCATATCCAAATAAGCATTATACATTTGATCTTGATAATGGTTTTACGGGTTTGATTTTACGTAATCTTCCTGATTATGTTTGGAATGTATACGTAATAGTTCCTGAAGGACATTTCAGTACTAAGGATGGAATTAATTTGACTTCTCATTTCCAACAGGAATTAGAAGATAACCTTATATCACGTATTCCTTACGATATTACGTTTCATGATCGTGAAAGTAGACGGATCGGTATCGATCATTGTCATGGTTGTGATCTTGCACCATCTGGCAGAGATAATCGTTTGCTTAAACATTTGTATGATGACACACGATATTATACTACCTATGAAATGGCAGTTAAAGAGGCAAAAGAAATTAAATCTTGGCTTTGGAATATGTGTAATAAGTGTGGTAAGGAATCTAAATCTCAATGTTCAATTTGTAAGATTAAATACTGTGATCAAACATGCCAGCGTGCTGATTGGGCAGATCACAAGAAGTACTGTAAGAAAGTATAAAAATTGAATTTTAATTTATATCTAAGTAGTATCTTAGTATGATAAATTGAATACAATGGCGTCTTCTAAACGAACAAAGAATTTTAACAATTCTCAAAGTGACCTATTGAAAAAATTTCCAAAGCTATTGAATACTCAAGCTCCAAATACATGTACTTTTTGTAATACAGTAACAACTGTGGATAGTTATATATTGGAATATCCTTATAATTCATTAAATATTGGAGTTAATGTTTGCTATAATATTGAATGTATAAAAAAATATGAAGAAAGTGAAGAAGCAGTTCGTATTGTTATACATGATCTTCTTGGTGAATATGCTTCAAGAATTTGCAAGAATGAATTGATAATGAGATTCATTAGTTTGGGATAAAAATTGAGACTTCAAAAAAATTGAGACTTCATCCTAATTTTTTTAAAATTCATTTATGAATTTCAAAAAAATTGAGACTTCATCCTAATTTTTTTATATTTTAGATATAAAAAAATTGAATTTTATTTTATATACATGATTTATCAAATATAATCATTGCGTAAGTACTTAAAAATGGCTGAGATGCCTTTCCGAGGTTCTGTAGCTGATTCCAAGCGAGGAGAGATGTTTATTGATATTATTGGTATCGTGTGTGCTAGTGGGTATGGCATTGATTTGTTCCATGCACGCTATATCTGTGGCGAGACATTCCGCTTGGGAGTGCAGCGTGAAGATGGTACGCTCGACACGACTTGTTATAAGGGTGGTACTGCTGACATGATCTATAACGGGACACGTCTTGCAATGCTTAACAAGGCTCCTCAACTTATTAAGATACGTCGTAATAAGAGGATGTATCTTTTTAGTTTACTTAGATCTAACCATGAGCCACTGACTAAAGCAGTACAAATTCAAATTGAGGAAGGAGTAATTACTTTGATTGCACTTGGTGTACCACTTGACCTAGTCGATAGAAGAGGACGAACGGCACTATTCTATGCTATAAATAAACCTATTCTAAAACGATTACTCGATGGAAAATTCGAGAATGAGGGTGGTATTAGCATTGACACGCAAGACAACTTTGGGAGTACAGCATTAATGATTATTAGTGATTATACTAATCGTGATATGGTAAGTCTACTACTTGAGCGAGGTGCATCAATGACTCTTCGTGATACATGGGGTTATACTATTTGGGACTACGTGCTGAGTTCATGGAGTGTTAATACAGTAATCATCAAACTTCTCTGTGAGCGTAGGGATCGTTCTACTACCGGAGCGGAGTATATTGCGATTGAGGAGGATAGACGAAGGGCTATACATCGATCTAAAGTAAATTGGAGAAGCAATCACCGTTGGCATTATTCAATGACACATTACTGAAATTAAACATTATTTTATTATAAAAAATTGAATTTTATTTTATATACATATTCCATTAAGTCTCTTATAACCATCGCTCCTACTACTCGTCAAATCTCACGTAATCTTCGTGTGTTTTCATCACAATCAAGATGGCGGACGCAGAGCGCGCCGCACGCGAGACGCTCTTCCTCGCAGCGACCCTTGCGGCCGTTGCCGTCGGAGCGCCCCCGCCCTTCCGCGGCCCCGTGGCTGACTCCAAGCTCGGAGAGAAGTTCATCGACGTCATCGCACTCGCGGCCGCAAACGGATACGCTGGCGACATCTCCCACGCTCGCTATATCTGCGGCATGACCTTCCGCGAGGGAATTCGTAAGCCGGATGGCTCGCTCGACCGCTCGGGCTTCCTCGGCGGTACCGCTGACCTGATCAAGTGCTCCACGCGCCTCCAGGTACCCTGGCTCCCCGGGGCTCATACGTGCCTGCGCCAAAACGGCGGTGCAGATCGGCTCTCTACACAGCTCTACCGCGCCTCGGCTGCCGGTGCCGAGCAGACGGTACGCAAGCTCGTGGCTGTTGGCATTCCACTGAACGGCATTCCGTGTGAGGGAGGCTGGTCGGCACTACACAGCGCAGCCTTCTCGGGTCATGCAGGCGTCGTGAAGATTCTGCTCGATGGACTCGGTTATGGCCTTGGCGCCGATGTGGATCGGCGCGAGGCTAACCACATGCGGCGCACGGCTCTCATCATCGCATGCGAGCAAGGACGCAAGAGTGTCGTACGCGAACTACTCGCTCACGGTGCGTCCGTCTCCGCACAGGATAGCACGGGCTTCTGCGCTCTGCACACAGCCGTGCTGTGGGGTGATGCCTCCATCCTCACGTTGCTGTGCGCAGCTCCTGGCGCCGCAAATGCCATGACTCTGCTTGCGCGCCGCATGCACGAAGGATACGACATGATGCTCACGCCTCTCGGCTTCGCACAGCTCTGGGGCGGCGCTGGACGTGAGAAGTGCGCCGACGTGCTTCGTGCAGCGGGCGCGGTCTGAGGACGTACACTCAAGACGAGGAACAACAAAAAAATTAATTTATTAATTCTTTTGTTATAAAAAATAAAGTCTTCAGTCTAATTTTTATATCTTTTAATAAAAATTGAAATTTATTTTATATATAAAAACTATTATATCTTTCATCGACACCATCCACAACCCAGACACATCACGCAAAGACTACTGACCCCCGACTTCACAAAAGTTACCGTCAAGATTGCTTCGCAGCCGACGAGTGCCGCCGTCGCCGCTGCGGGCGGTGGCCCTCCCAAGACAAAGGCGGATAGGAAGGCAGAATCCGATGCGCGTAGGGCTGCCGCTGTCGCTGCCAAGGCCACCGCGAAGGCAGCTCTCACTCGCGCATGTGAATCCACCCGTGTTTCCCTTACGCGCAAGGAATTCGAGGAAAATGAAGCTAAAGCCGAAGCTGAGTGGCAGGCACTGTTGAAAAAGGAGGAAAAGCGACCCATCAAGTTCGACCCAAACCGCCTCAAGTTTGCGATGGAGACGGTGAAGATGAAGGCGCCACCGCCAGCCGTGAAGGCCGTCAAGGACAAGGCGTCCGTGGAGCGCTTGCTCGAGGTCGCAGACGCGCCATCAACCGCCTTCGAGACCATTACTATTGCGAAGGCTCTAGAGATGGAGATGAAGGCTGAGGAGGCCAAAGCCAAGGCGAAGAAGAAGAAGGACGCTGAAGACGCTGCGGCTCTAGCTGCACTTCTCGAGAAGGCTGACTTCCAGGAAGATGAGGAGGACGACGAGGAAGATGAGGACGAGGAAGATGAGGACGACGAGGAAGCCGAAGACGACGGATACTGGGACAACCTCAACAAGACGAAGGAGGAGTTTGAGAAGAACAAGGTTACCAAGGAGCGTGAAGAGGTGTTCAGACACCACACGGAGATCATGACTGACATCCGCGAGCTTCAGGCCTTAGAGGAGAAGACTGACAAGGAGAGTGCAGTCTAGAAGCACGATGTCGTGACAATTGAGATTCAGGACGAGGAACAACAAAAAAATTAATTTATTAATTCTTTTGTTTTTAAAAAACATTTTCTATTAAACCCACTATATTAACCATCTTATACAATTTTAATTTATCCAACATTGTAGAATACAATAATTGTTTCTTTTGTAATTCATTTTTATGTAAAAATACTCGTTCCCTTCTTAATATTTTACTATATATGATATTCTTTATCATCAATATTAAATTTTTCTTAAAGTAATTTACATGATATAATGTATTAAATATTTGATTTTTAAATATTATATTACCTTCAATTGCATCATTTAAACGAACCATTTTCCCATCCTTAAAATAATAATTTGTATTGAACTTTTCAACCTCTTCCTTGGGAACAAATTTAACTATATCCCTTTTGTCCAAATAAACAATTCTAACCATCTCATTAACATATTGATATTCTTTAATAGTTCCAATCATTCTTTTATACAAATACTTTAAATAAACAACATCATATAATGAATACAATATTAACTCATCACTTAGTTCATCTATATCAATAATTATATCATATAGTTTTCCCATCTTTTCTTCATTTTCATCTAAATACTTACGATGATCTTTATTAATAACTTGATACTTTTCTAATAAATAATAAATATTACATTGATTGTCTTCTATATTTTTATACACCTTATTATATGCATTATTATATTCACATAAGAAACGAGTATCAACAAATGTTTCCATAAATTTTGTAATCTTTTTAGCATCAGATTTAAAATAATCATAAAAGAAATATGGAATATCTAAACTATCTGCACCATGAAATATCTTGCCAATACGAGTATTGCATAAGATATCATTTGTTAATATTTCAATTACATCATTCGCAACTATTCTTGGATCAATAATAAATATATTACCTCCATCATCTGCTTCAAAGTTTATCTGCAACAAAGCAATCTTTTTAGTATTAAACTCACAATCTATACAAATATATAATTTCTTTGTAGCATCTAATGTCTTCTTGTTGAATTGTATCATAAATTCTTTAAAGAATTTTTCTTTTACTAGTTTGTCTGTGCTATTTATAACATAAATTTTATATTCATGATCTATTTTTATATTAAACATATCACCCTTAATTATATTAAATGGTTTCATTAAGCTCCCTATACTATACTTAATATAATATACATAATATATTATAATTAATTTATATAATCTTTAAGTAATGAATATGATGTAATACCAATGTGGGAGAAGATAATTCTATACAAGAATGATATTATAGTAAATTTACCTTGGATGGCATCATAAGTTCCAAAAGAGAATTGTAAAAATGTAAAACGTCCCATTGCATCCTTATATCTTTCCCATTCTAATTTATCATTTCTAATTTTTTTGTAATTTCCATACATTATTAATAAATAAACAATAACAACAATTATAAATTTGTCCATACATTATATTATATTTTTTTTTCCAAGATTACAAAAGTTCCAATTAAAGAACATATAATTAGATCATTTTCTAAATTATTATATGTTTTTAACTCTAATTTACTAAGTTCTTTTATTATTGCTTTATTTACTAACTTATTATTAATAATATATTGAATAATATAAGATATTATCTCAGTTAAATTATATTCTTTTTCATCTATTATTTTCTTTATCTTTTCATATTTTTTAACAAAACTCGCCTTCCCATATAATTCATCCATTATTATTTTAATATCACTATCATCAATCATATTAAATAATAAATTTATATTGTTATCTTTTGAGATTTTTACAAATGTCGATAAACATTGTAACATATTTATACCCTTACGTAAATCACCACTTGCTTTAACAATAATTTTATCAACTATTTCATCCGATAAATCCACTTTTTCAGCATCCATTATATCATATATTTTATCCATTATAAAATCATTATGTAATGGTTCAAAACGGAATGATAAACATCTACTTCTTAGTGCTGGTGTAATTTTTGTAATGTAATTACAAATTAAACAAAAACGTGTATTCTCTGTATAGTTTTCGATTATTCTTCTCAACGCAAATTGACCATCTAATGTCATCGAATCAACTTCATCTAAGATAACAAGTTTATATATATTCTCTTTATTAAACATTTTATATAAATTATTATTAGTTGAACAAAATTCTTTTATTTGTTCTCTAACAACATTAATACCTCTATCATCACTTCCATTTAATTCTAAGATCATATGTCTAAAATGTTTACCATATATTTTTTTAGCAAATGCAAGTATTGTTGATGTTTTTCCTGTTCCTGAAGATCCAAATAGAATAATATGAGGCAAGGATTTCTTTGCTATCATATTATCCAAAATAGAAATTACTTGAGTATTACCAACAATATCTTCTATCTGCGAGGGTCTATATTTTTCAATCCATGGGATATTATCCATTTAGTATACATATATTTATTTGTTTAAATAAATATATATTTCAATTTTATATGAACAATACAATCCCAATTTTATTAGCAACATCCGGTAAATTTGAAATAAACACCAATTATTTACCATATATAAATCCAATAGAAATAAGATATAATAAAACAGTTATAGATTATTTTAATTTATATGGTAATACAATTGCTAAAAACTGTACTTTGAAAATTGATAATATTCCAAGAGAAATTTTTTATTCAAAGAAAATGATTATCCATACCAATCCTGACGGTAGTGAAATTATACATTTCTATGATTCTGATGGGGATGTTTTTATGAGAAATTTTTAATTTTTTACACCATATATGATATTGTATAAAAAATTGATAAAGAAAAATATTAATAGTATAAAGAAATAATTATATAAAACATAATGAGTTTAGTTACAAAAATTGATGCTCTGAAGGAGTATGATAAGAACTTGAAAAAAAATATTAAGTTATATTTATTTCAAGAAGATATAAAATCTAAACCAAGTGCAAAAACTGGAAGGAAACAGTTCTTGGTTAAATCGATAAAAGATATATATATTAAAACATGTGAGAATAAAGATAGTCATTACTATGAGTTTTGGCAAAAAGATACCCCTTTAAAATTTGCTTTGGACATTGATTTGCCCAAAGAAAATTTAACATATGAGAAAAGTCAGGAATTGCTCAAGAAGTCAATCACAGATGTTTTATATTTTGCTGAACAATTCTATGAACATATCTATAATATATCTGATGTGATTGTTTTAGAAACAATTCCTCAAGAAACAAGTCAGAAGAAATATTCATATCATGTAATATTTAATAATCTCATGTTTGCGTCTCATTTAGTTTGTAAAGATTTTTTCAGAAGAATGAAAAAAGAAGTTGCTCTGGAGGGATGTGATGAAAGTATTTATAATTTAACATGTTTAAGAATTATGGGTTCATCTAAGATTGGTGAAAACAGAGTTCTTGTTCCGATGGAATATAGAATTGATGGAAAAACTACATCAATTGGCAAAGATTTAGATTTTTTCAAGAAAACCCTTATCACATATACTGATGATATCAATGGAGATAACTTTGTAGATGAATCTTTTATGGAAACAAAATATGAAGAACTAATAGATGATGATAAAGAAATTCTCTCTGATATCAACAATATTGATATTGAAAAAATATTAAATGGATTACCGATGGAAGTATGTGATCAATATCATCCATGGATTCGTGTAGGTATGATATTATGTAATACTAGTAAAAAATCTGGAATTAATTTACTTGATCTGTTTAACAAATGGAGTTCAAAGTCTAAAAAATATAAGGGAATTGATGATGTTCACAAACATTGGAAGACATTAGAAAGCAGTAAAAAGAATCAAAAACTAAGTATTGGATCATTAATTCATGATGCGAAAAGATTTGGTATTGAAGGAATTTTTAAAAATGAGAAAAAATCTGTAGAGGTAATTGTTGGTGAGTATCCTAAGAAAGAAATTCAATTAACTTCTAAGAAAAATACTATTATAATGAATCAAAGATATTTAACACCTGAATTATATAAGAAGTTTTATGATAGTGGTTCTACAAAATTACTAGCAGTTCAAAGTGAAAAAGGTACTGGTAAGACATCTAACTTAATTGAATCATATTTTAAAAATGGATTAATTGTTGATGATATGAATATTTTGTTAATTTCGAGTAGAAGAACATTTGGTGCGAAATTATTGGGTGATTTAAATAAGTATGGTTTTAAATTATATTCTGATTTTGATGATCAGTATATTAATCATAATCGTATAATTTGTCAATTTGATTCACTTTTAAGATTAGACAGAACAAAATATCATACTATCATAATAGATGAGTGTGAATCTTTAGCAAGATATATGACGTCACAACATTTTACTAAAAATAATAAAGCAAGTATGGTAATTAATATGTTTGAATCATATCTAAGTTCAGCGGATAATGTATATATTTTAGATGCAGATTTGAGTGATCGTTGTGTAAATTATTATCAAAAAGTAATGAATCTAGGAGATGAAGAAGTATCAATGGTTGTTAATAACTTTCAATTATATACTGAATATGATGTAAAGTATATGAAGTTTAATGATTGGTTAAATCAAATCATAAACGATTTAGAGAAGAATAAAAAGATTATTATTCCAATGGCATCAAATAATAAAGCGAAAGATTTAAAATGTATTTTGGAAGAGAGATATCCTAATAAGAAAATTTTATTTTTGAATAGAGATGTAAATGATATTGAAAAAATTAACATTGTAAGAAATGTTGATGAAACTTGGTCAAGATATGATATTGTTATCTACACTCCATCAGTTTGTATGGGTGTATCATTTGATAAGAAAGATTACTTTGATGCAATTTATGCATATGGGTGTGAAGAATCATTAGGAGCCCAAGAGTTCTGTCAAATGATTCATCGTGTAAGACATCCACGGAATAAAGTTATATTTTTAGCATTTGACAAATATGAGGAATTTAAGGAAGAGAATAAAATAACATATGGACAAACTGAGGAGTTAATTTGCAATGATTATTACTTAACTCATTACAATGTTCATACAAATATTGTTCCTCACAAGATTCGTAAGATTGATGATTACTTAAAGTTTATTGATCAAAATACAAATGTTGTTGCATATGGGGAGGATAAACCAAATGAGAAACCATCTCAACCAACATCTCAACGTAATGAAAGAGTTATATTCTATCCGTATAAAAATGAACCGATATATGAGTTATATGTTAGAAATACAGTTGAAACGATTGAAAATAAAAATAATTTTTGCTGGTCAGTATTTGGATATTTAAAGCATAAGGGATATAAATTAAGTTATCTAAAACTTGATGATACAATTGAGTTTTCCAAGGTCTTGAAAGAACAGAAGAAACAGAGAACTGAAAATGAGAAGGAAAACTATTTGGATAAGATTGTTGATACTCCTGATATTAAAGATGAAGAGTATAAAGAAATTAGTTCAAAGAAAGATGAGATTATAACTGATGAAGAAAGAATGAAAGTTAAAAGATATAAATTCAAGAAATGTTATGATATTGAAAATTTAGGAGAGGACAAAGAAAAGATAAGAAGCTTGTTTGAACAGTATGATGATCCTATAAAAAAGAAACATTATAGTCATCTTAAGAGAATACTTAGTACAGAAACTCAGAAAACAGAAGATAAAATAAAACTGATGAAAGCAAATATCGTGAATGATAGTTATCGTAAAAATGCTTATAGTGATTTGATTACAAAAAATATATATACTGCTTATAATTTTAGTCTTGAATTCATTGAAATGCTTGGTTTTAATATTAATGATTTATCGAAATCAATATCGTCAGATATGATTGGATTAAATATTGTAAATATCAAAGAATGTTTTAATGATGAATATAATAATATATGTTATAAGTTTGGTTGTAAGATTAGACATAGAAATTTTGTTGAACTTGATGAAAAAGAAGCATTTCATTTTATCAAAAAAATTATTAAGATACAATATGGTTTTGAAATAAAGAAAACAAAGAATGATGAATATCTAATGAATGTTTATGTAGATGATAATGGATCAGTATGGAATAAGCTATATGAATATAAGAAAAACAAAGTTGTTACAATTGAGACTTTAAATAAATTGATAGAACCGATTAATATAACTGATAAGTTAGAAATAGATGAAGGGTTTATCGAAGATTAAAAATTAATTTATAAATTGTTAAATATATAAATATTTAACAATATATATCGTATATAAAAAACAATGAACAATCTCACAATAATATCACCTAAAATTGAACAACCTAAGAATATAAAAATTATTTTAAAAGAACATCAAAAAACGGGTATTTATCATATGAGAAAATTAGAAGTGGATCGTTTTATAGTTCATAATTATGAAGAAGATGAATTTTATTTATCTGGTCATACATTAAGGATATTAGGATTAAAACAAAATGAAGTTAAAAGTATAAAAATAAATACTTCATATGGTGTATTGGCTGATAAAGTAGGAAGTGGAAAAACATTAATGGTTGTTGGATTAATTAATGATTCAGTTAAGCTACCAGATTGTGAAAAAATACTTTCATCGTCATTATATAGTAGTGTTCAGATTAAAGACAATAAGAAGTGTTTAAAGACTAATCTGATATTAGTTCCTCATTCATTAACAAGTCAATGGCATTATGCATTTGTGAATTCAAAATTAAAATACTATGTTATTAATAAAAGAAAAGATATTGATTTTTTAGAATTTGATGATATTCCGGATGATATTAATGAAGCAGATGTTATAAACGATAATCAATCATTACATCATTATGATGTAATAGTATGTAGTGCAAATATGTTTGGTGAATATTTTGAAAAATTTAGAAATGTCAAATACAGTCGAATAATAATAGATGAAATATTACAAATAAAACTACCAGCTGATTTCAATTGGTGTTGTAATTTCGCATGGTTTATTACTGCTACACCAAGTGGACTTCATACAATTAGAAGACATTATATTAAAGAATTGATGAGTGGAATTATAAACTATCATCATTTACTAACAATTAAAAATAACGATGATTATGTTTCTCAGTCGATGAAACTTCCAGATATTATATTTAAGCATATAAAATGTTTAACTCCAAGAGAATTATTAGCTGTAAAAGAGTTCATATCAAAAGATATAATAAATATGATAAATGGAAATAATATTCAGGAGGCATTAAAAAAGTTAAATTGTAACATTGATACAAATGATAATATATTTAATATATTAACAAAGAGAACAAAGATTGATATAGCAGATGAGGAAGCAAGATTAGAATATGTTAAGAAAGTAAATTATCAAGATCAAAAGGTGAAAGAAGAGGCAATAAAAAAGAGTACTGAAAAAATAGTAAGTTTAAAAGATAGATTACAAAGTATTAAATCAAGAATAGATAATTTTGGTGAAGATAATTGCCCAATATGTTTTGAAAATAGTGGTAAACCAGTTATTGTAAGTTGTTGTAATAATATTATTTGTTTGAAGTGTATTGTAAATGTTAAAAATTTATGTCCATTTTGTAGAATAACTATTACGACAGATAAGATGAATATTTTAGATAATTCTTATAAACAAGCAAGAATTACAAAAGATAAAGAAAATGATAAATTAAAAGACAAAATTGTGAATTTAATGGAAATTATTAAAGGTAAAAAGAATGGTAGATTTTTAGTATTTAGTGCATATGATGAAACATTTAATGACATTATAAAAGAATTCAATAAATCAAATATTAAACATTCGTCAATTTTAGGGGGAATATCACATATAAACAATGTAATAAATGATTTTACAGATGGAAAAATAAATGTATTAATGATGAATGCCAAACATTATGGTTCTGGATTAAATTTACAAATGGCAACAGATGTAATATTATATCATGAAATGCCAAAAGAATTAGAGACACAAGTAATTGGAAGAGCTCATAGATTAGGAAGAAAGGATTCATTGGTCGTTCATTATCTATTACATGAAAATGAAAAATCAAGTAGTAATGCGAATTTGACATACGAAATGAATGATTATATAGAAGAAGATATAAATGAAATTTAATTTATTCTGGCGCAGTAATTTCAGGCACAGTAATTTTAGCATTTGGATCTAAATAAGTTTTATATACGATATATGCAGCAATTATTAAATACATAATAGTTAATATTATTAAAAATAATGCGGTTATTTGGATTAATTTTTTTAAAGTATTTTTGTTATTACGAGTTAATTCAATTATACTAGATGATTTCATGGATGTTTTAGTAGATGTTTTAGTAGATGACTTAGTAGATGATTTAGTAGATGTTTTAGTTGAAGATGAATTCATATAATTTAAATTATATTTTAATTATAAAGAATATAATTATGTTAATTTATTAAAAAATATATGTATTGATATGTATAATAAATTTTTGTATGAATTTTGGTAATTGGGTAAATAATATTGATAAATATAAAAATGAATTTATGAATGGTGATCCGTATAAACATTGTATAATTGATAATTTTTTAGATGAAAAAACATTTGAAGATATTTATAATGCTTATCCAGATATTAAGACTTCTAAATGGCATATTTATAATAATCCAATTGAAATTAAATGGGCTCTTGATGATTTTAAAAATTTACCAACATATCAAAAGTTAATTAATTTTTTACAATCAGAAGAAACATTAAAATTATTTAAAAGTATTGTAGATATTGAAAATTTAGAAAATGATCCACATTTACATGGAGCGGGTATTCATTGTCATCCAAAAGGAGGAAAATTAGATGTTCATTTAGATTATTCAATACATCCTATTAGTGGAAAAGAGAGAAGATTAAATTTAATAATATATTTAAATAAACATTGGGAAGAAGAATGGAATGGTGCTTTAGAATTATGGAAACCATATGAAAATGATAAAAATCCTAAAGAATGTATTAAGAAAATATATCCAATATATAATAGAGCAGTATTATTTCAAACTAATAATATATCATTACATGGATTACCAGAAATTATTAAATGTCCAGAAAATGAATTTAGAAAAAGTTTTGCAATTTATTACGTAAGTGAACCAACTATAAATGCAATGACTAGGTATAAAGCAGAATATTTTCCAAAACCAAATGAAGTAATTTCAGAAAATCTAAAAAAATTATATGAAATTAGAAAAGAAAGAAGATTAAGTAATTCAGATATAAAATTATACTTACCAGATTGGAAAAATATGAGTTAATTTATATATATTAATATATATATATATATTAATATGTATGCATTTGTAGATAAATATATTGGTGGTTTTGGTAACCAATTATTTCAATATTTTACTTTATTGTATATTTGTAAGAAATATAATAAAATACCTATAATGTTTGATCAAGATAAATGTGAAGGATATATTAAATCATTATTTTATAAAAATATATTCAATTTAGAAATAAAAGATAGAGATGAAATATTTAAAGACAAATATGTAATTATAACGTCAGAAGATCAATTTGATCCAATAATATATCCTGAAAATATACCAGATTCTGTTAATATATTATTTGTTGGTTTAAAAATGAATATAAAAAATTTTAAAGAAATTATTCCTGAAGGTATAAAAATATTGAATCCTCCAAACGTTATAAATCGAATTGAAAATTTATGTTTAATTGGATTTAGAGGATTTACAGAACAACAAACAATTCACTTTAGAATTAAAAATATTTATTATAAAAATGCAATTGAAATAATAAAACAAAAAATTCCAAATGTAATGTTTGTTGCATATACTGACGATTATAATTATGCTGAAAAAATATTAATTGAAAATAATATATCTGCAAAAATATATGAAGGTAAAAGAGATGGTATAACTGATATTAATCATTTTTATCAAATGTTTGAATGTAATCATGCAATATTAACAAATTCATCATATCATTTATGGAGTATGATTTTAAATACATCTGGTACAAATTATATATGTCTTCCAAAAACAGATAATTGGGTAAATAAAACATCTATTAGGGATATCAGTGGAAATTTAATTTACGTTGAAAATATATATGATAATAAATATCCATCTATAAGTACGCTCAAAAAAAAGAATTAAACTTCATCTGGATCAGGATAATAAAATGCAATTGTTGTAAATTCTGGAATATCATCTCTAAATTCAACAACATCTGTAAAATTTGGATAATTCATTAAAATTTGACCAGTAACTAATCTTTCCAGACATAATAAATATCCAGATCTCATTAAATCTAACATATCAAGAGTTTCTTGATCATTTAATATTTCTTCTAAATGTAAATATGTTTCAGAATAAATTTTAAAAATTTTATATGTTGCAAAAATAATATTATCTCTAATTGCAATTTCATTATTAATTATTGATCTACAATATAATTTGGTGATATTTGGATCAACAACATTTAGATCAAAATTAATATCAATACTAATATCAAATCGACTACTCGCAATAAAATCATATTTAATATTATTTTTTTGCATATATTCTGTTAATATTTGACATACGCGATATTTAGAATATAAATTTGATACAACATTTGGAAAATTATATCTTTGTGTTTCATTTGATACATGATACATTATTGATTCTTTTAATTTTTCTAGATCAAAATTAACTGGTTTTTCAATTATATATACTCTTGGACCATATATTTCAATTAATTTATCAATCGTTTCTTTTTTAATTAATCTATATTTTTTAGGAATTTTTCGATAAGGATTACAAGGATATGCGGATCCTTCTAATGATTCATCATACCAAACATGAAAAAAAAAATCAAAATGATGAGTATTTCTATATTTATTAATTAAATTTCCAATCACACGTTCACCATCTTGATATGTTCTTGGTTGACCATATAAACAATATGCTACACGTTTCATAAGATTATTTATAAATAATATTTATATATTTTTATATAAATAATATTTTATTTATCTTTTATTTATCTTTTATTTATTTTTTATTTATTTTTTAAAAGATCATTTACAATTGTTGTTAATACAGCATTTTGATTTGTAAAAGCAAGTAAAACAATATCTAATATTCCGGCAAATACACCTAAGATTGTTTTAAGAATTTTCATTAGTACTGACATTTTAGTATTTTTTTTCTTTGAAACTTTATTTCTTTTATCTAAACCAAGTTTTTTAAAAACAAGTCCGATTGTATTATCATACAAAAGTCCTGATATATATCCAATAACTAGAATAATAAACATTCCAATTATACGAAAAATATTATAATCTTTAGATGTCATTATTGCGGTTTTATCAAACGGTTTGATTAAAGTATTGAACAATGTTTTATAAAAATTATCTACTGAGCTATCTACGGTTTTAATTGTTGGTGTAATTAATTTATTAGATACTGTTTTATTTAAATTATCTATTGAATTATCTACAGTTCTAAGTAAAGAACCATTATTATCTAATGATTTTGCAGTAGAATTAATAGATTTTTCAATTCCTGATCCTACTGATTCAATAGTAGTATTAATTGTTTTTTTACCAATATTGATGGTAGTATTAATTGATTTATTAAGATCATTTGTAAAATTTTCTACAAAACTCATTCTTCTATATTATTAATGAACATATAATATTTTTTTAATTTATTAAATATAAATTCGAGAAAGTTTTGTATTATTGATACAGAACCTTGGAATAAACTTGTTAATAGAATACTTAATGATTGAAATAGGTCTGTAAATATATCAGAAACAACATTATTTGATACTTGAGACGTTATACCAATTGTACTTGTAATATTTGTGATAATATCAGAAATAATATTACTTGATACTTGAAACATTATACCAATTGTACTTACTATACCTGTTAATAAATCTTTAATTACATCTGCAGATATACCAAATACAATACCAAACGCACTTACTATAAATGTTATTAATTGAACTACACCAGTAACTAATCCTTCAATACTTGATACAAATAATGTTCCAACAATTCCTGCATATTGGGCAATTTGTACAAGTATTACAGATATTATATTATAAAAGAATGTAGCAATTGATGGTGAAACATAAAGTATAATACCAATTATAAATAAGACTAATACGTAACCAAGGACTAATTTTAAATTTTTTTCAACTTCACCAAAGACATTTTTAGTTTCTTGGTTGGCAAATTTTTCTACATTCGGTGATTCTACTGTAAATGGTTCAGAACTTTTATCTTTATTTGCTTCTATTCTATCTAATTCTTCTTGAGGTTTAAGTAGTGGTTCAACACCACTTATTTTACATTGTCTGAAAGTAGTATAATCGGGGACTGTTTTATTTTTAGGATCCATATATTTCATACAGTTTTTTTTTCTGTAACAAAATAAAATTAATTTACAAGCTCCTTTTAAAGATTCTAAATCATCAAATATTTTATTATTTTTTAATTGTTCATCATCATATGTTACAATAGAAACTCCGGTAATTTGGGTATCATCATTATATTTATCTAAATCTTTATCTTCAATTACTTTTACACATGCATTCATAAACATTAACATTTTCTCTCCAGTTAATTCACCCTGTTGAATAACACCATGAATTTGAAATTGTGCTTTAACTTTTTCTATTAAATAATTGTAAATATATTTATATAATTCTTCTGACCATTTCATTAAATCCTGATTTGGATTTGCTGGTGGAGACATATGATAAACCATCGATTTATTTAATGAACTGACCATACCAATATATTTTTTATCAATTAAATTTCCAGATTTAATTACAACATCATTATAATATTTGATAGTATCGTATTGGATTTTAAAATTTGTTTCAAAACCTTCTTTTCTTTTTCTTTCAATCATTCTTTCTACTAATTTTTGAATTAACATTTGAATAGTTTCATTCCTATCATCACATAAATCTTTATCAATACCATTTGGAAACCATCGTTCTAAATAATCTTTTAATTCATTAATTTTATTTGCTTCTCTTTCAAAACCCGGAACAGCTGAAAATACACTCCATGCCAGCAACAGTTTTTTTGTCGTCGGATCTTTCGTTCCATCCGTTTCTCGAGAACATACATTATCATATCTTGTACAATTAAGTGCAGGACCAAGAGCTACACATTGGTTTTTACATACTAATTTATCACTCTTTCTTGCTAATTGATTCAAATAATTCATTATATCATCCGCATTATTTTCATTTGCGGTTCTATCTGGTTCTTTACTGCCTCCGCCTCCCATATTTATTTCTTATATCTTAAGTAAATAAAAAATAATGAAAAAATAAATAATGTTGTAGCTATAATATAATTATAATCACTTTCTGTAAAATTATCATTTGATATGATATTTCCATTAAAGAATCCTTCAGCATTTTGTTCTCCGCCTTCTGTACTTTGACCTCCACCACTTTCTCCACCACTTTCTCCACCACTTTCTCCACCACTTTCTCCACCACTTTCTCCACCACTTTCTCCACCACTTTCTCCACCACTTTCTCCACCACTTTCTCCACCACTTTCTCCACCACTTTCTCCACTACCTTCAACACCTTCTTCTGATTCTGCAGATTGATCACCTTTTAATGGATTTGTAATTGGAACATTTGCTATGGTACATACACGATCTATAGTTTTATTATATCTTAATTTAAATTCATCCGCATCTATAGTATTTAAAATTGCACATTCATTTATTTTAACATTCCATATATATGATTTACATGCTTCTTTTAAACTATCGAAATCATCAAATTGTTTTGTTGCTTTAATTTCAGCATCTTCAAATTTTAATTTATCTTTTTTAACTTTAACACATAAGTTTAACATTCTTACTTTAAATAAATCGTCTCCTGGTGGTGGAACTAATTTTTTAGCTTGGAAAAAATTAACTAATCTTTCATCAATATATGTAATAAATTGACTTACATTTTGTTTATTTGCATATAATCCAGCTAATGCATCTGCTGGTAATGTTATTTTATTTTTTGTTGCCAGAGATACGATTGATTTTAATTCACTTTTTTTAATTGGAACTTGTGTTTTTTTAAAATCTTTTAAGATTGTATAAATTTTATTATTTGCATCAACTTGCTTTGCTTCTTGTTTAATATCGGGTTTTGAATCCATTTTTTTAAGATCATCACCTTTCTTTAACTTACCTCTTATTGAAGCCATTTTTTTATCTTTATCTTGAAAATTCATTAGTATCCTATATTATATATAATATAAAATTATTATATTATATAAATTTTTATTCCTCTGCAACCTTAGGATAAAAGAATCCATTTATCAATTTATATGTTTCATCAAATATTGGTGTAAATGAATCATAAAAATAATATATTGAAATAAATATAATTGAGAGTACGACAATTGTTAAAAATATTTTCATATTTGGTTTATTTACTACTTTTGGTACAGAGTTTGCTGTATCAACAAATGATGAATTAACATTACCAATTGAGTCACTTATTCTATCAATTGCTTCTTTACCATCTACTTTTTGTATTAATCCTAAATTTTCCATAATTTTAAATGGTAAACTTAATACCATATCAAGTATTTTTAAGAAAAATTTAACAATTAATACTATAAAATCTAATATTTTACCAATAAATGCAAATAATGGTTTCAATGGTGATACTAATAAAACAAAAAATTCTCCAATTGGGTTAAATATTGGTTTTAATACTTTATCAGCTACGAAATCTACAATTATTTTTGCTAATTTTTTTAAAATATTAATAATTGGTGATAATACTGCTTTTAAAATAGTTGCTAATATTTTTTTAATTGCATTAATGATCGCATCAAAGAAAGGTTCTATTTTTTGGGGCATTCTCTTATATATATAGTTTATAAAATAACTTTACCAAAAAGAATATTTAATCCCATAAATAATATAGCCATTGCAATGGCCATAAATATCATAAAAAATACTTTTTTTAATTCTGATATCTTTAATGATTTTTTAATGAATTTAATTAATTTTGAAACTAAATCAGAAACTTTTTCAACAAATGTTTCTGTACCTTTTAATATACTATCTATTGAATCTGGACCTGTATCGACATTCGATTCTTTTTTAACTTTTTTAAATACTTTTTCTCCATTATCCCCAGTTATATCTTCTGCATCTATATCTTTTTGACCTTTAATCTTTTTTGTTTCAAGTGTTGGTATTGGTGGAAGTATTTTTGGTGTTGTTTTTGCAGTTGCAATTGCTGTTGCAACTGCTGTTGCAATTGCTACTTTTGCAGTTGCTGCTTTGGCAGTTGCTGTTGCTGCTTTGGCAGTTGCTGTTGCTGCTTTGGCAGTTGCTGTTGCTGCTTTGGCAGTTGCTACTTTGGCATTTGGGAATTTTGCATTGAAAAATTCTGTGTTTTTTTCCAATCCTCTTGTTATATTAATTTTGCTACTCATAAATTAGATAATAAAAAAAATTATCTATATTATGAAAATCTTTCCTTTAATGAATTATATGTTTCAATTGCTGATTTAATCCCGTATAAGGATAAATAAAAGATTAATAACATTATACAAACTACAATAAATCCAATTAAATTATTTTTTTCTGTTACTTCATCTATAATCTGAATAATATTTTTAATAACATTAAACATATATTCAATCATTTTTGATGCTAAATTAATAACTTTTAATATTAAAAACATAACATCTTTTAATTTTGTAAATAATCCTCTAATTGCATCCATGATCGTATTTCTAAATTCTGATGAATAAACAAGATCTTTAAATTTAAAAATATTTATATTTGCAATACTTTCATATATTTCTATTAACATGTTATTGACTTGAAAATTTGTGGTGCATCCTAATCTAACACCAAAAACTTTTAATGAATTACATAATACGCTCCATCCTAATTGAACAAAAGCAATTGGTAGTCCAATTATATTATTTATTAATCTAACAATTCTTTGAAAAATTATATATACTTGATTTAATGCATTACGAATTGGTTCTAAATATGAATCGATTGAATTTATTGGTTTCTCGAATACTGCTCCGATAAGTTTTAAAACTGTCTCCATCATTAAATTAATTAAATCAATTGGAACTGAAATTAATAAATCTGCTAATTCATCTCCCTCTCCCTGAATATTATTAATCATCTCCATTGCCTTTTCACCATTTTTCCCACCTTGCGCAAATAAGTTATCATCCGCATCATCATCGTCAAGACCCATATCTGTTAATTTTTCATCTAAATTAGGATCAACTTTTAATTGTTTTGGATCAAATACTGGAGGAACATATACATCATTATCTTTTTCATCATTTAATTTATCTAATAATGCGTCCATTGCTGGATCACCTGTACCACCACCAAAACGGTCTTTTAATAAATTTTCAATATCATCATCTGTTAGTTCATCATCATCATTTTCATCTCCTTCAAACATATCATCTATTTCTTTTTTATCTGGATCTGCTTCTTGTTCATCATCCGTTAATTCATCATCAACTTCATCATAATCTCTATTTTTAACATCTTCTTTTAATACATCTGTAATTGATTGAAATATCGATGATATCTTTTTTGTTACTTTTTCACTTGCTTGATCGTCTGTTGTAGATTGTTCTTCAGATTGTTCTTCATTATCACTAGAATCATCTGATTCTTCAAAAAATTCTATATTATTATAATATTTATTAAATAGTCTACTCATATAATATATAATAAAAAATTGATACAGAAAAAATTGATATTTTAAATATTTTATATAAATCCTATTAAATATATTCGTTGAAATACAAACTACATGGGAATTAAAAACCTAAATGCATTAATAAATATATTCGCTCCAAACAGTATCACTAAAAAGAAGTTTGAAGATTTTAAAGGTAAAAAAATTGCGATAGATGCAAGTTTACTAATTTATCAATATGTAATAGCAATTCGTAATACAGCAGGAGATTTAACAAATACAGAAGGAGATATGACAAGTCATATTCATGCTGTTGTAAGTAAATCATTACTATATTTAGATAATCAAATAATTCCAATCTTTGTATTTGATGGTAAACCATCTAATTTAAAAAATGATACATTAGATAAACGTCGTGAAGATAGAGAAACAAATAAAAAATTAATGAATGATAATTTAGATGATGAAGATAAAAAAATTAAATATTTTAAAAGATCTACACATATATCATTTAAACAGATGGATCAATGTAAAGAAGTTTTAAAAGCAATGGGAATACCAGTTATAGAATCTTTAGAAGAATCTGATTCGCAATGTGCTCTTCTAACAAAAAGTGATATAGCATATGGTGTTGGAACAGAAGATATGGATATATTAACTTTTGGATCAAAAAAACTATTACGAAATATTTCATCATCAAAGAAAAATGAAATTTTAGAATATGATTTACAAAAAGTATTAGACGAATTAAATTATACTCATGATGAATTTATAGATTTGTGTATTCTATTAGGTTGTGATTATGTAGATCATCTTGAGGGGATTGGTATACGTAAAGCAAAAGAAATTATTGATGAACATAGAACTATTAATAATTATTTAAATTCGCCACAATATGATCAATATATAGTTCCAAATGGATATGCTGAAAAATGTAATTTAGCAAAAGAATATTTTAAAAATCCTGTAGGTACTCAATATACGAATACACAATTAAAATTAACAACTCCTGATCAGAAAAAATTAAGAGATTTGTTGATTAATAAATATTCGTATAGTAAAACTAAGACAGATAAGATTATTGCCAAAATAGTTGGGATATAATAATTATAACATAATAATTATAACATAACAATTTATTTATAATATATTATAAATGGAAAGAGAAGATAATCAAGGCTGTATTGAATATAAAAGATTCATTAAATTTCATAATGATCGGCGTTATAATTCTCTTTTATCTCAATTAAAATATAGATTATTAGAAGGAAATGGTGTATGTTATTATATAATTGGTGTTGAAGATAATGGTGACATTATAAATATAATAGACGAAGATTATAAAGAATCTGTAAAAAATTTAACATTAATGTGTAGTCAAAATAGATGTAAAATATTATCTATTACAAAAATATATAAAAATAATTTATATTATTATAAAGTACATATTGTAGATAATATACCTGAAATCGAATATAGAATATTAAATATAAGCAATGATTCAACCCAATTAGATATTGTTGGAATAGATTATAATAATATAGTTTTGATATCAAGTGAAAATAGTATATACGATATTAAGAAAAATTCAAAATATTTAGTTTATATAATTAATACAAATTTACAAAATATAATAAGAAATATCCTATTATTTAAACCAGATTTTATAAATTTATCTATTGAAGTATTTAATAAATATATTAATTTATTTGAAATGCTTCAGATAAAATCTTATAATTATGAAAATTTGTATGAGAATTTAAATGAAATTATTTTTACAAACAATTTAAATAATTCAAATAATTCAAAAGGTGTGTTAACAATATGTAGTGTATTATTCAATGGAAATTTATTAAACAATACAAAAATATATGGATGTATTAATAACAAGAATATCACAAATATAACAAAAGATTCATTATATATTTATTCAAATGATAAAAAATCAAAATTAAATTTAATAGATATTCAACATATATCTCAATCAATTACAGATATTAATAAAAATAAATTAATATCTATTTCAACAACAACAAAAATTTCAAATGATTCTCATATATGTTTTAATGAATGTGAATGTAATATAGTTTTTACGAATGAACTAAATCATATCTGTATAGAAAAATATGATGAAACAAAAGAATATTTTGGATATTATAAAAATAATGTATTAAAAATTAGAATTAAAAATGATAAAATATTATTTAATAAAAAAATATTATTAGATGAAAAATATTTAATAATTGACTTAATTGATAAATATTATTTAATAAATATTAATTGATAAATATTAATTCATAAATATTAATTTATTTTAAAATATTTTTATATATATTTTTAATATATATAAATGAGTATTCAAAACATCACAAAAACAATGGTTGATGCTGTTGATTTAACATCCATGAGTGGTTATGTATGTCCCGATACAGTTCAACAAAATTTTTTAGCTCCTCAATCAACGTATAAATTATTAGCCTATTTATCATCTTTATCAAATGATCAAAATCTTATAATGTGTGAAACAAGAACAGGAGAATATGCCGCTGCATTATCAATAAATCTTACAAATAAAGTAACAACAATTGATAGATGGAATCTTCTTCCAGAATTTCCTAATTCAATTTCATCAATTCCAAATTTAACGATTATTATTGATGATATTATGACAATGGAAGGATTAAATAAATATAAAGATCTTATATTACCCACATCAGTATTTTGTATAACTCCCGCAATGGAACCCCACGGTCCTCCAAATGGAGATTATCAATATACTATATATCAATTTTTATTACAAAATAATTATCAAGGTGTAATAATATTTGATGGAATTTATTTTGGTGGATTACCAGTAAATTTATGGGCAAAGATTGATGATCAATATAAAACAGATGTTACATTCATAACAAATCAATTGGGAACAGGTGTAGTTCAATTTAATAAAAAATTTACATTCGAGAATGTATAGTTTAATATTTCTAAAATAAATTATTTTTATATTATATAAATGAGCGAATCGATTACATCCGCATTTTCAGAAGCTTCTGAAAAAATATCTTCTGCATTTAGTGATACATATAAGGTAGTATTTATTGTTTTAGTTATCTTTTTGTTTTTAGCAATTAATCATATTATTATTTACTCATTATATCAAAAAATTAAAAATATGATTGATCAATATTGTAAAAATAAAATAGCAAAAAAATAATAGCAAAAAAATAATAAACATAATATACTTTATTCATTATTAGTTGAATCATTATTATAATCAATTATGTTCTTATTATCCATTTCTGATACAGTCGTTGTATTTAAAATAACATTATTATAATATTTTACATCTATAGTAGATTTTTCTTGGTTTAATACTGAATCCAAAAAATCATCTATTTTTTTTAATACTTCATTATTTAAATCATTCATATTAAAAAACACACCATTACTATTTTGTGTTATCTTTATCCCACTTAATTTTAATATTTTAAAAATTTGTTTATATTGATTCTTTGAAGTTAATTTTTCTATTTTTTTAACCAAATCTTTTTTTTCAGTATGATTATAAATTTTTGTTTCTACATTCTTTGCCTCTGTATTCTTTGTTTCCATATTCTTAAAAACATTTTAAAAACTATATATGAACAAAAAAAATTTTATATTTATCTAAATATAAAAAATTTTGAAAATGTCGGAGCCGGGAATCGAACCCGGGTCAAATGCGTGGAAGGCATTTATTCTACCACTGAACTACTCAGACAATATAATATATTATCAAACCTTTATATTATAATTCTTTATAATATAAATTTTATAGATATCCGAATCGGGAATCGAACCCGAGCCAAATGCTTGGTAGGCATTCATTCTACCACTAAACTATTCGGATAACATAGAGTATATATTAATCTTTAAATTTAAACTAATTCTTATTTAAACTAATTCTTAATATATTCTAAACAATTTTTTTATTATAATATTATATGAGTGACAACGAAGATGAATTACTTACGTTAATGAAAAAAGAATATAGATATCCTGATCCGTCTGATGATACTCTTCAATCAAAGATTTATGATAAACGTGAATTTTATATTAATAAAGTCCAACCAAGACAAAAAATGGAAACATATGAAGATCTTAAAAAATATCGCGATGATGTATGTGGTGGTAAATTTACCTTAAAATCACAACAAGTTTTTGTATCAAATTATATTAGTCCAAATACACCATATTCAGGTATATTAATTTTTCATGGAACAGGAACAGGGAAAACATGTGGTGCAATAGCGATTGCTGAAAATTTCAAAGATCAAGTTAGACGTTATGGAACAAAGATTCATATTCTTGTTTCTGGTCCAATGATTAAAGAGCAATGGAAAAACGAATTAATAACATGTACTAAAGATACATATATTAATTCAACTGTTTTACAATCTGGATTTATTAATAATGATTTAAAAGAACAAATGAGAAGAGAAGCAGTTATGAATGCTTTACAACATTACCGTATATTATCATATAGAAATTTCTATAGACGTGTATTAGGTGAAAAAATATCTGACAAAGAGGTTAATGAAGAAGGTAAAGTTGTTAAAACATATCGTAAGGGAATAGAAGGAGATATTGAGAGAGATATATCAATTGATAAATTAGAAAATTTAGATAATACTCTTTTAATTGTTGATGAAGCTCATAATATGGTTGGAAATGACCAAGGAAAAGCTCTTAAAAAAATCATAGAAAATTCAAAAAATTTAAAAGTTATTCTCCTTACGGCAACCCCAATGAAGAATTTTGCGGATGAAATTGTTGAAATGATTAATTATTTAAGACCAGTAAAACACCAAATGAGTAGAGATCAAATTTTTAATCAAAATAGAAATCATTTAATGGATTTCAAAGAAGGTGGCCCTGAATATTTAAAAAAGATGTTAAATGGATATATTAGTTATTTTAGAGGTAATGATTCTTTAGTATTCGCAAAAGGTGTTGAAATGGGTGATCAAATTAAAGAATTATTATTTAGTAAGGTAACAAGATGTTATATGAGTCCATTTCAAAAAGTAGTATATTTAAAAACACTTGCGGAATATTCAAAAGATGCGTTGGATAAAGAATCAACTGCTAGTGCAAACTTTGTATTTCCAGTTATGGACGAAGATAAAAAAACAATTATTGGCGCATATTCGAAAGAAGGTATCAATATAGTTTTATCACAATTAAAAACATCAAGAGAATTATATTTAAAAAAATTAAATGAAAAATTTTTTAACAATAAGATAACAAATTTAAATGAAATACTAAGAGAAAGTACAGATTCAAATACAATTACTGGTCTTATTTTACATGAATCTGTTTTAAAAACTTTTTCATCAAAATTTTATCAAGCATTAATGAATATAAATAATATGGTTGAAGGTAAAGAAGGTTCAAAAACTCAATTTGTTTATTCAAATTTAGTTAAAGTTGGTATTGATTTATTCCAAGAAATATTGAAAATAAATGGATATTTGGAATTTAGAGATGACGGATTATACGCGCTTACTGATTCTATTAGAGATTATAAAACAGGAATATTATATGGAGATTATAAAAAGAAATTTCCAAATGAAAAATTTTATCCAGCAACATTTATGGCTTTTACAGGAGCAGCCGATGAAGAAGAAATTGTTCAACCAGAAGAGAAGAAAAGATTGTTAAATATTTTTAATTCTTTACAAAATAAAGAAGGTAAGTTTGTTAAATTAATACTAGGATCTCGTGTAATGAACGAAGGTATTACACTTGAAAATGTAAGAGCTGTACATATTTTAGATGTGTATTATAACTTTGCCAGAGTTCAACAAGTTGTTGGAAGAGCAATTCGTTTATGTAAACATTATCGTGTAATGACTGAAGAAGATCCATATCCAGAAGTAAAAATTTATAAATATGTTGTTAGTTTATCAGACACAGATAAATCAGGAACTTTATCTAGTGAAGAAGATTTGTATAGAAAAGCAGAATTAAAATATTTACTTGTTAAAAAGGTTGAAAGAAGTATTAAAGAATCCGCAATTGATTGTCCAATTAACTATCACGCAAACGTTTTCCCAGAAGAAGTTGATGCATCTAAAGGATGTAGAAATCCATTACACAAAGGTGACGCAAAATTATGTACAATGTTATGTGATTTTGAAGAATGTGATTTTAAATGTTATGATCATAAATTATACTTAAAATATTATGATAAGGATAGAAAATTATTTAAGAAAATATCTAAATCAGAATTAGATTATACAACTTTTACATCAGAAAATGCTAAAAAAGAAATTGAAGAAACATTAGAAAAAATTAAAGAATTATTCAAATTCAAAATTGTTTATACATTGGATGAAATATTAGAAAAAATTAAGAAGCGTTTTCATGGTGAACAAAGAGAATTATTTGATAATTTTTTTGTGTATAAAGCATTAGATTATTTAATACCCATAACTGAAAATGATTTTAACAATTACAATAATTATATAACAGATAAATTTAGTAATCAAGGATATCTCATCTACAGAAAAGGTTATTATATTTTCCAACCTTTTAATGAAAATGAAAACACACCAATAAACTACAGAAATAAATTTAATAAACAATTAATTAATAATCCATCTATTTATAATTATATTAAGAAACATCCAAAGTACAAAGAATACAAAAATGAAATTAAATCAGAAAATATAATGACAGAATCAGGGGATGAATATGATTTTGATAGTGATGATGTTAAAATATATTATGATAAACGTGATGAAAATGATATAATTGGTGTACTAGATATGAAGTATGATAAAAATAGAAATAAAGTTGATTTATTCAAATTAAGAAATAAGAGACAAGTATCCGAAAAGAAACGTGGTATTGGTATTACAAGTTCAAAAGGTGCTGTATGTGATAATGCTTTTGAAAAAGATGAATTATTAAAGATATCAAAAAAAATAAATGCAGTTAATTTTGATCCATCTGGAACAAGATTAGAATTATGTGAAAAGATTAAAGAGAGAATGTTATTTTTAGAAAAATATAGTGTTGATAATAAGACATATATAATAGTTCCTAAAAATCACTCAATATATGAATTTCCTTTTAATCTTAAAGATAGAGTTGATTATATTAAATCTAAATTAAAGAATTTTAAAGTTAGTGTTAAGAAAGAAGATAATGGTATATTCGATGGAGTTAGAAATAAAAAATATCCAAAATATATCATAAATGTTGAAGGTAATTTAGAGGCAAATCTTGTATCAGAATTTAAACTTGTTAAAGATGGTAAGAAATATACACGTATTATTGAATAGGCATAAACATATAAATATAAATCTTTATATTTATATATCTTATATATGGCAAATGAATCAATGAATGTTGTACTAAGTTTTATTGGAAAAATGCCAGAATATATAATAGAATGTGTAAAACAATTGAGATTATTTTTTAAGGATTCTATATACATTATATATGATGATGTTTCAAATGAAATTCGAGAAGTATTAGATAATTATAATGTGATATGGGTTGAATATATGTATGTAAAATCAATGAGATTTGATTTAATATCAGATAGTAAAAAATTTATGTATGTAGAAAATTTAAAAGATAGAGAAGAATTATTTTTGAGATCTTATGAAAGATTTTATTTATTAGATGAATTAATTAGATTACATAATCTAAAAAATATATGGTTTATGGAAATAGATATATTAATCTATGTAGATCCAAATATATTTTTACAAAAATTAAAATTAAAACCATATTGTTATATGAATCACGATGATAAAAGATGTAATACTTCAATATTTTATGTAAGAGATAATAATTCATTAAAAAATATTCTTAATTTAATGGATACATTTTCTGGAAAAAATAGTTTTATGTCTGAGATGTATTGTTTTAAAGAATATTTAAATAAAAACCCAGATGATATATTATTTCCTCTTTCATTACCATCAACAAAGTATAATAATAATTTTTGGAAAAACTATGATATGTTTGATGGATATATTTTTGATGGAGCATTTATAGGACAATATTTATTTGGTGTACATACACATCATACACATAAAAATATTGAAACTAAAAATATAGAAAACATAATTAATATAAACAGAGATTGTTCTGGATATTTACAATGTTGGGATTTAAAATATGAATGGCATAAAAATAAAGATGATTTATTAATACCGTATATAAATAATGATGGTTTATTAATTCCGATTGCAAATTTACATATTCATTCAAAAGATCTTAAATCTGCTATATCATATAGATGAGTTATATAAGTTAAATTATAGGATATTTTATAATTATAATTATAATTATTATAAAACATAATGAATAAACAAACATTTCTTAGAATGCGTGCTCAACAAAATGTTAATGTTGAACTATATAAATTAGAAACACAAACAATACATAAAGATATTTATAATACAATAAAATATTTTGATGACAAAATTATTATAGATATACCATCTGGAGAAAAATTTCAACAATTAGCATATTATTATATTGGCGAGGAAGTAAATTTTTTATTTAATCCATTAATTTCATCACAATCATCTCGATTTAAATATATACATAAAATAAATGAAGAATGGGATAATCCATTTATTTTATTTTGTTATGGTTATCAAATTATAGAATTTTCAAAAAAACTTAAATTTTTAAAAAATGAATGCATTATAATATTTGGTAATTCTGACGAAAATCAAACTTTAGAAAAATGTCAACCATATATTGATTGTCCAAAAGTTTTACATATTTTTTGTCAAAATTTGAGTTGTTATAATGATAAAGCATCATTTATTCCAATTGGTATGGCAAATAAACAATGGTCTCATGGTGATATATATAATTTTTTAGAGTTAGATATTGGGGTTTTACATAAACAAAAAACAAAGGATATATTTTGTAGTTTTAAAGTTTCAACAAATGTTATTAAAAGGAATGAATGTTTAACTGCAATAAATAAAAAAAGTATTGAAAATATTTTTTATAAAAAACCATCAGAATATTTAAAAGAATTATCCAATCATAAATATTGTATTTGTCCAGAAGGTAATGGATTAGATTCTCATCGTTTTTGGGAAGCATTATGGGTAGAATCAATTCCAATTACTTTACGTAATCCATTAACTGAACAAATTCAAAAATTGGGAATTCCATGTATTCTTTTAAACAATTGGGATGAATTAGATGTTTTAAATCTTCCGAATTATTCATCATTTGTATTTGATGAAGAATATTTTAAAAAAATATCATTTAAATTTTATTCAGATAAGATATTAAGTTATGTACCACAAGTTTCTGAAAAAATGAATATTGTATTAAGTTTTATTGGAAAAATGCCATCATATATCATAGAATGTGTTACTCAATTAAGATTATTTTTTAAAGATTCTATATATGTAATTTATAATGATATTAGTGATGAAATTAAAAATAAATTGAATGAACTTAATGTTAAAATGATTGAATATGAAACAGTTATTTCTGAAAGATTTAATAATTTACAAAAAAATGTTAAATTTAATAAAGTTAATGGTTTAATTGGTCGTGAAGAACTAAATAAAAGATCATACGAAAGATTTTATTTATTAGAAGAATTAATGAAAAAACATAAACTTGAAAATATATGGTTTATGGAATTAGATATTATAATGTATGTTAATCCAAATGATTTTTTATCAACATTAAAAAATTATCCATATTGTTATTGTTATCATGATGGTGATAAATGTAATGGTTCAATATTTTATATTAAAAATGTTGAATCATTACAACAAATATTAAAAACATTTGATACTCATACTCGTACAGATAATATGACAGAAATGTATTCTTTATTTATTCATTTAAAAAATAATCCGAATGATATGCTATTTCCACTAAGTTTTGGATCAGAATCTAATAAAAATAATTGGATGTATTATGGATTATTTAATGGATATATCTTTGATGGAGCAATAATTGGTCAATATTTTTTTGGTGTTGATCCATATCACTCGAATGGAATTATAAATAAACAAAATATTAAAGATATTAATAAATTATATTCATTTAATGATTGTGTAAAAATATGGAATCATATAGTAGAATGGATACCAGATAAAAATAATTTATTATTTCCATATATTAGAGAATATCCAAGAGGTCCATTAAAACCAATTGTTAATATGCATATTCATTCAAAGAATTTATTATCAGCATCATCATATACTTCAAAAATAAATGATAATAATATAATACAAAAATATATAATATGTAAATATTTACAAATATGTAAAACAAATCTTCAACCTCCTGGTTTAGCAGATTATTTACGAGGATCTTTAATTTTATTATCATTAACATTAAATAATAATCATAAATTTGTGGTAGATTATGATTGTCATCCATTTTTCAAATGTTTAGAAAAAAATGATAAATTTGAAGCTCCTCAACATATTATTAACTTAGAAACTAAAGAACTTATACCACCTTTAGAATCTATTGAACAAAAAATATTAGAATTATTTAATTCTAATGAAAATATATCAGTTTTAACAAATTCTACATCGGTTCAATATATTACAAAAGAAGCAATAACAATATTTAAGGATATATTTAAACCATCAATTATAATTAAAAATAGATTAAATGAATTTGTAAATAAATATATAAATAATAAAATAGTTATTTTTCATTTTAGATTAGGAGATAAATTTATACATAATAATTCAGAAATTGATGAAATATTATTTAATAAATGTGTAAATTTAATAGTAGATAAAATTAAACAACTTGATATTTCTAAAAATAATATTATATTAATTTCTGATAGTATAAGTTTTAAAAAATATGCTAAATTATATATTCCACATATTATAATAACAGATTCAAATCCAATACATATGGGTGATCTAAAAAATTATAATTTTACTGATATTGAAAATACTGTTTTTGAGTTTTTCTTAATGAGTTATGCAGCTCATATTTATAATTATAATATATATGGTTCACCATCAGGTTTTAGTAAATTAATAAATATTTTATATGATATTCCTTTTACTTATATTAATTAATCATTATCAATAAATACTTTCTTAAATTGTTGCATTACTTTTTCAGGTGTATATTCTCTATATGCATTCCAATCTTTTTTTGAATTTTCATTTTTATTAAAATTCATTAAAATATTTTCTAAATTATCTTCTGTATACCAAAATGCTTTATCTTTTAATATTTCTATATGGGCAATATCTCCAATTTTTGTAGCAATAATTGCTTTATTTCTTATAGAAAATTCACCAATTGCACAACCAAATGTTTCACCTTCAGACCGTGCCCATAACATAGCATCACATGTATTAATAAATTTTACTTTTTCATTTAAATCTACAATTGGATCTAAATGAATTATGTTTGGTAATTTATCACAAAATGGTTTAGTATTTACAAATAAAAAATAAATATTTGGATTATTTTTTGCAACATTATAAACAATTGGATGTACATATTTTATATCAAATTGTTCATAACCACCATGTCTACCATAAACAATCGCATCTTCAGAAATATTTAATGTTTCTCGCATATTTAAATTATGATCTGGTAAAGTTATAATATATGGTACACATTGATAATTACCAACATCTTTTATCCATGGACTAATACTTGCATATACGTTACCATGGGGTTGACTACAATTAAATACACAATGAACAACTGTTTTTATTACTTTACTTATTTGATTTTCATTTTCTCCTCCTTTTGTTATATAAAATATATCACAGTTTTGTTGTATTAGGATATCATCAACTTTATCAAAATTATCAACAGAAAATACTTCAAATTCTTTTTTAAATTTTTCAACAACTAATTGATCTGTTTCGACACGGGTATTATTATATAATATAATTGAATCATTTTTTAATATATATTTATTATAATACGCATATTCATATAATTGTACTGTAGTACCTCTAACAGATAGACAATTATCCCAAAATGCGATTTTGATTCCTTCTGTCTTTTTTAAAATGAATTTAGTTATTTTAGTATCTGTTTGATTTATAGTATTTGATGATATAGCGTTATAATCTAAATTTCTATTAATAAATAATTGTTTTTGTTGTAAATGTTTTATCATAATTTTTATATATATATATTTTTATATATATATATTTATATATGAATAGAAATACATATTTTAAACATCTCGCAATGAAATTTATGGGAGGAGCAGGGAATGTTACATCACCATTACAATTTAATGTTGTTATAGATTCTCAAGCAGCAGAAAGAGCAGCAGCAGAAAAAGCAGCAGCAGAAAAAGCAGCAGCAGAAAAAGCAGCAGCAGAAAAAGCAGCAGCAGAAAAAGCAGCAGTAGAAAAAGCAGCAGCAGAAAAAGCAGCAGCAGATTTAGCAGCCGAAGCTCAAGCAGCAGCAGAAAGAGAAACTGCTGCTTGTACTGGTTGTATTGGTTGTATGGGTTGTATTGGTTGTATTACTAGTACTGAAAAAGCAACCGCTCAAGCAGCAGCTGAAAAAGCAGCAACCGAAGCTCAAGCAGCAGCAGACGCTCAAGCAGCAGCAGAAAAAGCAGCAGCAGAAGCTCAAGCAGCGGCAGAAAAAGCAGCAGCTGAAGCTCACGCAGCAGCTGAAGCTCAAGCAGCAGCAGAAAAAGCAGCAGCAGAAAAAGCAGCAGCTGAAGCTCAAGCAGCAGCAGAAGCTCAAGCAGCAGCAGAAAAAGCAGCAGCTGAAGCTCAAGCAGCAGCAGAAGCTCAAGCAGCAGCAGAAGCTCAAGCAGCAGCAGAAAAAGCAGCAGCTCAAGCAGCAG
>Ga0209188_1000604_pt1 | contig 33743 bp, 22 predicted proteins | sample C_130625_EF_Meta_FD_187307 | JGI IMG/M metagenome (GOLD analysis project Ga0209188, IMG submission 187307) | Freshwater microbial communities from Lake Croche, Canada to study carbon cycling - C_130625_EF_MetaG (SPAdes) (version 2) | ecosystem: Environmental > Aquatic > Freshwater > Lake...
CTATTACCAGCCATTGTAGCTTATGTTTATTACAAAAAACTTATTACAAAATTTCAATTGCATCCAATAGATTTTATTGCTTTTGCCATTTTGCTGTTTGCTGTCGATTGCATGACCATATCATTCACTAGCTATGTACCGCTTTGCCAAGATCCACGTCACTTTTTGTTTTTATTTCCATTTGCTGCGCTAATATCTGCACCATTGATAATAGCTTATTTTGAAGCTCCCAAAAAATATTGGCTCTTACCATTTGTGTTTTGGATTGCTTTTTTAATCACGTATTTCACCAATGCGGGCAATACAAAATGGTTGTATTTTGTTTTTGCATGTGGATTTAGCGCAGTTTTTTTTATTAAAGAAAAGGTTGAAAAAAGCATCTATACCATAGCAGTAATTGCGCTATTAAGTTTGAATTATTTTATTGATATTCTCAAGCCTCCTTATCCTTATTTTGCCCATCATGAAAAAATAATAAACGCCTATTTTAGAGGAAAAGCCATTGATGCAACCTTGTACACTGCCGACCCGCTTTCAGCGGAATTGACTGAGTTTTTTCTTGATTTTAAGAAAACAGATTTAAAAATTCTTCCAATGGATTCTCTGAAAAATGATTTCCATCCTATAGGGAAAATTTATTTTTTGGTAGTTAGAGATTTGAGTGTTAATGCTTATCAAAAAGCATTCGATTTTTCCAAAATGCCTCAAAGCAATATTAACCAATGCATATTAATAAAAGAAGAAAAAAATGTAGCCTTGTATGAAATTGGGGATAAGCTTTTGCATGATTTAACCCAGATTTTGCAATAAGATTTGTTAAAGGCAAGACAGACAAGTATCAGGGGTGATTTTTTGAGTGAAATAATATTGGAATATTATAAACTAACCTTTAGGGTATGGTGCTTTTCAAACGATTTGCTAATAAGCGTTTCAGGTTTGTAATAAAATTTATATTGCAAAATGCGGGTTTACTTACTTTCAAACTTTAGGGGTAAGTGCAACGGTTTATAAATAATTTACAAGTTAATCAGCATTAAATGTGTTTAATAAAATTGATTAGTGTGGAAACGTAATTAGAGTGCACCTTCATATTCTAATGAGGGCTCAAAACGTAATTTGAGTGCACTTTCATGCCGTAAAGAGGGCTCAAAACAAGATATGAGTGCTCATCAATTCAATGAATACTCATATCCCTTTATTTCCAATAGAACTTAGATTTTGCAATGATTTATTTTCTGAGCCATAAAGGCTACCTAGAAAAGTGTTTGAGTTTCTTAATAATAATACTAATTCAAAATTTTGGTTTATCAAAAAAATAGAGGTTAAACTTGAGTATTTCGTTATATAATCGTTCAATTTATTCAAATTTATCTGCTTGCTTTCGGTTAAACACATTATTTTGCTGCTTAAGCATAGTATAAGTTTATGAAATTATTGTCTACTTTTTGTCTTTCTTTAATAGTATTTTTTTCTTTTTCCCAATCTATTACAGTAATACAACCCAATGGTGGTGAAAAGCTCTATGCTTGCGACCAATACACCATTAAGTTTACTGCTACAGGTACTTCCACCTATTACAACATTGATTATTCTTTGAACAATGGCAGTACCTGGACATCAAGCGCCACCAATCTCCTAATCACTAATGGACAATACTTGTGGACAGTGCCCAAAGTGAATTCCAACACTTGTTTACTCCGTCTCCGCGATAAAAACGATACCCTCAAACAAGATATTAGCGACAATGTATTTTCTATCAATATCCCAGTAAAATTAACCTCACCTATAGGCGGGGAGAGTTGGGTAGGTAATTCGGTACATACCATCACATGGGATATGACAGGTACTTCTGGCAAATTCAATATATCCTATTCCACAAACAACGGCACCAGCTGGACAACAATTGTTACCAGTTATACCACTTCCGTTGGTAATTACAGTTGGACTGTTCCAAATATCCCATCCACTCAATGTTTGGTAAGGGTAGTAGATGCAGTTACCAGTTGTAAATTAGATATTAGTCCCCTCAATTTCACTATTACTCCAGCACAACCAGTTGTTACAACCCCCAATGGCGGCGAAGTATATGATTGGGACCAAAGCCCCAACATCTATTGGGATCAAACGACCTTCTTTTCCCCTGTGCGTATTGAGTTTTCGTCTGATAGCGGAGCTACTTGGAGTTTGGTTACCAGTTCCACTGCCAACACTGGGTATTATTTTAATTGGACAGTACCGCAAACTACCAGCAATAACTGCTTAATTAAAATCAGCAATACCGCCAACCTGGCTTTATATGATATATCTGATGCAGTATTCAGCATCAAACGCCCATTGATAGTAGTAGCCCCTAATGGCGGCGATACTTTGATTGGCTGTAATACCTATGTGGTGAAATTGGCCAAGAGTCAATACACTTTCGGTACAATTTATCTATCTTATTCCACCAACAATACAGCTTGGGGCAGCATCACTAGTTTCAGTAATACCACTAGCCCAAGCAGTACCTATAGTTACAATTGGGTAGTACCTAATACCGTTAATTCCAATACGGTGAAACTAAAAGCCTACAATGGAAGCTATCCTTCCATGGCCGACACAAGCGATAATTATTTTGTTATTACGCCCAATAATGCCATCACCGTAACCCAACCCAATGGAGGTGAATCCATCGGTGCAACCAGCAATTACACCATAAAATGGACAAACACTGCACAAGCTTCAGGCTTATATAGTGTTCAATACAGCAGCAATAACGGAACTACTTGGACAACCTTGGCAAGTAATATTTCTGGCAATAGCTATGTTTGGACCAATGTGCCGAACGTACCAACCAACACCTATCTAATAAGGGTTCAAGATTTCAAGAACACTTGTAAGAACGATATAAGTGATGCCAACTTCACCGTAACTACTGTTCAACCCTTGGTTACAACTCCCAACGGCGGCGAGGTATATGATTGGGACCAAAGCCCGAACATCTATTGGGATCAATCGACCTTCTTTTCTTCTGTACGTATTGAGTTTTCGTCTGATAGCGGAGCTACTTGGAGTTTGGTTACCAGTTCCACTGCCAATACAGGATACTATTTAAGTTGGACGGTACCGCAAACTACCAGCAATAACTGCTTAATCAAAATCAGCAACACCGCCAACTTGGCTTTATATGATATATCTGATGCCATATTCAGCATCAAACGCCCATTGATAGTAGTAGCTCCAAATGGTGGTGATACTTTGATAGGCTGTAATACCTACGCTGTTAAGTTGACCAAAAGCATGTACACTTTCGGTACTATTTATCTATCTTATTCCACCAACAATACAGCTTGGAACAGCGTCACTAGTTTCAGTAATAGTACTAGCCCAAGCAGTACCTATAGTTACAATTGGGTAGTGCCTAATACCGTTAATTCCAACACGGTGAAACTAAAAGCCTACAATGGAAGCTATCCTTCTATGGCCGATACAAGCGATAATTATTTTGTTATTACGCCCAATAATGCCATCACCGTAACCCAACCCAATGGAGGCGAATCCATCGGTGCAACAAGTAATTACACCATCAAATGGACGAATACCGCACAAGCTTCTGGATTATATACGGTTCAATATAGCAGCAATAACGGAACTACTTGGACTACTTTAGCAAGTAATATTTCTGGCAATAGTTACGTATGGACCAATGTGCCAAACGTACCAACCAGCACTTACCTAATTAGGGTTCAAGATTTCAAGAACACTTGTAAGAACGATATAAGCGATGCCAACTTCACCGTAACTACTGTTCAACCCTTGGTTACAACCCCCAATGGCGGCGAGGTATATGATTGGGATCAAAGCCCCAACATCTATTGGGATCAAACGACCTTCTTTTCTGCTGTACGTATTGAGTTTTCGTCTGATAGCGGAGCTACTTGGAGCTTGGTTACCAGTTCCACTGCCAATACTGGGTATTTTTTCAATTGGACAGTACCGCAAGTCATAAGCAGCAACTGCTTAATCAAAATCAGCAACACTGCCAACTTGGCTTTATATGATATATCCGACGCTGTATTCAGCATCAAACGCCCATTGATAGTAGTAGCACCAAATGGAGGTGATACTCTGATAGGCTGTAATACTTATGCTGTTAAGTTGACCAAAAGCATGTACACTTTCGGTACTATTTATCTGTCTTATTCTACCAACAATGCAGCATGGAACAGCATCACTAGCTTCAGTAATACCACTAGCCCAAGCAGTACCTATAGTTACAATTGGGTAGTGCCTAATACCGTTAATTCCAACACGGTGAAACTAAAAGCCTACAATGGAAGCTATCCTTCCATGGCCGATACAAGCGATAATTATTTTGTAATTACGCCCAATAATGCCATCACCGTAACCCAACCCAATGGAGGTGAATCCATCGGTGCAACAAGTAATTACACCATAAAATGGACGAATACTGCACAAGCTTCTGGATTATATACTGTTCAATACAGCAGTAATAACGGCACTACTTGGACAACCTTGGCAAGTAATATTTCTGGCAATAGTTACGTATGGACCAATGTGCCGAACGTACCAACCAACACCTATCTAATAAGGGTTCAAGATTTCAAGAACACTTGTAAGAACGATATAAGTGATGCCAACTTCACCGTAACTACTGTTCAACCCTTGGTTACAACTCCCAACGGCGGCGAGGTATATGATTGGGACCAAAGCCCGAACATCTATTGGGATCAATCGACCTTCTTTTCTTCTGTACGTATTGAGTTTTCGTCTGATAGCGGAGCTACTTGGAGTTTGGTTACCAGTTCCACTGCCAATACAGGATACTATTTAAGTTGGACGGTACCGCAAACTACCAGCAATAACTGCTTAATCAAAATCAGCAACACCGCCAACTTGGCTTTATATGATATATCTGATGCCATATTCAGCATCAAACGCCCATTGATAGTAGTAGCTCCAAATGGTGGTGATACTTTGATAGGCTGTAATACCTACGCTGTTAAGTTGACCAAAAGCATGTACACTTTCGGTACTATTTATCTATCTTATTCCACCAACAATACAGCTTGGAACAGCGTCACTAGTTTCAGTAATAGTACTAGCCCAAGCAGTACCTATAGTTACAATTGGGTAGTGCCTAATACCGTTAATTCCAACACGGTGAAACTAAAAGCCTACAATGGAAGCTATCCTTCTATGGCCGATACAAGCGATAATTATTTTGTTATTACGCCCAATAATGCCATCACCGTAACCCAACCCAATGGAGGCGAATCCATCGGTGCAACAAGTAATTACACCATCAAATGGACGAATACCGCACAAGCTTCTGGATTATATACGGTTCAATATAGCAGCAATAACGGAACTACTTGGACTACTTTAGCAAGTAATATTTCTGGCAATAGTTACGTATGGACCAATGTGCCAAACGTACCAACCAGCACTTACCTAATTAGGGTTCAAGATTTCAAGAACACTTGTAAGAACGATATAAGCGATGCCAACTTCACCGTAACCACTATTCAACCAATGATTACCTATCCTGATGGAGGGGAAAGCTTCGATTGGCAGCAAGTACCGAATATTTATTGGGATCAAACCACTTTCTACTCAGCCGTGCGCATTGAGTTTTCATCTGATAGTGGTGCTAATTGGAGTTTGATTACCAGTTCTACTCCCAATACAGGTTATTATTTTAATTGGACAGTGCCGCAAGTCGTTAGTAACAATTGTTTAATCAAAATCAGCAATACTGCCAATCTAGCATTATACGATATTTCCGATGCCGTATTCAGCATCAAACGGCCATTGATAGTAGTAGCTCCAAATGGTGGCGACACTTTAATTGGCTGTAATACTTATGTGGTGAAATTGGCAAAGAGCCAATATGTTTTCGGTACCATTTACCTGTCGTATTCTACCAATAATACCACTTGGCCCGCCATTACTTCGTTCAGTAATACTTCCACACCAAGCAGTACCTATAATTACAACTGGGTAGTGCCTAATACGGTTAATTCCAACACAGTGAAACTAAAAGCCTACAATGGAAGCTACCCTGCTATGTCTGATACAAGTGACAATTATTTCACCATCATCCCGAATAATGCCATAACGGTAACCCAACCAAATGGTGGGGAATCCATTGGGGCATTAACGAACTATACCATTAAATGGACCAATACTGCGCAAGCATCCGGATTATATACCGTTCAATACAGTAGCAACAATGGAACTACTTGGACAACTATAGCAAGTAATATTTCTGGCAATAGCTACGTGTGGACCAATATTCCGAACGTACCAACTGCTACCTATTTGGTGAGAGTTCAGGATTTCAAGAATACCTGTAAGAACGATGTGAGTGATGCCAACTTTACCATAACCCCAGCTCAGCCACTATTGACTTACCCAGACGGTGGAGAAGTATTATGGTCTGGCAACAGCACTTATATTTATTGGGATCAAAACACGTTTTATTCTCCTTTACGTTTAGAATACTCATTAGATAGTGGTGCTACTTGGAATCTCATCACGGCTTCTACCAGCAATTTGGGTTATTACGCTTGGACAATACCAGAGCCCAATGGTCTTTCTAAGAAATGTCTGATAAAAGCGAGTAATACAGCCAACCTCAATTTTTTTGATATAAGTGATGCAACTTTTACCATCAAGCCTGCCATTACGATTATCACGCCAAATGGCGGAGATGTATTGGGTTCATGTACACAAACGTCCATTACGTTTGAAAAATCGCCTGCTTATCCAAATGTTCGAATTGAGTATTCTACCAACAATGGAAACACATGGTCTTATGTAACAGCAGTTAACTTTACTACGACCACTTGTACCTATAATTGGACAATACCCAATCTTTCTACAACTACTGGTTTGGTAAGGATTTATCCAACTACCAATGTGGCTTTGGCAGATAAGAGCGATTCTATTTTTACCATCAAAAAGGCAGTTACGGTATTGCAGCCTACTTATGGCGGCGTGATCAAAATTGGTGATGTGTATCCTATTAGATGGTCTTCTGATGGCATTTCCAATTTGTACGATATTGCATACAGTATTGATGGGGGTGTTACTTATACCAATATTGTAATTGGCTATAACACAGCCAACAATTACTATCCTTGGACTGTGCCCAATATTCCTTCCAACAATTGTTTTATCAGAATTAGGGACAATATCAATAGCTGTAAACAAGATATTTCTCAAAAGGCATTTATTATCAGCCCAACTGCTTCGCCTATCAATGTAACAAAGGACAATGGAAACGATACCTTATATGGTTGCCAGTCTTACCAAATCAAATGGTCTGAAACAGGTGCGCCAGTAGGTTTATATGATATTTACTACTCTACTGATGGGGCCAATACTTGGAATGCCATTGCTACCAATTATGCTACTACTAATGGCACTTACAATTGGGTTGTACCAAACGTAAATACTGAATTGGCTTTGTTCAAAATTGCTTCTAGTGCCAATACTACATTATATGATCTTAGCGATGCAGCTTTCACCATTATGAAAAGTAAACTTGTTGGTAAAGCCGACACTACTGTTTGTAGTGGTACACCTGTACAATTATTTGTAAATGGTGGGGTTGGTAATTACCATTGGTTGCCAGTTAACAACTTGTCAGACACATCAAGCGCTACTCCAATTTTAAATGCTCAATCTACTCAAACGTACATAGCTTCTTCCACTAACGGAATTTGCGTACTGTACGACACAGTTAAGATTACTGTTATGCCTACCAATGCGACACCAACAGCTATAATAGCTTCATCTGTTCCAGGTCAATCTTGTTATGGGCAAAACATTGAGTTCAGTGTAAATACTACTAATGAAGGTACAATCCCAATTATTCAATGGTATTTGAACAATGTGGTTGTTTCAACAGGTAAAACTTTTGCTAGTGCTGCCTTAAAAAACAAGGATAGTGTATGGGCTGTTTTAACAAGCAATGCGGCTTGTACTATTACGCCTACTGCAAAAAGCAATGTGTTGGTAGTAAATGTAGCAGATTCTGTTAAGAAGATAAACCAAACTTTTGTTGGCTGTGCTAATGTGGTATTTAATGGTAAAGCGTATTCAGTTTCAACGATAGTAAAAGATACTTTAAAGAATATCAATAACTGTGATAGTATCTATACCACTACCACTATCCAGATTAATAAAATCACTCCAATAACGCTCAATACTTCGCTAAGTAGTTGTAGTAGTGTTGTTTACAATGGCATAACTTATACCACTTCAACTATGATAAACGATACTTTAAAGAGTTATTTAGGTTGCGATAGTGTATATAAAAAAGTCGCCATTAGTATTAACCCAATTAACCCAACCACACTCAATAGCAATTTCAGCAGTTGTGATAAAGTGGTTTATAAGGGGATTACTTATACCACTTCAACAGTTGTAAAAGATACGGTGAAAAGTGTTGGCGGTTGTGATAGTGTATACAATGTAGCCACTATTAACATTAACCCAATAATTGCTACTACTATATCAAATAGCTTTAATAGTTGCAAAAGCATTGTTTACAAAGGCATTACTTATACCACTTCAAGAGTTGTGAGAGATACTGTAAAAAGTGTTGGTGGTTGTGATAGTGTGTACAATGTAGCCACTATTAGCATTAATCCTATTAATGCTATTACATTATCAAATAGCTTTAATAGTTGCAAAAGCATTGTATATAAAGGCATTACATATACCACTTCAACTATTATAAAAGATACGGTAAAAAGTGTTGGCGGTTGTGATAGTGTATACAATGTAGCCACCATTAGCATTAACCCAATAATTGCTGCTACCATATCAAATAGCTTTAATAGTTGCAAAAGCATTGTTTATAAAGGCATTACTTATACCACTTCAACAGTTGTAATAGATACGGTTAAGAGTTTTCAGGGTTGTGATAGTTTGTACAATGTAGCCACAATCAGCATTAACCCTATTATAGCTACTACCATATCAAATAGCTTTAATAGTTGCAAAAGCATTGTGTATAAGGGCATCACTTATACCACTTCAACAGTTGTAAGAGATACGGTGAAAAGTTTTGGCGGTTGTGATAGTGTATACAATGTAGCTACAATTAGCATTAACCCAGTAACCGTTACAACGCAAAACATTCCTTTAGCGGGTTGTGGAACGGTTACATATAATGGCATCACCTACACTGCTTCTTCAATTATAAAAGATACATTGAAGAGTGTTGGTGGATGTGATAGTGTGTATAAAGTAATTACGATTACCGTCTCAACTCCACTTACACCAAGTGTTTCAATTTCCGCATCTTCTACTACCATTATTTCAGGAACAAGTGTCACTTTCACAGCTACTACAATAAATGCAGGAGTGTCGCCATCTTACCAATGGTATAAAAATGGATTAATTATCAATGGGGCAAATAGCGTTACCTATACTACATCAACACTAATTAACAAAGACAGTATTTATGTAATGCTAAGTTCAAGTTTACCTTGCGTTACCAACTCAAATACAGTATCAAATACAGTAGTAATTACTGTCAATGCTGCCCAATACACGATTGGTGGTTCAATAATAAATCCTAAGAAAGTAGTTATTCCAAATGCTTTTGTTTCACTAAATGGTAGTAGCACTCAAAAAGTGAGTGGCAACTATAATTACAGTGTCTCGCCAAATGGCAATTACAGTATTAAAGCATCTAAAAACAACGATTCTGTAAAGAACAATGGTGTTACCGTAATAGATGCCATATTAGTACAATCGCACATATTAAACAAATCGCTATTAAATTCTCCCTACAAGATTATTGCTGCCGATGTAAACAACAGTGGCGATGTATCTACAATTGATATTTTGTACATTAAGCGACTGGCATTAGGCATCGATACTACCTTTAAAGGCAATCGTTTGTGGGCATTTGTAGATAGTGCTTATCAATTCACAGATGTGACCAATCCATTCCCTTATAAGGATAGTATCAGCATCAATAATTTAACCTCTAACCTAGCTAATCAAAGTTTTGTTGGAGTGAAACTAGGCGATGTAAACTATGATTGGGATGCTGCCATAATGGGTGCAAATGCAAAAGTAAATAAGCCAATAGAGTTGTACTATGACGATATTCAGGCAGATAAAGTGCAAGAAATAAGAATACCTGTTAGAGTAAATAACTTTAAAAACATACTTGGATTGCAATACACTTTGAATTTTAATAGCAAGACTTTAGAGTTGAAAGGAATAGAGCAAAACAAACTCAATGTAGAGTATGGAATAAATAAGGCAAGTGAAGGAAAAATAAGTTTCTTATGGAATGATGATAAAGGCATATCTAAAACCTTAGATGATGGAAGTATATTAATGGAATTGGTATTTACCAAGAAAGCTTTATTTTCACAAGAAGATTTAAACTTGAGCAATGACATTGTAAGTATAGAAGCTTGGGATGGCAATTTGCAAAAACATGCTATTGTGAAAACAAGCGGAAGCATTCAGCAAAAACAAGAAGCTGTTATTGCGAAAGAAAGTTGGGAAGTAGTACCTAACCCAACAGTAGATGGCATAGTGAAAGTAAATATCAATTTACAATCAGCCAAAGAACTTGAATTGAAACTAACTAGCATAGATGGAAAACTGCTTATGCAACAAAAGCTTTCAGGCAATAAAGGATTGAATACTTACAACATCAACCTACAATCTCAAATGAAATTAGCTAAAGGAGTATATTACTTGCAAGCCAATGGATTAGAAGGTGAAAAGGTAAAAGTAATTGTGATAGAATAAAGTTTAAAGACTATTTATAGTAAATAAGCCGCTAGTAATATGATTGCTAGCGGCTTGTTTATTTGAAGATGTTTAGGTTATTAGTTGAAATAAAGGATGTATTTTGTAAACAATTGCTTGCTAACTGTCCAGAAAATATTTGCTGCGATTCAATACAGTAAAGCATTTTATTAATTAGTTGTCAATTTAGAAGTTATTAATTTAAATTTAAGTTGGTTTATTTAAGTGGAATTAGCACTATACTTTTGTGTAAACAAAGAAACAATAAAACATAATTTAGTTATACTTCTCCAAAAAGCGCTCAAAATATTCTATCTTTTTTCATATGGCAAGCAATCGTTAGAGGTCGCCTTGTTTCCACAGGGGGACCCTTTTTTTGATATATAATTACTAATAACCACAATGCTTATTTTAAAACAAATTTGCAAAGTCTATATAATCTACTTGGATATTGTTTCCAATCGTTTGCTGCTATTCAATACAGTAAAGAGTTTTATTAAATAATCATCAATTTGGAAGTCATTCATTTTAATTTAAGTTGGTTTATTCACTTAGTATGTGCGCTATACTTTTGTATCAATACACAAATAAAGCACTTTAAGTTATGCTTCTCTAAAAAGCACTCAAAAATATTTTTATTTCTTTTCATATGGCAAGCAATCGTTAGAGGTCGCCCTGTTTCCACAGGGGGACCCTTTTTTTATTGTAGCATTACCAATAACCACTATGTATGATTTATTAAAAAACACTTAGTAAAATCTTTTTAATTCACTTGGATATTGTTTCAATTTGATAGCTGTAATTCAATACAGCAAATAGTTTTATTAATTAATATACAATTTGGATGTCCTTAGTTTTAATTTAAGTTGGTTTATTCACGAGGTCTGTGCGCTATACTTTTGTATCAACAAAGAAAAAAAGCACCTCAAGTTATGCTTCTTTTAAAAGCATTAGAAAATATTTTTATCTTTTTTCATATGGCAAGCAATCGTTAGAGGTCGCCCTGTTTTCACAGGGGGACCCTTTTTTTGTAATAACATCACCTATAACTTTTTTCAATGTCAATTACTATAATTACTTGTAATCCTCATTCTGCTACATTATTAATCTATAAGGATTCAATTTAAATATCTATTCTTCATATAAGAACTGATTTAAATAAAATCATAAATAATAAAGCAATAAAAATGATTGCTTTACACATAATGAAGATTGTCTTCATGTTTTCCAAGAATATAAGTGGTTAATAACTATTGGATTATTCTATATAAGAGATATGTGGCATATTAATTTGTAAAATAAAAATTGCCACAAATTTGTGGCAAAAAATAGTGGCAAAATAAAATGCCACATTTGAAATTGCCACGTCTACAATGCTACTTCTGTTTTCTGCCCTCTAAAAATCTCCTTCTCCTAATTTCTTGAACTGGCACTTTTATAATGCGGCTTTCTAGCCAACCTATAATGTCTAAATACATAAAAGAACGACTTTCAAGTGGGTTAGATTGTAATCTTTCAAGCTTTTCTTTTAGACTTTTAAAGGCAGGAATTAGTTTTTGGGGCGATATGGTGAATGATTTTCTAATAAACTTAAATACCTCTTCTTCCACCGTGCTTAGGTTGTTCATCTTGGCCATAAAACGATAAACTGACTTTATGAGGTATTCTAATAATTGAAAATTACCCAACTCAAAATGGGCAATTAAATGCAATAGCCTAGCATAGCATTGTAAATCTGTACGTAAGCTTACTTTCCAATTAATTATTTTATTTAGATATTCAATTGCTTTTTCATTGTCTCCACTTCCAAAATACAGGCAAGCTATTTTATAATAAAATACCAACACTCTATGCTTATCTAAATGTAGGAAATAAGCATCAAGTTGGGCTTCTATATGGGGAACTAAAGCTAGGCCTTCGGTAAAAGTTCCTTCTAAAAAGTGTTGATTTATTTTAGAAATATGTAGATAAACAAAAGTTTGAATGGCTGCATTTTGGGTTGAGTTGCCTGCTGGCGAGTTGGCAAAAGCTTCAAACTTTGTTAAGTCTTGGGCAAATTTTTCATAGTTCAAAAGATTAAAGTGTGCGCTTAATAAGTTGTGCAACCCTCTTATGTATTGTCCCGGTTCAATTGGTTGCATGTAATTGAATTCTTCAAACAATGCTACCCATTTTTGGGTATATCGATAATACATTAGTAAGTCTTGTAAAATAAATCCATACCAACAATAAGATTGATAGAGGTATAATCTTTCATAAAAACTTAAACTATCTAAATTGTAAAGAGGAAGATTTGCCTGAAAAAATGCTTTTACAGCTTGTTCATCTTTTTTATCTCTTGCATGACCATGTTCTATATACCAACCATACAGTTGTAAAGCTAAATTTGAGAGTTTACTGGTTAAGTACAAACTGTTATTAATCAAATCACTTTCTTGGCTCAACTCTTCCGATCTATTTCCAATACTACGAGTGATATGAAGAGTCTCGATTTTCTTTTCAAAAATCACCGCTTGCAACTGGAAAGTTATTTGGTGAGTAGTTTTTGCAGTTTCTTTTATTTTATCTAAAACTTTTAGACTTTGTAAATACAATCCTTTGTTATATAATATTTTGGCAAAATCCATTTGCTCATGCAATTGAATATCAATATTGTCATCATCCTTTAATAAGCGAAGACTACTAAGCAGTTGTTTGTACAAATGCGCCTTAGTATTTGATAATTGTGATTTGGCTAAACTAGAAATTTTTTTAAGCAGTAGTTGCTCATCATATTCGCTCATTTTATCTAAAGCATCAAATAATTGGATGATTTTTAAATTGTCGTCAGATGAATTTCTTTGCACGTACAATTTGAAATTTCTTTTTTCCCCTTTTTGCAAAGACTTAATAAGTTGGAATAAATTGTCTGTACTTCTATTAGGCATTGTAATGAAATTATGATAAAACCCTTTACAAGGTTGGGTTTCGGTCAAATATATTCCATTTATACAACGTAAATGCTATTTTATTTTAATGGGTTTTCTATATGGCTTAGATATATGTTTGCGAGCTAACATTGTTTTAAACTAAATAAAAAGAGCTTGCATCGCCATTTGGTGAAAATATAATCAGATACAATTATGCTAGATAATAAGATTTACATTTTTGATACTACATTAAGAGATGGCGAACAAGTGCCAGGGTGTAAATTAAATACGAAAGAAAAAATAGAGCTTGCTTTATCACTAGAAGCATTAGGTGTAGATATTATTGAAGCAGGATTTCCTATTTCATCTCCTGGAGACTTTGAAAGTGTTCAAGAGATTTCAAAAATTATTAAGAACGCTACTGTCTGTGGGCTTACTAGAGCAGTGGAAAAAGATATTGAAGTAGCTGGACAAGCATTAAGATTTGCCAAACGACCTCGCATTCATACAGGTATAGGTGCATCTGATATTCATATTAAACACAAATTCAATTCTACAAGAGAAGCCATTTTAGAAAGAGCTGTTCATGCAGTAAAGTTGGCTAAAAATTATGTTGATGATGTGGAGTTTTATGCTGAAGACGCTGGTAGGGCAGATGTTGTTTTTCTTGCAAAATTGATTGAAAGCGTTATTGCCGTAGGTGCGACAGTAGTTAATATTCCTGATACCACGGGTTATTGTTTACCCCATCAATATGGAGAAATTATAGCATACTTGAAAAATAATGTATCAAACATTGATAGGGCAATAATATCTTGTCATTGTCATAATGATTTGGGTCTTGCTACAGCAAACTCTATTGCTGGGGTAATGAATGGTGCAAGACAGATAGAATGTACCATCAATGGTTTAGGTGAAAGAGCTGGAAATACTTCTTTAGAAGAGGTGGTAATGATTATCAAACAGCACAAAGAATTGAATGTATTTACCAATGTAAATACCCAACTATTAAATCCTATAAGCCATCAAGTAAGTGAAATTATGCGTGTTCCAACCCAGCCAAATAAAGCGATTGTAGGGGCAAATGCGTTTTCTCATTCTAGTGGAATACATCAAGATGGATTTTTAAAAGAAGCAACTACATATGAAATAATCAATCCATTAGAGGTAGGGGCAGATACATCTAAAATTGTACTTACAGCTAGGAGTGGTCGTAGTGCATTGGCTTTTAGATTGCACAAATTAGGGTATCAGTTTAATCGTGATGAAATAGATGTATTGTATCAACAATTTTTAGAAGTAGCCGATAGCAAAAAGGAAGTTTTGGATCAAGATTTACATGATATGATACCGCAAACAATACCAGTTCATTCATAAATTAAAATCACCAACAATGAAGAAAAATATTGTCATTTTGCCAGGAGATGGTATTGGTTCCGAAGTAACCTCTCAAGCAGTGAAAGTATTAAACGCTGTTGCAGAACATTACCAACACGAATTTATATACAAATATGCTTCAATAGGAGCAATAGCTATAGATGAAACAGGCAATCCACTTCCCAATGCCACAATTGAAGCCTGCTTAGAAAGTGATGCAATATTGTTAGGAGCTGTTGGTCATCCTAAATATGACCAAGACCCAACTGCTATTGTAAGACCCGAACAAGGATTGCTTGGAATAAGAAAAGCCTTGCAGTTGTATTGCAATGTTCGACCAATTAAAATTTATCCTTCTATTTCACATCTTTCTCCATTAAAAGAAGCCGCACTTGAAGGAGTAGATTTACTGATTTACAGAGAACTTACTGGCGGTATTTATTTTGGAGAAAAATTTACAAGTGAGGATGGACTTTTTGCATCAGATACTTGTAATTATCATACTGATGAAATAGAAAGAATTGCCCATCTTGCATTCAGGGCTGCTCAACTAAGACGAAAGAAATTAACGCTAATTGACAAAGCAAATGTGTTAGAAACTTCTCGTCTATGGAGAAAAGTAGTTCAAAAAATGGCAATTGAGTATCCAGATGTAGCTGTCAATTATATGTTTATTGATAATGCAGCAATGCAAATGATACTAAGCCCAAAGCAGTTTGATGTAATTATAACAGAAAATATGTTTGGAGACATTATTAGTGATGAAGCCAGTGTATTAAGCGGTTCACTTGGCTTAGCTCCATCAGCATCTGTTGGAAATATTACAGCTTTGTTCGAACCTGTTCATGGATCATTTCCTCAAGCAGCAGGAAAAGACATTGCCAATCCTATTGGAGCTATTTTGTCTGTTGCTATGATGTTAGATTATTTTCACTTATACCAAGAAGCCAATCGAGTAAGAGAAGCAGTTTCTTGGACATTGAATAATAAGTTTGTAACAAAAGATATTGATCCTATTAATTTTTATTTTACATCTACATTAGGAGAATTGATTGCAGATTTTGTTGGTCATAAAATAACAGACCAAGTGAATCATGAGAATATTGAATTGAGAAAATCAACTGTAATTTAATTAGATATAATAAAATGAGTGAATTAAATAAATATAGCAAAACAGTTACACAAGATATTACACAGCCTGCTGCACAAGCAATGCTTTATGGAATAGGATTAACTGACACTGATTTGGCAAAAGCACAAGTAGGTATAGCTAGCATGGGATGGGATGGAAACACCTGCAATATGCACTTAAATGATTTGTCTAAAACCATTAAGAAAAGTGTTTGGGACAATGGTTTAGTAGGACTTATTTTTAATACTATAGGCGTAAGTGATGGCATTAGCAATGGAACTGATGGAATGCGTTACAGCCTAGTAAGTAGAGATATTATTGCTGATAGTATTGAAGCGGTTTGTGGAGCACAATATTACGATGCCGTAATAGCAGTGCCAGGGTGCGATAAAAATATGCCAGGTTCTATAATTGCTATGGGGAGATTAAACAGACCAGCAATAATGGTATATGGTGGAACAATTGCTCCAGGGCATTACAATGGACAAGACTTAAACATTGTTTCTGCTTTTGAAGCACTAGGACAAAAAATTGCGGGCAAGTTAGATGATGCAGATTTTAAGGGAATTGTAATGAACAGCTGCCCTGGTGCAGGTGCATGCGGCGGTATGTATACAGCAAACACCATGGCAGCAGCTATTGAAGCATTGGGAATGAGTTTGCCATATTCTTCTTCAAATCCTGCAATAAGCAAGGAAAAAAATGAAGAATGCGAGAAGGCTGGAAAAGCAATTCGAATATTACTAGAAAGAGATATTAAACCAAAAGATATTATGACACGCGAAGCATTCGAAAATGCTATTGTGGTTATCATGGTTTTAGGAGGAAGCACCAACGCTGTTCTGCATCTTATTGCTATGGCCAAAAGTGTTGACATTCGTTTAACCCAAGACGACATTCAAGCAGTTAGCAACAGGATTCCAGTATTGGCAGATTTTAAGCCAAGTGGTAAATACTTGATGCAAGATCTTCACGAACATGGCGGAGTTCCTGCGGTAATGAAATATTTACTGAGTAAAGGGTTATTACATGGGAACTGTTTAACAGTTACTGGAAATACTCTTGCTGAAAATTTAGAAACAGTACCTGACATTGATTTTGAAACACAGAAAATATTATATCCATTAGAAAACCCCATTAAAGCAACTGGACATCTTCAAATTTTATACGGCAACTTAGCCCAAAAGGGGAGTGTCGCAAAAATTAGTGGAAAAGAAGGTGAGAAGTTCACTGGTCCTGCAAAGGTTTTTGATGGAGAAAAAGAGTTGATTGCAGGTATTCAATCAGGCAGAGTACAAGCTGGAGATGTGGTTGTAATAAGATATGTAGGGCCAAAAGGAGGACCAGGAATGCCTGAAATGCTCAAGCCTACTAGTGCTATCATTGGTGCAGGATTAGGAAAGTCAGTTGCATTAATTACGGATGGTCGCTTTAGTGGAGGTACGCATGGTTTTGTTGTTGGTCATATAACTCCTGAAGCTTACGACGGTGGAACAATTGCTTTGGTAAATGACGGAGATATTATTGAACTAGATGCTGTGAATAATACCATTAATGTGCTTGTTTCTGAGGAAGAGTTGGGTTTAAGAAAAGCTAATTGGAAACAACCTTTATTAAAAGCTACAAAGGGAGTATTGTTTAAATATGCTCAATGCGTGAAAGATGCAAGTGAAGGTTGCGTAACTGATGAAGCATAGAAGGTTTTTAATTAAAATGTGAATGGAATATTTTGAAATATGTAAGTTTTTACTTTAAAATGTGTGTAAGTTACTTCTTTGAGGTCACAATTTGTGACCTCAAAGAAGTCTATAAATTTTCAACAAGTAATTATTAATAAACGGTTATAAGTTTTCAATGGATTTGCAAATCATTCAACAAAAAATATTTGAGATTAGGGGTCACAAAGTGATGCTTGATTTTGATTTAGCTATATTGTATGAAGTGGAAACTAAGCGACTCAATGAAGCAGTGAAACGAAACATAACTCGATTCCCAGATGACTTTATGTTTCAATTGACCACTGAGGAATGGAACATGATGTGGTCGCAATTTGCGACCACATCAAAAAGCAGCCGAAGAAGAAAAGACTCTCTACCTTATGCATTCACAGAAAATCATGATGAACAGCTTGTTCAAATTTATGATATACTTGATAAACTATTATCAGCAAAAGCAGCAGAGGATAATTGGGAAAACAGAGATAGAATCGGATTTAAAAACTAATCTATAGCTAATCATGAAATCATTTTTTACATTTATTTTATTTTTAACTGTATTAAGTGCCACAGCGCAAAAAGACGTTATTGTAAAATACTATGATTCGCTTTGGCATATTTCCAGCGAAGAAGATGCAAAATATGTTGGACATTTTAAAAAGGTAGATACTTTATATGAGTTTGTTTTTTATTATTTACCATCGTTTAAAATATATAGTCGCGGGAGTAGCAGGCTAACGGGTTTTAAGAATCCAATAGGCTCAAGAGTTAGGTATTTTTTGGATGGTAAAATAAAGGATACAGCTTTTTTTTATAAGCCTAATATTGCCAGTTTTATGAAATCGTACTATGCAAATGGCAGAATTATAGACTCTTTAGTGAATGGTGATAAAATATTAGATTATAGAAAATTTTTCTTCTCACCTACTGGAGGCTGCGATTCCTTAGAATATTTCGATAACGAACCCAAGAAATGGATTCTTGAAGAATTTGACGCTTTGGGTAAAAGTATTTCCAAGCGATTAAAGTATAAAGAAACAATTCAAATAATTGCAGAATTTCCAGGCGGCAAAGCAGCTTGGGTTGAATATCTTAAAAACAATTTAGATGTTGGAACCCCACAAAGAAATGGAGCCCCTCCTGGTAAATATGTTGTGATGATTGGGTTTAAAATAAAACCAGATGGGGCTGTTGATGAAGTTTTTGCTGAGAATGACCCTGGATATGGATGCAAGGAAGAAGCAATTAGGGTCGTACAACATTGCCCCAAGTGGAATCCAGCAAGTGTGGATGGTAAGTTTGTTACTTTCAGGGTAAAGCAAGCCATCACTTTTATGGTTAGTAGTAATTAAATTTGAAATTGGCCTTTAAAACATAAACAATTATGGAAACTTTAATTATAGAAAAACAAATAGTAATAAATACTAATTACAATGCAAAGGATAATAGTCTTTGGGATAACAAAAAAGGCACAACTATTACTGGCTCTCAAGCGGTTCTAGAAGCCTTAATTATAGAAGGGGTGGATACTGTTTTCGGCTACCCCGGTGGTGCAATCATGCCCATTTATGATGCTTTATATGATTATCATGATAAGCTGAAACACATTCTTGTTCGCCATGAACAAGGAGGTATTCATGCAGGTCAAGGATATGCACGAAGCTCAGGTAGGGTAGGGGTAGTTTTTGCTACTAGTGGACCGGGTGCTACCAATTTGGTTACAGGATTAGCTGATGCGATGATTGATAGTACACCTTTGGTTTGTATTACGGGTCAAGTGTTTGCGCATTTATTGGGTACTGATGCTTTTCAGGAAGTAGATGTAATCAATATCACTACTCCAGTTACTAAGTGGAACTGCCAAGTAACAGATGCGAATGAAATTCCAAACGCATTAGCTAAAGCTTTTTTTATTGCTAGAACTGGAAGACCGGGGCCTGTTTTGATAGATATTACCAAGAATGCACAGCTGCAAAAATTTGATTATGATGGCTATGTTCCTTGCAACCATATTCGCAGTTATCGTCCTAAGCCCATTGTAAGACACAATTATATTGAGCAAGCTGCCCAATTGATAAATGAAGCCAAAAAACCATTTGTCATTTTTGGTCAAGGGGTTATTTTGGGTGAAGCCGAGCAAGAATTTAAAGCTTTTATTGAAAAAGGAGGATTACCTGCTGCATGGACCATTCTTGGATTAAGTGCATTACCCACTGACCATCCTTTAAATGTAGGTATGTTAGGCATGCATGGCAATTATGGTCCAAATGTTTTAACCAATGAATGCGATGTATTGATTGCTGTTGGAATGCGTTTCGATGATCGTGTAACTGGTCGTTTAGACAAATATGCCAAACAAGCTAAAGTGATTCATTTAGATATAGACCCTTCTGAAATTGATAAAAATGTAGTTACTACAGTTCCTATTTGGGGCGATTGTAAGGAAACATTACCCATGCTTACTAAATTAATCGAAGAAAAAAAGCACTCAGATTGGGTTGAAGAATTTAGGGTATTGGGCAAAAAAGAAACGGAAGTAGTTATTCATAAAGAATTAAATCCTACAGCTGGTGAAATTACCATGGGTGAGGTGTTGCGTCAGCTAAATGAATTGACCAATGGCGATGCGATAATTGTAACGGATGTTGGTCAGCATCAAATGGTTGCTTGTAGATACGCAAAGTTCAATCAATCTAAAAGCAATATTACATCTGGCGGTGCAGGCACAATGGGCTTTGGTTTGCCTGCAGCTATAGGAGCAAAATTTGGTGCGCCAGAAAGAACAGTTGTAGCCATCATTGGCGATGGAGGCATTCAGATGACCATTCAGGAATTTGGAACAATCATGCAAACAGGCGTGAATGTGAAAATTCTCATATTGAATAACCGCTTTTTAGGAATGGTGCGTCAATGGCAGCAGCTATTTCACGATAAAAGATATTCTTTCGTAGATATAGAAAGTCCAGATTACGTAATGGTGGCTAAGGGGTATAGAATTGCAGGTGATACAGTAAATGAAAGAGCCAATCTTAAAAATGCATTGCAAACCATGCTCAACCATGATGGCTCTTATCTTTTAGAAGTAATGGTTGCAAAGGAAGACAATGTATTCCCAATGGTGCCTCAAGGAAGGGGAGTTTCTGAAATAGTATTGAGTAAAGATGATATTTAACTCCTTGCCTAAGATTGAAATTTTAAATTAGAAATGATGATGAAACAAGAATATACCATATCGGTATATACCGAAAACCAAGTGGGACTTTTAAATAGAATAGCTATAATATTCTCTCGTAGAAAAATAAATATTGAAAGCTTAAATACTTCGCCTTCTGAGGCAGAAGGCATTCATAGATTTACGATTGTAATTAATGAATTTGAAGATGTGGTACGCAAGCTTTGTAGGCAAATAGAAAAGCAAGTAGAGGTATTAAAAGCTTATTACAATACCAATGAAGAAATTGTGTGGCAAGAGCTTGCATTATACAAAGTACCCACAGATATTATCGCAGAGAAAGTAAAGGTTGAGCGTTTGCTTCGTCAGTTTGGTGCAAGAGCGGTAGTTATAAGAAAAGATTACACCATTTTTGAGACTACCGGTCATAGAGAAGAAACAGAAGGATTGATACAAGCCCTAGCCCCTTTTGGGTTAATAGAATTTGTACGTAGTGCTAGAGTGGCCATTATTAAAGCAAGCAGTGGTTTTCACGACAAATTAAGAGAGTTTGAAGCTGTTCAACCCGCAGAAGAAGTGGCTCAAAACGACTATTTAAGTAAGGGGAGTGGTGTATTTAGCATGTAAGTTTAATATAGGAAGTAAGCAATAATTCATTATCACTTATTTGTATAAATACTTTGTGATTTATTTTAAAGAATTAATAATCAGCATCATTGAAATAAATGGGATTAATTCAGAAGCTTAGAAGTATTGATAGAATTAAGTTTTCATTTGGTAAAGCCGATGAATATCTTGAAAAATTCAGTAAGTCAGTCTATGCTTTTTCCATGTTCGATGAAGGATTTGGATTAGGAATACCTCAATATTTGTCATCGGGAAACCAATTAATGCAAGTATTCTTAGAAATAAAAAAACTTGATGGAATCTTTCTATTTAATATGAATGGTGTTGATTTGCAAAAAGCGAAAGCTGGTTTTGATAATGGATACGAAGAAGCGGCTAGTTGTGATAATATAACTGAATGGGAATTGTCAATAATTTTACGCAATAAAGATTATTATGAACATACCATATTTCACAATGGTAAAATTGAATTTAGTAAAGAATTAAACGGACTAAAATTATTATGGAACTAGAAAAAAAAATTACTGGTTTTAGATTAGTTGAAATTCAAAAAGGGGTTGGATTGATAAAACTAGCTTTTGAAAATGAAGCCGACCATTCATTGGTGGTTGTATCTTTTGATGGGTATTTGTTTGAAACAAATATTTCAGTACTTAATAGAAAAGTTGAATATGCCAATTTGCGAAAAGTGCTTGGCTTTAAGGCATTAGCTCAACTAAGGTTCGATAATAAAAATATCTCCGATTATCAGCAATTGTTAATTCAAATGGAAGGAACAGATGATGAAAATAAAATTGAATTAATAGCCGTTTTCAAAAGCTTTTCATTATCGGAAAAAACTTTATTACCTCTTGCTATATAATATAAAATTCATTTCTTTTTGTTTAATATAAATATCTTTTATTAATACCTTACTCATCATCAATTTACAATAATTGAGTAAGTAAATCTTGAGTTAAAATCATGGAAAATTATTTCAACAAGCTTTCTCTACGTGAGAAATTGAATCAATTAGGTACTTGCGAATTTTTAGACAGAAGTCATTTCGCAGACGGTGTAGCACCTTTGAAAGATAAAAAAATTGTGATTGTTGGCTGTGGAGCACAAGGGCTAAATCAAGGATTAAACCTTCGTGATAGTGGGCTAAACATTGCTTATGCGCTTAGGGCTGAAGCAATTGCTAACAAACGCCAGTCTTGGGTAAATGCAACCGAAAACGGTTTTGAAGTGGGCACTTTTGAAGACTTAATTCCTAAAGCAGATTTAGTGCTAAACCTTACCCCTGATAAGCAACATACTGCTGTAATAAACACCATAATGCCTTTGATAAAACAAGGGGCTACGCTTTCTTATTCACATGGTTTCAATATTGTAGAAGAAGGCATGGAAATTAGAAAAGACATTACTGTAATTATGGTTGCCCCAAAATGTCCGGGTTCTGAGGTACGAGCAGAATATTTAAGAGGGTTTGGTGTGCCTACTTTAATTGCGGTTCATCCAGAAAACGACCCTCAAGGTCATGGGTTAACCTATGCTAAAGCTTATGCTGTAGGAACAGGTGGCGATAGAGCCGGTGTTTTACGTTCATCTTTTGTAGCTGAGGTAAAGTCTGATTTAATGGGTGAACAAACCATTTTATGTGGCTTGTTGCAAACGGGTTCTATTCTTTCTTTCGATAAAATGATTGAAAAAGGAATTGATGCCGGCTATGCAGCCAAATTAATCCAATATGGTTGGGAAGTAATTACAGAAGCTTTAAAGCATGGTGGTATTACTGCCATGATGGATAGATTGAGCAATCCAGCTAAGATTAAAGCATTCCAATTGTCGGAAGAGTTGAAAGACATTATGCGCACATTGTTTCAAAAGCACCAAGATGATATCATGAGCGGATATTTTTCTAAAACCATGATGGAAGATTGGGCTAATGACGATAAAAATCTATTAGCATGGAGAGCCGCAACAGGCGAAACTGCATTTGAAAAAACAACAATCACTTCTGAAAAAATTAGCGAACAAGCATTTTTCGATAATGGCTTATTGATGGTAGCTTTTGTAAGAGCAGGTGTAGAATTGGCTTTTGAAACAATGGTCCAATCAGGAATTGGTGCTGAGTCGGCCTATTACGAATCACTTCATGAAACCCCATTAATTGCCAATACCATTGCCCGTAAAAAATTGTTTGAAATGAATAGAGTAATATCTGATACTGCGGAGTATGGTTGTTACTTATTCGATCACGCATGCAAACCATTATTAGCTGATTTCATGACCAAGATTGAAGCCGATGTTATCGGTAAAAACTATAATGAAGGAAAAGATGCAGGAGTAGATAATAGAGAATTGATTCGTGTAAACGAAATCATTCGCAATCACGGTGTAGAAAAAGTAGGCACTGTTCTCCGCAAAGCAATGACTGCTATGCAAACCATTCATACCAATAGTTAAGACAGATGTAAGTATTAAGTTGTAGGTTTTAAGTTTAATACTTAAACCTACTTGAGTTATACAAAAAAGGATATTGATTGATATATTGTCAATCAATATCCTTTTTTGTTTATGATATTGATAAAGCCTATTTAACCCAGATTTTGCAATAAATCCATACAATTCTGTAATGCTATTTTTTACCAACCAATCAACCTTTGCATTGTGGAAATAAATCCATAAATAAACTAAGAATTACGGTAGTATAAGTGGAGATAATTTGAGAACAAGTTTAAAAATGTTCTCAACTGGCTGCATTTTGTATCGTAAAAGTTTCAAACTAATTTTTCAATTATCTAATTATGAATACTAAAACAGTCGTACTAGTAGTAGCTGGCTTATTTGTTTTACTCCTTGGCGGTTGCGGGTGCAACAGCTACAATGGTCTAGTAACCGGCAATCAAGCAGTATTAAGATCTTGGAGTGATGTTGAAACCAATTATCAACGAAGAAGCGATTTATACAATAGCGTTATTAAAACCATCGAAGGGTCTGCCAATTTTGAGAAAAGTACATTAAAAGAAGTATTGGCTGCAAGGGCAAGTGCCACTCAAATAAAAGTAGATATAAACGATCCTGCTACCTTACAAAAATATCAGGCAGCCCAAGGGCAATTGCAAAGTTCATTTGGCAGGTTGATGGCTATTGCCGAGGCATATCCCGATTTAAAAACAACCAAATCTTTCCAAGACTTTCAAGCACAAATTGAGGGAACTGAAAACAGAATAAACATTGCTAGAAGAGATTACAATAGCACAGTAGAAGGCTACAATTTGCAAGTAAGACGTTTCCCCAATAATATTTTTGCTGGATGGTTTCATTTTGGCGAAAAAAACTATTACCAAGCCGATGCGGGTACCCAAAATGCACCTGACATTCAGTTTAATATTAAGTAAATAGTTGCTACGCTTGACGTAATTAGTAAACAGAAGCTTTAATTCTATTTTGACAAATTTGATTGTATGAAATATATTTTTAAATTAATAGGTACGCTAAACAATAACTCCATGCTTCAGCATGGGGATAAAAATAAGAAATAGAAAAGGCTTTAGCCCTTAATTACTATTTACTGCAATTAGAAATGAATTTGTCTAAGTTTAATTAATTCAAACCTATTATATGTTCGAACTAAATCTATTTAAAAAGACTGCAGCTTATTCTTTTTCAAAAGAAGACAAAGCACTAATCGTTTCTGCCATTAACAAAGCGGAACTTAAAACGAGTGGTGAGATTAGAGTATATATTGAAAGCAAATGCAAAACCTCTGATGCACTAAACAGGGTAAAAGCATTGTTCGATAAATTAGAAATAGCTGAAACAAAAGAACGAAATGGAGTGCTTATATATGTTGCGCTCAAAACAAAAAAGTTAGCTATTTATGGTGATGTAGGTATTTACGAAAAGGTAGGTAAAGACTTTTGGGAAAAGAAAGTAAACAATATGATTCATTATTTTAATAAACAAGACTATGTAGTTGGCATTTCAACAGTAGTGGAAGAAGTGGGAGAAGCACTCAGAACTTTTTTTCCATTTGATGAACAAACAGATACGAATGAATTGCCTAATGATATAGTGTTTGGGAAATAAAATTATTGCTCGAATAATGTAATAATTAAGTTGATTTTTTAGGAAGTCTTCGCTCCAAGCAAAGCCTTCTATTTCATAGCATATGTTGTGTCTCCTGACCAACAACAAATTTCTTCGATTAATTTCTCATTTTTAAAATTGATTAACCCAAATGTTATTGAGATAAGTGAGCAAAGAAAGAATCGTTACTACTCACCACATCGGCATATAGACACATAGTTATCTGTTTTCTTATATAATTACTTAAATTATCTGTTTTATTTAAAAACAATATTGAATTAATTTCTAAAGGGTTATTTCTATGTGTTCTATCTTACTTTTTTATAATAAATTATCTCTGATGTTCTATGTGTCTATGTGACTATGTGGTCAATAAGTTATGTGGTGAGTAGTAACAAAGAATCTAGTTAAAGTACTCATTTATCTCAAGCATTTATAGTTTGAGTATTGATAAATAGTAAATTTCTAAACAAATTCATTTTCCCTTGGCAGCCAACATTACATGAAAAAATTATTGCTAATATCATTTTACTTAATAAGCTATTTGGGAATTTATGCCCAGAAAGAAATACCAAAACCCAATCCTCCAAGATTGGTAGTAGATAATGCCAATATACTTTCACCCGATGAACAAAGTGCATTAGAGCGTAAGTTGGTAGCATTAGATGATAGCACATCAAATCAAATTGTAATTATAACTGTACCCACTTTAGATGGACAATCAATTGAAGATGTGGCTGTAAACACTTTTAGAAGCTGGGGAATAGGTAGTAAAAAATCAAATAATGGAGTGCTGATTTTAGTAGCAGTAACCGACCGAAAGGTAAAGATTGAAATAGGATATGGGTTAGAAGGTGCAATACCTGATGTAACTTGTAAAGACATTATAGACAATATAATTAGTCCCAATTTTAAGCAAAAACAATATTACAAAGGATTAGATATTGCAACTGATAATCTTGCTAAAGCCGCAATAGGAGAGTATAAAACGCAAAAAGCTAGTGCAGGAGGAGTAAGCAGTAAATTGATTTTATTTATAATATTTATAATTGTAATTGCTATAATAGGTATTGGAAGAGGAGGGGGCGGCGGTTTATGGTTAGCAGCTCCATTCTTGCTTTCAGGAGGCTTTGGTGGCAGAGGAAATGGAGGTGGAAGTAGTGGTGGTTTTGGAGGTTTCGGCGGAGGAAGCAGTGGCGGAGGTGGTTCTAGTGGAAGTTGGTAGCGAATAAATAATAATTAAATTCCAACTTGTTCTCATCACTCGCTAATTTCTACAATGGCTACCGCACGCGTTTTGTTTGGCTTTTTCATTAGTTAAGTAACTTTTATCATGCATATAAATGAATAGCCCCTTGCTTTAGCATGGGGTTATCATAGCCAGATCAATTGCCAGATCAATTGGCTTTAGCCCAATCAATTCATTCATATTTCGGAATCTTGCAGTTGGATGAGCATAACGCAACTAACTACCCATTTATTAACTTAATGACATTGCACGTCTGGCCTCGTTTAGATATTTAAGCATACAACCTCATCAAAATCCTACAAATCCTCAAATCATGTAAATCCTGATTCAGACAAAATATCAGAGCAACTGATTAACTGGTTTACATGATTAATACAAATTAAATTGTAAGATAAATATCAAACAACTAAAATCAAAATAATCAAATTAATCAACTAAATCAGCGGTTCAGACAATCCTCAAATCCCGTAAATACTGATACAGACAAAATATCAGAGCAACTGATTAAATGATTTCTATGATTAATACCAATTCATTGTAATTCAAAAATAAAAAATCAAACACCAAACACCAAACGCCTAATATCAAAATAATCAAATAAATCAAATAAATCAAATAAATCAGCGGTTCAGACAATCCTCTTAACCGCTGTTCGTGATTTGTAACTGCTGTTCGTGATTTGTAATCACGAACCCATATCTAAGGATTTGTAATCCTTATCAATCTTACAAGAACACATGATTCATAGACTTCACGTCAAAAGAGAAATTAAGGTTTTACTTTCAAAAAGTCTGAACTGCTACACCAAAATGCTGAACTGTCATGCTGAACTATCGAACTGTCATGCTGAAAGTCAGAACTGTCATGCTGCAAGTCAGAACTGCTATGCTAAAATGCAGAACTGTCATGCTGAAAGTCAGAACTGCTATGCTGAAAGTCAGAACTGCTATGCTAAAATGCAGAACTGTCATGCTGAAAGTTAGAAATGTCATGCTGCAAGTCAGAACTGCTATGCTGCAAGTCAGAACTGCAATGCTGCAAGTCAGAACTGCAATGCTGCAAGTCAGAACTGCTATGCTGCAAGTCAGAAATGCTTACCTAAATCGTTGAAATGCCATTCAGAAACTTAATACAAACACACTAAATCATTAAAACCCTATGTACAAAGCCCAAACAGCCAACATTAATAGTTGAAATAGCACTTTAAAATACCAAAATCAACCTACTGAATCTATTATGAGATATTTACTAATACCCATGCATTCCTTTATTCAATATCCAGATAGCATAGTTTAAAACACCAGCAAAACTTACCCATACCATATAAGGAATCATTAGCCATGCTGCCGTTTTATTTACTTGATAGAAAAATCCAATACACACATTAATAAGCGTCCACATTATGCATATATCAATCAATGCCCATCCAATAAAATGTCCTTTAAAGAAAATAAAAGACCACATCATGTTGAAGAATAGCTGAACAAAAAAAAGTATCAAGCTTATTTTTTTTCTTTTATGGGACGATGTTTGCCAAATCTTATACAAGCTAATCCCCATCAAAATATATAATACTGTCCAAACGGGGCCAAATACATAATTCGGCGGATTAAAAAAGGGTTTACTCAATCCAGCATACCATTCTCCTATTTCAGTTGCAGTACAATAGCCTGCAATTGCACCCACACTCAGCGTAATAGCTATTGAGCTAGATAATTTAATTATTTGTTCTTTTTTCATTTTTTCTATTATAAGCTATTACCCAGCCCACCACCTCGTCATAACTATTAATCCCACTAGCTTGTTGGTTGGCTTTCAAATATTGATCATAAACCTTTTTTAATACAGGCTCTACATTGTTTTGTTTGCCAAGTATAAAATCTCTGTAAGTTTTTCTATCTTTCTTCACCAATTTATTCAGTGATTGTATGTTTAAAACAGCACTCCAAAAGTCCATTTCCATCAAAGTGTTATTCGCTGTAGCAAATAATTCATACAACGCAGAATACCTAAGTAAAACATTCGATGACTCACTTGAAGTTAAATAGCCCACAAAATTGGCTTCACTTTCACTAGCATATCCTAATTGATGGGCCATTTCATGACAAACTACAAATGGAGTAATAAACTCAGGCAAATTTTTATTTACCTGTGCTTCACCTGTAAAGGGATTGTAGTAACCAGAGTATCCCGCATAATTAACCAATTCAGAAAATAATGAGGTTTTCACAGAAGCAGGTTCATAATGCAAAAAAGGAAATTTGTTTGCAGTAGTTGTATATGCTTCTATAGCCAATTTAAAAATAGAATCTTCTTTCGGATAAACATAGTCGCTATCTCCCAATTGCAATCTTGTAGCATTCAATTCTTCCACTAAATTGCAAATGTTTTCTTTCAATTCACTTTCAGAATATGTTGTGTTGGTAAGTTGAAGCTGTTTTGCGATGCCAAGTCGTGTATAATTCAATCCCCATAATAGTTCAAATAGAATAAATACCCATAGTAAAACAAAGATTGTTTTTAAGCTAAAAGGAATTAATTGAGATAGATGCAATCTCCTTTTTGCAATTGAAATAAACAATTTCACTACAGAATATACTATGCTTAATGATATAATGGAGTAAAATAAATCGCCTATACTAAATGGAAGCCATCCAATTACAGTTCTTTGAAAGATGGCTACTTTTTGATAGATAAAAAGTGCATAATATTTTTCAATAAAACTTGGCTGATTCGATAGGATTTTTATAACTACAATAATACAAATGGGGATAAGCCATTTAATTAAGAGTTTTACTTTCTTTGACAATCCTGCATACATATCGGGGGTAAATATCATGTCATTTAATTTAAATTAAAATTTCCTTTTGTAATTTCAACTCAGACCATTACCTTCGCCCACCCAAAAAAACGGACATGAACAACCGTAGAGAGTTTGAAATTGCATTTGTGGGTTTGAAGCCTGGTGTTCATACGTTTGAATACAACATTGATAAGAAGTTCTTTTTAGATTATGGGCAGCAAGACTTTTTAGATTGTACAGCTACTGTAAAATTGAGTTTAGATAAAAAAAGTAGTTTTTTACAACTTAAGTTTGATGTAGATGGATTAGCTGAAGTAGTTTGTGACAGATGTAGCAATCCTTTGGGTAAGCAGCTTTGGGAAGAGTTCAACATCATTGTTAAGATGGTTGACAATCCCGATGAAATGAACTTGCAGGAAGAAGATCCAGATGTTTATTACATAAGCAGAGGTGAAAGTCATTTGAAAGTTGCAGATTGGATTTATGAATTTGTTTTATTATCAATACCATTGCAAAAAATGTGTGCTGATGATGAAATTGGAGGAGCGCTTTGTAATACCGAAGTTCTTGAGAAATTAAGAGAAATGGAAAAAGCAGTAAACGAGCAAAGCAATCCAATGTGGAAAAGCCTAGAGAAATTAAAAGGCTTAGAATAGTTTTAAAAGTTGTTATAATATTTTTTGATTAAATAAAATTTTGTATTATGCCTAATCCTAAACGTAGACATTCGCAACAACGCAGTGCTAAAAGAAGGACACATTATGTAGCTCAAGAAGTTACTCTAAGTAAAGATACTACAACAGGAGAAATCCATGTACGTCATCGTGCTCATGTAAGTGAAGGGAAACTTTTCTACAAAGGAAAGTTGGTTTCTGAAAAAGCGCCTCTAAAAGCCTAACTACATTCAAAAGCATATATTTTTAGCGCATGAATATTGGTATTGATATGATGGGAGGAGACTTTGCACCGATAGAAGCGGTGAAAGGTCTATCTCTGTATTTTAATTCTAACCAATCATCAGCTAATATTTATTGTATTGGTGATGAACATGTAATAAATAAGCTTCTTGAGGAAAACAATATTTCATCTCCTCATTTGCATGTTGTACACGCAAGTGATGTGATTGGCTATCATGAGCATCCTACTAAATCTTTTAGAGAAAAGCAGGATAGCTCTATAGTAGTTGGATTTAAAATGTTGGCTACTGGAAAGATAGACGCATTTATTAGTGCTGGAAATACTGGTGCAATGTTAGTAGGGGCTATGTTTTCAACCAAAGTAATTGAAGGTGTATTGCGTCCTACAGTTAGTGCCATCATACCTAAAATCAATGGTGGCAATGGTGTTTTACTTGATGCAGGTTTAAATGCTGATTGCAAGCCAGAACATTTAAACCAATTTGCAATTCTTGGAAGCTTGTATTCCCAACACATCTATGGCATTGAAAAACCAACTGCCGGCTTAATCAATATTGGCGAAGAAGAAGGAAAAGGAAATATTCAAGCCCAAGCTACCTATCCTATTTTAAAAGAGAATCCTTTAATTAATTTTATAGGAAATATTGAAGGTAGAGATTTGTTTAGCGACAAAGCAGATGTGATGGTTTGTGATGGATTTGTTGGTAATATCATTTTGAAAATGGCCGAAACTTTCTATGACCTTGTAGCATTAAGAGGTATGGAAAATGATGAGTATTACAATAGATTTCATTATGAAAACTATGGCGGCTCACCCGTTCTTGGTGTAACAAAACCAGTTATTCTTGGTCACGGAATAAGCACTGCAAAAGCATTCTGCAACATGCTTCATCTTGCAAAACGCATGATTGAAACTGATTTATGTGGAAAAATAAAAGATCAATTTAGCCAGTTAGTATAATTCTAGCTTAACCAAACCTTCTTGTAAATTTTCTTTCTATTTTTACCGCCATGCGGTATTCAATAAACAACCATAACTATCATTTCTTAGATTTAAAAGACCTTTTGGCTAAGGCAACTCCTTACAGAAGTGGTGATGCATTAGCAGGTGTAGCAGCTAGTAGCTATCAAGAAAGGGTTGCAGCTCAATTTGTGCTTGCAGATTTACCATTAAAGACCTTTTTATCCGATGTAGTAATTCCCTATGAAGAAGATGAGGTCACTCGATTAATCATTGACTCTCACGATCCCATATCTTTTTCAGGAATTAGCCATTTCACTGTAGGCGAATTAAGAGATTGGCTTGTTTCAAATGAAGTTGATGCTGAAACTATTAAAAAAGTTTCTAATGGATTAACCCCAGAAATGGTCGCTGCTGTAAGTAAAATCATGCGAAATCAAGATTTGATTTTGGTTGCTCAAAAATGTGAAGTAATAACCAAATTCAGAAATACAATAGGATTAAAAGGTCGGTTTTCTACACGTTTGCAGCCGAATCATCCAACTGATGATTTAAAAGGGATAGCTGCAAGTATCATTGATGGTATTCTTTATGGAAGTGGCGATGCTGTTGTTGGTATTAATCCTGCATCTGATAGTCCTTCCTCAACAGCCAATATTTTACACATGCTTGATGAGTTTAGACAACGATTTGAAATTCCAATGCAATCATGTGTATTATCTCATGTAACTACCACATTACAATTAATAAAACAAAATGTACCAGTAGACTTGGTATTTCAATCCATCGGAGGTACTGAGAAAACCAATACAAGTTTTGGGATTAATCTTTCGATATTACATGAAGCTAATGAAGCTGCATTGTCTTTGAAAAGAGGAACAATTGGCAACAATGTAATGTATTTTGAAACCGGACAAGGAAGCAGTTTGTCAGCGAATGCCAATTTTGGAGTAGATCAACAAACTTGTGAAGCAAGGGCTTATGCAATAGCAAGAAAATTCAATCCACTTTTAGTAAATTCTGTTGTAGGCTTTATTGGCCCTGAATATTTGTTTGATGGCAAACAAATTACAAGAGCCGCATTAGAAGATCATTTCTGTGGAAAGCTATTAGGGCTGCCAATGGGGGTTGATATTTGTTATACCAATCATGTGGAAGCCGATCAAAATGATATGGATAGTTTATTGGTACTTTTAGGTGTTGCTGGTTGCAATTTCATTATGGGTGTACCAGGAGCGGATGATATTATGTTGAATTATCAATCCACATCCTTTCATGATGCTCTTTTTTTGAGAAAAGTTTTGGGACTTCGTCCTTCACCCGAATTTGAAGATTGGCTATTAAAACAAGAAATAATAGACAAAAATGGCAACCTCAATAAAGTGGGAGCTAGTCATAAATTATTACAAGATAGTTTGCAATAAATTGATAGTAAAAAGGGAATCTTATTTATGACTATTTAATAAAATTAAGTTCTATAAAACCCAATAAATCTAATCACTTCATTGATAATCATCAAAAAAATGGAATTATTCAATGAAATAGCTAAAATATTTTCTTTATTCACTTTGAGCAATTATCTTCATCCCCTCGAACTGAATTAATTTTATCTAACGATTATGTCATATCCCCATCAAATTACCTCATTTGAGGAGTATCAAGTAGCTTATAAGAAAAGCGTAGAAAACCCTGAAACATTTTGGGGTGAAGTAGCAGAAAATTTTGTCTGGAGAAAAAAGTGGGACAAAGTTTTAAATTGGAATTTTACCGAGCCAAACATTGAATGGTTCAAAGGTGGTAAATTAAATATTACTGAAAACTGTATTGATAGGCATCTTGAAACCTTAGGCGAAAAGCCAGCCATTATTTGGGAATCAAATAACCCGGAAGAAAGAACAAGAGTTGTTACCTACAATCGCTTACACAAGAGAGTTTGTCAATTTGCGCAAGTATTAATAAATAATGGTGTAAAAAAAGGAGACCGTGTTTGTATTTATATGGGGATGGTTCCTG
>Ga0209188_1000606_pt1 | contig 33717 bp, 35 predicted proteins | sample C_130625_EF_Meta_FD_187307 | JGI IMG/M metagenome (GOLD analysis project Ga0209188, IMG submission 187307) | Freshwater microbial communities from Lake Croche, Canada to study carbon cycling - C_130625_EF_MetaG (SPAdes) (version 2) | ecosystem: Environmental > Aquatic > Freshwater > Lake...
ACCGACCACGTCATACACCCGAATTTCCCGTCGTTGGCCAGAATCGGCAATGTATAGAAGCCTTTCGTCGGGTGAGAAACAGAGTCCGTTCGGGCGCTCCATATCTTCCACCACCACTTCACCGACCAGGCTACCGGGATCAATGCGGTACACCCGCGTCGGCAATTCGGGCTCCATTCTGGTCCCTTCGTAGTGAGACAAGAGCCCATAACCGGGATCGGTAAACCAGATGGAATTGTCCGACCGAACCACCACGTCGTTGGGGGCATTCAGCGGTTTTCCGTCAAAACGATCCATTAGGACGGTGATGGTCCCGTCATACTCCGTTCGCGTCACGCGGCGGCTACCGTGCTCGCAGGTGATCAATCTGCCCTGACGGTCCCGCGTATTCCCGTTGGCGAAGTTGGAGTCGGCCCGGTAGTGGTTACCAGCCCGGTTTCCTCATCCCACCGAAGAATTCGATTATTGGGAATGTCGCTAAAAAGCAGGCACCGAGCATCCCCAAAGTAAACCGGTCCTTCCGCCCATCGCGACCCCGTCCAGAGCCGTTCGATGGCCGCACTCATCACCCGGTACCGGTCAAACCGGGGATCCAGCGAGATGATGCGAACGTCGGGATAGCAAACGGGGTCGGACATCGTTCCCTAGTCTAGTCTCCGCCGCCGGCTTTTGCTTTTCCGCAAAACATGAATCGAAAGTCGGCTGTGGCTCAGCCCAATTTGGTGACTTCTGAAAACTTAGACGCTAGTGACCGATAGTTCAAGTTTCTGTCATTCGAGGTTCGCAGGAATGGTTGGCGGCTCGGCGCGATAGCTTTTGACCACCATTCGCTGTCACCCGCAAGCCCCGATTCCCAACTCTGCCTCGGGAAAATTCCGATGAATAGGGAGCCCGACCGGTTCGCCGAATGCAAAGTCATTCCATCCTTACTGAACCATTGCCGGTTCCATCCGTTCATAACGGTTTATGGAGAAAGTGGCGATTTTTGGCATCACCCTCTTGATAGCTGGCGGCGTCTTTCTTCAGGAGAGCAATACCAGTCGGAATCAAGAAAGTAGCCCCAATCAGGGTCCGCGGCGATCAAGGGATTACCCGCCCCCATCCAAGGCTTGGTCCGAAGGTTCCGTCTTACTGGGAAATGCCACCGATAAGTCCGTCGAGATCGCGATTCACTTTAAAAGCGATGCGGAAGCGGTGATCGAGTACGGTGCGTCGGGAGAATCCGCCAACCAAAAATCCGAAACCCTGAATCTTAAAGCCGGGACTCCATTACAAACCAAGTTGACCGGACTTAAGCCGGACACCGAATACTCGTACCGGCTTCGCTACAAAAAGGTGGGACAAAGCACCTTCGAGTCAAGTCCAACCTATCGCATTCAGACCCAACGCAAGCCGGGCAAGGAGTTCATGTTCTTTGTGCAAGGGGATTCGCATCCCGAACGCGTCCCAAAGATGAACATTCCCTCCCTTTACGAACGGACGCTATTGACGGCGGAGGCACAGAAGCCAGACATCTTCATCTGCCTAGGCGATGACTTCAGCGTAGACACCCTCCGCGAGCGGACTAAGCAAACAGTGGAAGGCGTATACACCAAGCAGGTGCCCTATCTTGGACTGGTGGGCAACTCGACCCCGATCTACTTGGTCAACGGAAATCACGAGCAGGCGGCAAAAGCAAACCTAGATGGCACCGAAAATAGCCTTGGAGTGTTGGTGCAGAATGCTCGGAATCGCAACTTCGTCCAGCCCGCCCCAGATTCCTTCTATTCGGGCAATACCGAGCCGGTCGAGCATATTGGGCTGCTTCGCAACTATTTTGCCTGGACTTGGGGCGACGCGCTGTTCGTGACCATTGACCCATATTGGCATTCGGAAACGGCCGTCGACAATGCCGTGGGTAAAGGGCCGAAGACGGAAGGCGGCGGCAAGCGCAACCGAAATCTCTGGGACATCACCCTCGGCGATAGTCAATATAAGTGGCTCACCAAAACGCTTACCGAGAGCAAAGCTAAATATAAGTTTGTCTTTGCGCACCACGTCAACGGAACCGGGCGAGGTGGGATTGAGAACGCAACCTTGTACGAGTGGGGCGGGAAGGATCCAAGTGGAAGAGACATCTTCAAAACCAAGAGACCGGAATGGGAAATGCCAATTCACCAACTTTTTGTGAAAACCGGTGTCAGTGTCTTCTTTCAGGGACACGACCACATTTTCTGTAAGCAAGAGCTCGACGGCGTGATCTATCAAACATGTCCGTGTCCGGCAGACCCGACGAATAGCCTGATTAACGGTGATGCATATCGGTCCGGCGAAAAGGTTCCGGGGGCAGGGTTGGTGCGGGTGACCGTTTCCGATGCTCAAGCAAAAGTTGACTTCGTCCGTGCCTACGAGCCTGCCGCGGAGACCGAGGGCCGAAAGCATGGCGAAGTTGCCTTTTCCTACTTAGTCAAACCGTACGCAGGAGTGAACAAATGAAGCAAAGCGCAAGCATCATCGTCGGCCTATTCGTAGTGTCCGGATTGGCGGGTGCTTACTACCGCCAGTCCAGCAAAGAGAGGGCCGCGGTGGTTGCGGAGCCATTTGAGAAGTTCTCCCCCGCCGTCAAGACGAGATCAGACGAGAAGAATTTCTACGTTGAATCAAACGGCCTTCCCGACCACGAGATGATGACCGGTATTATCGCGTGGCAACAGCAAGTTCCGCTTCCCCAAAAGTACACCGGCAACAACGCCTGGCAATTTCCGCTATTCCCCGTACCGGCCAAGGAGCCTATGAGCGCGAAGACCAACTTCTTCCGAGGTGCAATCGCAATTGCTGCCAACGGGGTTCCGATCTTTAATCCCATTAAAAATGATGGACGGACCGATACTTTTTTGGCCGGGGAGCTTGACAAATGGGGCGGACATAGCGGGCGCGGAGATGATTATCACTACCATCTTGCACCATTAGTTCTGCAGGAGCGGCTTGGCAAATCCCTGCCGGTTGCGTATGCCTTGGACGGTTACCCAATCTACGGTCTAGAAGAACCGGACGGGTCGGTTCCCAAGGACCTTGACGAGTTCAATGGTCATTCCAGCGCAAATCTTGGCTACCACTACCACGCGACGAAAACCTATCCGTATCTGAATGGTGGCTTCCATGGAGAAGTCACGGAGCAAGGGGGGCAGGTCGATCCTCAGCCCCGAGCAACAAGCCCACGGGAGGCAACGGCTCCCCTTCGTGGAGCGAAGATCACCGGATTCAAGACCCTTGAAATTGGCAAAAGTTACTCGTTGGAGTACACCCTAGACGGTCAGACGAGCAAGGTCAATTACCAAGTGAGCCCCGACGGAAGCGTAAAGTTCGATTTCGTGGATCCATCCGGCGGCGTCAAATCGGAAACGTACATGCCAAGACCCCAACGTGGTGGTGGTGGCAGGCAGGGCCCGGGAGGACAACGAGGGGGCGGCGAATTAGGTCCTCCGCCTGGACCCAGAAAACCCTGGTTCGTAGATCACGCCAAGGGTCTCGACACGAACAAAGACGGGGAAGTCTCCAAGGCGGAGGTCACCGATCAATGTAAGGAGGCATTTAAGGAATATGCCGCCGGGGCCGATTCCATCCTTGTCGCCGAACTACCGGAAAAACGAACCGTACGGAATGAAGTAGGCGGGTTCATGAAGGTACATGCCAAAGAACTCGACCAGAACGGCGACGGCAAGATCTCGGAAGCCGAAACGATCGAGACGATGCTACGCATGTTCAATAAACAAGATAAAAACGGCGACGGCAAGCTGTCTGGCTCGGAACTGGAAGGATGAAACTCCCCATCCTTGGCGGAATAGTTGTTGGAGCAGCGTCTATCGCTGCCTTCACAATGCAAGGCGGTCAAGTGGTGGGACAGCGACGAGGTGGCCCTCCTCCCGTCTATCGGACCGAAGTTCCCGTCAGTGAACTGGACGTGATTGCGGGCGCCCCCACCGAGGACAGCATCATCCTCAGTGTCCGTGGAAAATCAGGGCTGCCAGCCTCGCTCGTGATTCGGGACAAGGACGGCAAGTCCGTTTCCGAGGGCAAGCTCGACCTAACCACCAGCGCGGTGGAAGTACCCATCAATGGATTGAAGGTTGGCAGTAACTACGACTACACCTTGACCCAAGGCGAACAAGAAGTACAGGGGCGGTTCGCCACCGCGCCGCGGCCAGGACAACCGTTCACCTTTGCGATCCAAGCGGACAGTCATCTTGATGGCAATACTGACCTGAACGTTTTACAGCGCACCCACGGAAACATATTGAAGGACAAGCCAGATTTCCTGGTCGACCTAGGCGATACGTTCATGGTTGACAAGTACCCTCGGTTTCAGGATTCCGTTAAGCAGTACAACGCTCAAAGGTACTGGTTCTCAAGATTAGGATCACAGATGTCTATTTTTCTGTGCTTAGGAAATCATGACGGCGAAGTCGGCTGGGCGGGCCGTAATGGCGTCGAGACGGCAACGTGGTCGCGCAGCCAACGAGAGGCCAACTTCCCCGTAATTCGTTCCGGCGAATTCTACTCCGGAGCCCCAAAAACCGGGCTATGGTACGCCTACCATTGGGGGGATGCAACTTTTATCGTCCTCGATCCCTTTGTGGCGACAACCAGAAAGACCCGTGGCGAGGAGGATGGCTGGAACTGGACACTCGGAAAGGAGCAGTTTGATTGGTTAGCCAAGACCCTTGAGAACTCGAAATCGAAATATAAATTTGTATTCATTCACCATCTCGTTGGCGGATTTGGGGGTGCCGAAGCCCGTGGAGGAGTGGAAGCTGCCGACCGCTTTGAGTGGGGAGACAAAGAAGAATTTCCCACCCATCGTTCGGGCTGGGCGGAGCCAATTCATGCCCTCATGGTCAAGTTTGGAGTGACCGCAATGTTTCACGGTCACGACCATCTCTATGTCCGCCAAGAAAAGGATGGAATCCTCTATTTGGAGGTTCCCCAACCGGGTCAACCCCGCGACAATGCCATTGGGAGTGCCGAGGAGTACGGCTATAAGTCTGGGAAGATCCTCGGAAGCTCCGGCCACATCCGGGTAACCGTCAATTCAAAATCGGCAACGCTCGAGTACGTGAAATCACTCGCTGGCTCAGACAATGGAAAGGTCGTCGATAGCGTGGAGCTAATGGCTAAGTGAATCGCGCCACGATCACGGGAATTTTCCTGCTCCTTGCCCAGCTGGCCTCGCCCCACGACCTTGACCTGACCGTAATCAATATCGTTAGAACCGGCTCCGGCACGACGATTACGGTTGCGACGCCGCTTAGCCGGCTCGTGCAGACGGCAGGATTGGGAGACCGCCCATCCGGTCCCGCTCTGGACGTCGCCATCCGCGAACGGCTCAATCTCGGCACCAACATTTCCGCACACCTGACCGTCGACAGTCCATCCGATGTGTTGACTTGGACGGCAAACTTGCAGGGAAACCGCGAAACGGTGAACCATCGTTTCGATACTTCCACCCGCGCCGCCAGAACGATCATTTCGACTTTCGAGGGTCATCAACTCACGTCCGAAGTGGTGCTTGACGACGCCGAGTCGAAACCTACCGCATTCGGAATGTTGGGAACTGGCGTCCAGCACATACTTTCCGGCTTGGACCACATCCTATTCGTTATTGGACTCGCACTATTAGGCGGCGGTCGGAAAACCATTCTGAAGTTGCTCACCGCTTTCACGACGGCGCATACCTTAACGTTAGTCTGCACTTCCTTAGGTTGGATTCACGTCAACCCGCGCATCGTTGAACCGGTCATTGCGCTATCCATTGTCGCACTGGCGATCGAAGGTATCTGCAGAAAGAACCAGTCTCCCCCTAAATTTGAACTTATTCGCTTAGCAATTGCCTTTGGATTTGGGCTTGTCCATGGCTTGGGGTTTGCTGGCGGGCTGGCTAATCTCGGCGTCCAAGGGAACGCCCTCATTCAGAGTCTCCTTCCCTTCAGCGTAGGCATTGAACTCGGCCAAATCCTAATTCTTGCCCCGACGCTTTTGATAATTGGGGCAGCCGCACGGCTAAACCAAGATCAGGCGAATCGGTTCCGCTTGGCGGCCTCGGTGGGCCTGGGAATGATCGGTTGTTTTTGGTTAATGGAGCGCATCGTATGAAGAAATTATCAGTAATCTATCTCGCTTTTGCCGGGTTGGCCGTGGTCGTTCTGGCTCAAGGAGGGAGGCAAGCCAGAGTCATCAAACCGGACCTGGGCGACACTATAAAGGCGAGTATCTATGCCGACAATTGGTTCCAGCTTTACATCAACGGGAAGCAGGTAGCGGTTGATCCAATCGACTTTTTGCCTCACAACGTCGTCACGCTGGACATCCTTCCGCAGTACCCCATGACAATTGCGGTCATGGCGATGGACAATGCCGACCCCAAGACCGGCTGCGAATACGGCACAAGCATTGGTGACGGCGGCTTCATCCTCAAATTTTCTGACGGAACCGTCTCCAACGCGACCTGGAAGGCGAAGACATTCTTCAAGGGCCCTCTGAATGGCGATACGACCAATCCTAAGATTGCCCGAACTCCAATCCCGAAAGATTGGTTTGCGGTCGAATTTAATGACTCCGATTGGGCGTCTGCGACCGAATTCTCAGAGCAGGAAGTGGGGCCGAAGAAGACTTTTTACGACTTTGACTTTAAAGATGCCAAGTTCATTTGGGACAAAGATCTGGCTTTGGACAACACGGTGATCTTTAGGACAAGAATTGAAAAGCCAGGCTGGAAGCCGCGCTGGACCACCAAACCGGATCTCGACATCAGCCGACCCAATGGTGGCAGCGAATGAATTCACCGTACCCGGCATCTAAACTCTGCTAGAAATGGCCCGGATTTCGATTGAGCGATCTAGATCGCGCTCACAAATCGAGGCATTGACGCATGACGCAAATTTATTTACAATCGGCGACATGTGAATCTTCGAGTCTGCCGGTACAAGACTCATATCAGTCTGGAGCGGCGTCTTGGTTTTCGGTTGATCACCTACATTTTTGGGTCGCTTCCGTCAAGAAATAGCTGTATCCTGCGGCAGACTGATCGTGGGTGCTTTGCCCACCGAACCATCATGAACTCTTCACGCTCACCGCTCGTTCTTGCCTGCGCTGCTTGGTGCAGCGTTGCCCTATGTGCGCCGATAGCCACCGACCAAGAACGCATTCAAGGCGTCTGGTTGGCGCAAACGGAGAGCCAAAGTGGTCGCCAGAAGCCGGTGACTTATCGGTATATTTTCCGGGCCGATAAGGTCAAGTTCATCGACGAAAATGGAGCGGAGACAACCTACTCGTTTAAGTTAGACCCCACGCGCAATCCCAAGCTTTGCATCATCCGGGCGATGGGAGCCAATTCCAAGCCGGTCAGCGTCGCCTACGAGTTGAAAGGCGATTCGTTAAAGATCGTCGTCGCCAATCCGGGCTCGGTTCCCCGAGACATATAGGACAAGAACAATCAGGAACTGATCACCTGTAAGCGAATGAGTCGCTGAAAACCGAAGGCGTCCGCCACTACCGCTTTCTCAACCTAGTCCGACGCGAAGGCTTTTTCTAGTTCGGCGGCGACCACCAGATGGCCCGCCCGGTTGGGGTGATTGTTCTGCGACATGTACGGCTTTAGGTCGATCCCCTGCGACTTCATGTCCATGAACTTTTGGTACGAATCCACGAGCTTCACGTCCAATTCTTTGGCAAGTTCCCGAACCTGCGCCGCGTGGATCGCCAGCGGCGCCTTTTGATCCAGAATGTCCTCATTCAGATCCGGCGTCGGCGTCAGCAGAATCACCAAAATTCCCGCTTCCCTAGCGGAAACCACCATCGACTTCCAGGCCGACCGTACCGCCGGCGCTCCCAGCGCGCGATCATTCAGCGAGTAATCAATCGTCACCACGTCTGGCTTCAGCGAAAGCACATCGGCCGCAAACCGCTTGGCTCCCTGCACCGAATTCTCGCCCCCGATACCCGTGGTGATCACATTAATCACCGCGTTCGGATACTTCTGGTTCAGCGCCACGTGGAGCAAATGCGGATACGCATTGAACGTCTCCACCTTGCCGTCAAAGAAGTAGCCAGCCGGAACGCTGTGGCCATGGCAAACAATCCGCACTTCGTGATTGTTCGGCCACTTTACTTCTAGCTTGCCCCTCAAATCTGCCCAAGAAGATACGCCGATGGCCCCTGCCGCGAGAATCGCCGATGCGATCATCATCCAAGCCTACCCATGGCGGGTTACTGGGACACGGTCGAGGCGTGATTCAGCGAGTTCCCAGTGGAATGTTCATCGTATCCAGGATTGATGTAGATTAAGTGAGCGGTTTGCCGACGCCGACCGGATTGGATGCCAAATGATTCTGACCTCTATTCTTCTCCTGATCGCCCCCGGTGCTGGCGGCGTCATCCCCGCTGATCAGAGCCAGGGCCAGACGGTCGACTTTGGCCGACCATTGCAAACGGTAGACGGATTTGGATTTTCCACGGCTTGGGGGAATCTTCCCGTCGGCGCGGCCAATACCGAAGCGTTTTTCAGCGTGACCAAAGGAGCCGGATTCTCGATCGTACGCAATCGCATTCCCTTTCGCGAGAACCCCACCCTCGACGACAAGTTTCTGGAAAAGCGAAACGGGGCGTACGTATTCACGACGGTTCAGGACAAACAAGGTAGCTATAAGAAATTTAATCTGGACTGGAATAACTGGGACCTAGCCGCGACTAAAAAGCTACTTTCCGAAGTCACTGCAAACCCGGATTACCAACTTTCGAAAGTCTTCAGCAGCCCCTGGACGCCGCCTAACAATCCCATCGATCGCTGGAAAAGTCCGACTCCGCCCGAAGAAAAGAGCAAGAACCGATTAACGGAAGCTTCGTACGCGACGAAGCCAGAGGTCGGCGGATACCTAGACCCGGCCCACTATCAAGATTACGCCGACCTTCTCGCCGACTACGTCCTAGGATTCAAAACCCACATGGGCTTCCCGCTGTATTCCCTTTCGCTGCAAAACGAGCCAAGTTTTGATTGCGACTACGAATCCTGCGATTGGACGCCCAAGCAATTCCACGATTTCCTGCTGGTGTTGAACAAGGAATTCACGCGAAAGGGCGTTTGGAAGCTAAATCCTAAGCTGAAGATCATGGCGACCGAGGACAACAACTTCAAGGATTCGCAACTGAGCGAGGTCTACGCCGATCCGGCGACAAGAAATCTAGTTCAGATCGCCGCCGGTCACCAGTACGAGTACGGTCCCTGGAGCATGGGCGGTAGCTTGTCCAACCTCTTCTCGGAGCGAGACAACTATCAGCCAAACCGGTTCGAAGCCTCCGCCGCGCTCCGGAAGCAGGTGTGGATGACGGAGTGGAATATGTCTGCCTTCAATGGCACCAGCGAACTGAACCGGGCGCTGGTCGTCGCCAAGGTGATGCACCAGGATTTCACCCAGTCGAACCTGAATGCGTTCGTTTTTTGGTGGAGTTCCTCATTGATGCAGGGCAACCGCCCCGCTAAGTTACTGTGGGCAATGGCGCAGTACAGTCGGTTTGTGCGCCCCGGCTGGCGGGTAGTGAACACCCAGGGGACACCGCAGAAAGGGATCTACGTCACCACCTTCGCGGATCCATCCATGAGGAAATTTGCCGCGGTCGTGGTGAATACCAACCCCATCTCGACTAAGGTGGACCTCAATTTTAAAGGAGCGCGCGGGCTGAGCTCGGTCGGCGTTTACCGAACCAGCGAAACCGAAAACACGAAACTGGTAGGCGCCACCCCCGGCCCGGTCAAAAATCTTTCCGGTTCGGTCCCGGCATCTAACGTCACCACTTACTACGGCGATATCCAGCGGTAATCGAACTCGGCTTGCGACTGCTAGCCGAGCCTAGGTCCGAAATGCCTTCGGACCGAATCCTGCGCCCGTTGACAAATAAATACCTTTTGGTTATATAATCGAATGGTTATCTATGGCGCCCGACAAACTCAGTCTCGTTTTCTCTGCCCTTGCCGACCCCACTCGGCGGGCGATCCTGGCCGCGCTCGCCCTCGGGCCGATGCCGGTGGGAGAGATCGCGAAGCCATTCGACATCTCCGAACCCGCCGTCATCAAGCACCTCAAGGTGCTGGAAAAAGCGGGCTTGGTAGAAGCCGACCGAAAGGGACAAATGCGACCGCGCCGCCTCAACGCTCAGCCCCTGGCCGAAGCCAGCAGTTTCGTCGAGCAATATCGCCAATTTTGGGAAGCCAGCTTTGATCGGCTGGATGCCTACCTTCAAGAACTCCAAGCCACCGAACAATGAACTACGAACCCTTCGTCCTGGAAAGGACCTTTCAAGCTCCCCTTGCCCTCGTCTGGGCCACATTCAGCCAAGCCGAGCATCTTAGCAAGTGGATGTCTCCCCAGGGCATGACACCCGGACGGAACGTCATGGACTTTCGCCCCGGCGGCATCTTCCACTACGAAATCGTCCCGCCGGGCCAGTCCGGATTCTGGGGCCGATGGCTGTTCCGCGACATCGTCGATCACGAAACCATCGTCGTGCATGTATCGTTTTCCGATGAAGGCGCCGGAATTATCCGACACCCGATGGCTCCCGATTGGCCGCTGGAAATGCTCTCCAAAACCCGCTTCACCGAGGTGGAGGGCGGCACCCAAATTCGCCTCGAGATCTCCGCCGTCGGCTCCGACCCGGCCCAACTCAAGGCTTTCGACGAAGGAAAATCGAGCATGACCCAGGGCTGGGGCGGAACGCTGAATCAGTTGGAATCTCATTTGGCGGAGGTGCAAAATGCCTGAGTTCCAGCTTCAAGTGGATCTCCGCGGCGACACTGAAATCGTCCTTTCTCGCCAATTTCGGTCACCTCAAGCCCTGGTTTTTAAGTGCTTTACCGACGCCGCTATCCTGCCCAAATGGCTCTGCCCCTCTTGGGCTACTTCCGTCTATTGCGTCGTGGACACGGAAATCGGTGGCGTTTGGCGACACAAGATTGACATGGGCGAGCACGGGACATTCGATTCGTTCGGACAAACGCTCGAGTTCGATGCCCCCAATCGCTACGTGCGTTCCGACGTCATCAACGTGCCGGTCACCCGTGAGGCCATCAGTACCGAAACCGCAACGTTCACCGAAAAGGACGGCGTCACGACCGTGGAGATCGTCATTCGCCACCTATCCAAAGAGCTTCGAGACGGGAATGCGGAGTCGGGCGTTGCCGAAGGCACCTGTTCTGCGTACGATCATCTAGAGGGCTTGATGGCGGAGATGCACGGTGCCTGAATTCAAACTGCACCTCGAACTCCGGGGGGACACCGAAATTGTTCTTCATCGGCAGTTTCGGGCTCCCCAAGCGACGGTCTTTAACTGCTTCACCGACCCCGATATCCTGCCCCAGTGGCTGGGCTGCGGGATGGGAAAAACCATTCTCTGCGTGGCCGATTACGAAATCGGTGGCGTCTGGCGACACCAAATGGATATGGGCGAATATGGCCTCTTCGATTCATTCGGTCAAATCCTCGAGTTCGAAGTTCCCCACCGCCTGGTTCGTAGCTACATCTATAACGTCCCCGTGATCCGCGAAGCCGTCAGTACCGAAACGGCTACATTCACCGAATCTGACGGCATCACCACCGTTGAAATCGTCATCCGTCATCTCACCAAGGAAAATCGAGACGGCCACGCCGCCTCCGGCATCGAATACGGCGCCGGAAAATCCTACGACGCCCTGGAGGAATATCTACACCGGGCTAAAACCCTCGTAGATTTGGGCGGACCATCATTTGGTCCGCCACCGCCCGAGCCTTTACCCCCCGGTATTCAAGTTCGGTCATACTGACCAAATCATGGCGATGGAATATCGACGATTAGGCCGGGCCGGCGTTAAGGTCAGTGTGCTTTCATTGGGATCTTGGGTGACCTTTGGGAACCAAGTTGATGAGGAAAGCGCCGCTTCTCTGCTCAAGGTGGCGTACGACGCCGGGGTTAACTTTTTTGACAATGCGGAAGCCTACGCCGCCGGTCAGTCGGAATCTCTAATGGGTGCCGCCATCAAACGTCTTGGCCTTCGTCGCTCAAGCTACTTAGTGTCCACCAAGTTCCATTGGGGCCTCAATCCGGGCGTCAACGAGCGGGGGACTCTGAACCGCAAATATCTCCTTCAAGCGATCGATGGCTCCCTGGAGCGATTCCAATTGGATCACATCGACCTCATCTACTGCCACCGGCCCGACCGCGAAACGCCCATCGAGGAAACCGTCTGGGCGATGCACGACATTATTCAGCGCGGTAAGGCGCTCTACTGGGGCACTTCGGAGTGGTCGGCCGACGAAATCCGCGCCGCCTACGAAATCGCCGAGCGACACCACCTGCACAAGCCCGCGATGGAGCAACCCGAGTACAACCTGATCCGCCGTGATCGCGTGGAAAAGGAATACGCCCGGCTTTACGAGGATGACGGCCTTGGCCTAACCATCTGGAGCCCTCTCGCCTCCGGTCTTTTGACCGGTAAGTACCGCGACGGGATTCCCGCCGATTCTCGCGCCGCCCTGCCGGGTTACGAATGGCTCAAAAACGGCACGATCACCGCCGAAAACATTGCCCGCGTCGAGCGCATCCGCCCCATCGCCGATGAACTCGGAACCACCCTGTCGAAACTCAGCATCGCCTGGTGCCTCAAAAATCCGCACGTCAGCACGGTCATCCTCGGTGCCAGCCGCGTGGCGCAGCTCGAAGAAAACCTCTCCGCGCTCGAGGTCTTGCCGAAGCTCACCGATGAGGTCCTCATTCGAATCTACGACGCCCTGAAACCGCAGTCGTAATCAACCACGATGGGCGTCTAACTGGCGCCCATCAAACGGTGCAGCGCCCGCCGGTTGAATTCCGCAAATTCCGGCTCTCCCACTTCCAGCGCCCACACCAAACCCGTCACCGCGTTGTAAAGCCGCATCGTCTGACTCTGAGCCATGAACCGCTCGTCTGGCCGCCCGTACGCCTCGTAAAACGCATCGACCAGCCGGGGATTGCGGTGAAATTCCTTATCCCAGGGCCGGTTCAAATCCGCCGCCGCGATATCCCACCGGGCGTGCTCAAAATCAATCACCGCCGTCAATCTCCCTTCCCTATCCGCCAGCCAATTGCGCGGGTGATAATCTCGGTGAATGGAATGAATGCTCGCCCCGGTCAGTGATTCAATCCCGGCCGCCAACTGCGTCTCAGCAAAGCGAATCTCGGCCTCATCCAGCACGCCCCGGTCCCGACCGTCCCGAATCCGGTTCCCAAATCCAGCCCGTACCAGTTCGGTGGGATCGGTGGTCGTCCGCTTCCCCGGTGTTCCGTCGAGGTTTATCTCGCCAATCCAGTCGTTGGTCCGCGTGTGGAAAGCCCTTAGCCACGTCCCGGCCTCCGACCAAAGGCGCGATTCTGCGGCGGCCGATAACTCCACCGATTCGGCATCAACCCCCGGCATCTCGGTGATCACGACGGTGGAAGGCTCCTGGCGGCACGCGAGCACTTTCGGCATCAGTGGGCCCGACCACCGCGTCAATGCATGAACCTCGCCGGCTCATTTGTGCGGGAATCGATGCATCTTCAGCCAAACGTAATCACTTCCCGCCGCAATCCGCCACAACTTCGAATACTCGTGCAAGTGCACAACGTGATCCACCACACGAAATCGTCCAACCACCCCTTCCAGCCAAGCAAGCGTTTCGTTATCGGGATGCCGCATAAGTTAAGTATCCATCCGCGATTGTTCCCATTGCCGGGGCTAATAAAGCTCGACATTCCCGCGTAGGTAAGCAAGATGCTATTACCGGTCGTTTTCGCTTCCCTTCCCATCGGTCCCGAAATCCCGACCGGAAAGTGGTTCATCGAGGTGGAAAGCCGCGATTCACCGATGCTCTTGACCGCCGAGTTGACTGAATCCACCGCTCAAATTCGGAGACTCAACTGGGTGATCAACGGCACGATCGCCAAGACGGGAGAGTCCACATTTGCAATCACGTTCCCGGGCAACATCCTCCTTGGTGCTGGCGAAATGACCCTAACCGCCAAAAATGGCAGCATCGACGGTCGGCTGAACACAGCTCTTTTCCGAGAAAATGTCCGCGGAATCCCCGTCCCCAAAGTCTTCACGCCACCGGCCGGAAAGCCCGTCGTCAACGGCCCCGGCTTCGCCACCCTAAATATTCCCGAGAAACTGGTCACGGCCAAGACCGCCGGCGTCTCCATCGCCCGATTCCAGTCAGGTCAGGTCGTGGAGGAGGGGTTCTACGGCGTCGAAAACGCATCTACCGGCGAGCCCGTGACGGCGAATACTCGGTTCCAAGCAGGAGGAATGGGAAGCGTCCTCACGTGCCTCGCCGCTCTAAAACTAGCGGGCCAAGGAAAGTTGAGCCTGACGGACAGCGTCAACTCCGCCTTGCCCGGCATGAGAATTCCCTCCAAAGACGGCAAAGAGATCAGAATCTTAGACCTGCTACGTGGTTCCAGTGGCCTGGGACAATACAAATTCCGCGGCTATCCTCAGTCCCAGAATCCACCGTCGCTTACCGAGCTACTCAATGGCGCGGATCCTGAGCAGGTCAATCCGCTGGTCATCGTCAGCCCAATTGGTGAGCAAACCGCATTCAACGGCATCAATCACGCCCTGCTCCAAGCCATCCTTGAGAAGAAGACCGGTAAAAGCTTCCCGGCCTTGATGCAAGACCTCTTGTTGCGTCCACTCCGCATGAGCCGATCCACCTTCGAACTGCGGCCGCGCCCTGCAAGAAATGTCCGCTTTGCTTCCGGTCACTACGAGACCGGTGAAGCGCTGCTTTTCGGCAATCACATCTACCCCACCCTCGGCGATTCCGGACTCTGGACCACCGCCCCCGATCTCGCGCGCGCCTTCATTGAAGCGGGCCGGCTCCTCGCCGGAAAACCCAACCAAATTCTCCCGCCCAACCAGATGAACCTGCTTTCTCTCGTCGACGGACCCAAGGGAGTGGCCGGGTTCGTACGCGGCGATCCCGACAGGTACTTCCACGGCGGCGACACCTACGGACAGTTCAGCAACTTCACGCTGCATCCAAAACGGGGCACCGGAGTTGTCGTGATGAGCAACCGCGTGATGAACTGGAGATTGGTCGGCGAACTCATCGGTTTGGCCGACCAGAACTAACCTTAGCCAACCGCCGCTCCAGCGAAGGGTCGCACCTCGACCGATCCTTCGCAGGCCGCCGCTGCCTTGCGCCCCCACTCCAAGGCCTCATCCAAGTTCGCGCACTCCAAGACCCAAAAGCCGTCCACGTACTCCTTGGTTTCCAAAAAAGGACCGTCGGTCATCACCAAATCCCCGTTCGCCTGCCGGTGAAGGCTGGTGGCCGAACTGGGCGACCGCAGGCCGCCGACAAACACGCGCACGCCTGCCGCCACCATTTCATCATTGACGGCATCAATCTTGGCGTGAACCTCCGGCCCCAGCTTCTCTGCGTGGTTAAAGTCAGTTGGGCGATGAATCGAAACGAGATACTTCATGTTTTCCTTGCGGGAACCGCAAATTCGGCTCCTCGCTAAACGGTCGGATTAGTGCCGCCGAAATCGACCGGCGATGCAAACTTTATCCTACATTTTCTTCGTCGGGGCATAGGTCGGCCAACTTCTTCTCGAGCATCCTCCGCCCCGGAGCCTGCGACGTCAAATCCAACGCCCGGCGGTACGCACGCTCCGCCCCGGAGAAATTCTCCAACCGCCGGTACAAATCGCCCAGCACGGTGAATGCCAACCCGTACTCCGCGAGACCACCCTCCGCCACCAACTTTTCCACGATGCCCACCGCAACCCCTGCCTCCCCCGCCTGGGATAGTGCCACCGCCCGGTTCAGCTCCGCCACCGGCGACGGCGCCAGCAAAATCAAGGAGTCGTAGGCCGCCACAATCGCCCGCCAGTCCGTTTCGTCGTAACTCCGGGCCTGCGCATGCGTAGCCAAGATTGCCGCCTGCAGCGTGTAGCTTCCGAGTTGCTCCGACATTTTCGCTCGCTGCACCCATTGGGCGGCTGCGTCAATCAGGTGCCAATCCCACTTCGACCGATCCTGCTCGCTAAACGGAACAATCTCCCCGTGGTCATTCATTCGCGCCGATTCCCGCGCCCGGTGAAGCAGCATTAATCCTAAGAGTCCGTGCACCTCCGGATGCGGCAACATCTTTTCCGTGAGTTTCGCAATCCGAATCGCCTCGCCCACCAGGTCCAACCGCATCAAATCGGGGCCGCCACTCGCCGAATACCCCTCGTTAAACACTAAATAGATCACCCGCAAAACCGATTGCAATCGGTCGGGAAGCTCATCCCCCTCCGGCACCACAAACGGGATCGCGGAATCGCGAATCTTTGCCTTCGCCCGCACCAAACGCTGCGCCATGGTCGGAACCGGCACTAAGAACGCCCGTGCAATCTCCTCCGTCGTCAACCCGCATACCTCCCGCAGGGTCAGCGCGATCTGAGCCTCCGGCGACAATGCGGGGTGGCAACACGTAAAGATCAGCCGAAGCATGTCATCGGCCAGCGGCTCGGGTTCCGGAAATCCTTCGGCGACTAAATCGGCCTCGCGGCCAACGAGCGGGACCAGGCGATCCCGTTTGCGGATAGCATCGATCGATCGAAATCGAGCCGTTGTCACCAACCACGCCCGGGGATTATCCGGCAAACCATCCCGCTCCCACGCCGTCAATGCGGCGTACACCGCGTCCTGAAGCGCATCTTCGGCCAGGTCAAAATCCCCCAACATCCGCACCAAAGAAGCAAATGCCCCGCGCGACACTTCGGCGACGGCCGATTCCACGGCTTCCCTTGTTACGGAATTCATCGGTTTGATTTTCCCTACCGCGTCGATCAGTGAGACGTCACGCCCGGTGTGATTGGCAAAATGATCGTCGTCCGGCACGCATCAAACACGAAAATTCGTAGGCCGAAAGGATCGTGAGACCAAAGTTCAAACGGGCTCTCACCATTTCTTATGTAACTCCTAACAACTTACAAATGCATTCTCCGTACTCATACCTATGAGCAACCTGGATGTGCTTTTCGAACCGTTTTCCTTTGGTCGTGGCGACAAAGTCTCGCCCAACCGCATTTTCATGGGTCCGATGACAATCAATCAGGCCACCGAAGACGGCCACATCACGCCGTGGGTTCGGAATTGGTACCGACGGCGCGCGGAAGGAGGCGTCGGCACCATCATCGGTGCCGCTGCCTTTGTTTCCCAAAATGGACGCGGATGGGCTAACGCCCTGGGAATCTCCGACGATTCTTTCGCAGCGGGTTGGGCGGAACTTGTCCAGATCGCGCATGAGCACGGCACCCTCTTTGGCACGCAACTCTTTCACGGCGGTGCCGCCAGCCCCAGCTCCTTACTCGGTCACCAACCGGTTTCCGCGTCCGATTGGGCGGATAAAAGCGGAGAGGTGGCCCGCGCTCTAACCGGTGCGGAAATCGAAACCATTATCAGCGATTTCGCCGCCGGCGACCGCCGTAGCGTGGAAGCCGGATGCGATTTTGTCGAGATTCACGGGGCCCACGGCTACCTGGTCCACCAATTTTGGCGACGCGACATCAATCACCGCACCGATGAATGGGGCGATCCGGTGGCCTTTCCCGCCGCCGTCACTCGCGCCGTCCGTGCCGCCATCGGCGATTCCATCCCCCTCGTCTATCGCTTTTCGGTCCACGCCGACGTGCCCGATGACACCGATAATCCTGTAACTCCCGATGAACTGCAGCGCCTGCTGGTGACTCTGGAAGCCGCCGGAGTCGATACGTGGGATATCTCCTGCTTCCGCGATAGCCGTCGCGGCTACTTCGGCAGCGACGTACTTTTGCCCGACTGGGTCCGCCAGTTCTCTACCAAACCCCGAATCGTCGCCGGAAATCTGGTTACCCCCGCCGATACGGCCGAATACCTCACCGACGGCCACGCCGAAGGAGCCGCCCTCGCCAAAGCTCTGATTGTCGATGGCAACTGGGTCAACAAAGCCCGCGAAGGCAAATCCTCGGAAATCCGCCCCATCGAAGCCGACAATTGGTCAACAATCTTCCAAGGCAACGACCCCGGCGCGTAGTCACATTTACCAAGCCAACCACCTTCGCCCCGAATGCAAGGGTCGGAGATGGTCATCCCCTGGGAGCGCCGACACTCTTGTCGGCGTCCGGAAAAGTGGGCACAGTCCAAAATACCACCCTCGCCCCGAGGGAGAAGAGAGTTAAACCCTCGCCGCAAGTTAGTAAGTCAAAGTTGGATAGTGCCCTGGGAGCGCCGACACTCTTGTCGGCGTCCGGAACCCCAGAGTAGCCACCTACCACCGTTCAGCGGTGATTTTCCGACGGGATGAGGGGTTACGCTTCGACTAAGCAAAGGCGTACCCGGCCCCCCAACCGCTATACTCCCGGTTCGTGAGCAATTCATTTTCCGACCTGTCCCGATATGTATACGGCACCACCCGCCTCGGAGATGAATCTATCCCCTTCGTCGACCGTCTTGCGATCGTCCGGGAAGCCGTTGCCGCTGGACTTTGGATCCACACCAGCCACCAGTACGGCGACGCCCTCAATGTGCTCAAAGCCCTTTTCGCCGAGGACCCGACTAAAATCCCGTCGACCATTTTCAAGCTCGGCTATAGCTCCCCCGAGGAAGTTCGTGGGCAAATCAACCAGCAGCTCGAAGCAGTAGGGACTAATAATATGACCGTCGGACAAATTTTTCCGAGCGGCCAGCTCGCCGAGGATCTCTGCAGCGGCGGCCCCGGAATCGCGGGACTCGAAAAGCTCAAGGCAGAGGGACTTGTCAACCGGTTCGAAATGGAAGTGTGGCCGTGGAGCTCCGACATTGCCCTTCGCTGCATCCAAGGAGGCCATGCCGACCACCTCATCGAAGCCTACACCTTCTACCTAAACCCGCTCCTGCGATTCGTTTCCAACGACGTTTGGGACCTCTTGCTCGAGCGAAATGTCTCCATCGTTGCCATGCGCACGGTGGCCGGGGGAGACGTCCGCCACACATTGACCAAACCCGACGCCCCAGCCTATCTCCGCGAGCGAGCCGCCGCCATCGCTCCCATTTTCGAAGCATCCGGGATCGAATCCTGGACCGAGTTCGCCGTTCGATTCGCCTTTAGCTTCGCCCCCGTCCGCGCCACCGTCGGCTCCACCGCCCGGAGTGCAAACCTCACGGAGTTCCTCAATGCCACGGCAAACCCGGAACCACTGGATGCCGAGATCATTCGGGAAATCCTCGCCCTCCAAAGAAAGTGGTCAAGTAAGCACGATGCCCACGCCGAACCGTGGTCAATGTAAGGATATTCAGTCCTTAACTTTATTTTGCGGACTGTCGCACAGTTCCCGCGAAAACATATCACTACGCCAAAAACCGCCAAAGGGACTGTGTAGAATCGCCTCTAGCTATATTTGCTTATCGTGTCGCGCCAGTGTTGGCGGTATCGTTAACCGCCACCGCGGCATTTTCGGCATCCTTCTCCATCTCGGTCTCCGCGTCGCTCGCTGTAGTCGAAGGCCCCGTAACCAACACGTTCGCTTACGGCGTTGTCGCGGGTAGCCAGACGAATACAACCGGCGGATCCGGTAATGGTTACGGCAATGCAAATCCAAACAGAAACTACATTTCTCAGGGATACAGCGCCGGGGCAACTTTTTTTGGTAACGCTGATCCCGATCCGAACTTCAGTTCCACTGCCACTGCCACGGGTGGCAAAAGCGGTCAGACCAATCTCGCCAATATTTCCGGCCGACCCCGGAATGGCGCCCGCCACCTACTTCCTTGCTCACCTCACGTGGAGCTACACCTACTCCGTCACTCTCGTCACCGCCACCGGCGAAACCGTCAAGGGCAGTGTAGGCGTCAAGATTGGTGGCGTCACCGTGGCGCTGTTCTCCTACTCCGCCTCTGATGGCGATACCCAAGTGTATTCCGGTAGCGGCGGCACCACCTACTCCATCAATATGCCCGCCGGCTACTCGGTCAACCAAAGCATCCAGGTAGGTGCAACGGGAAGCGCTACCGCCCCGGCCGTTCCGGAACCGGCAAGCCTGCTGGTAATGGGACTTCCGTTCGGCTACATCGTCCGCCGCCGCCGCGCTGGCTGCCGCTAGTCCAAAAATCGGGGGAACGAGAGTTCCCCCAGTTCTAAAATCCGGTGTGCCAGTCCAGGTCGCCGTAGAGGGTCTGGATGTACTCGATTTGCGAAATGTGGCCCATCGTGTGCGCCGCACCCATCGTCATAAAGTAGCCCAGCGGAGCTTCCCCCAGGCCGAATGGCAGCGTACGCATTTCCCCTAAATCCTCCGGATTCAAAGTCGAAAGAAAAGCAACATAGTCCGCGCACTTCCGCTCTAAGTAGGCCTCTGCCGTCCTTCGATCGTTAAACTCTGCGTCGTGGGTCAAAAACTTAACATTCGCCTCCGCACTCGTTGGCACGGCAAACGGCACTCCCTGTAGCTGGAGCAGAATGTTGCCCAGCGAATTCGCCGAATGCGCGACAATCTCGATAATCGACCGCGCGGAAGGAGTTGGCTTCCACATCAATCGATCCTCCGGAGTCTCCTCCATCAGCCGAAGCATGCGGTCTTTGGTACGGATGAGTTCGGCTTGCGTAGATTCAATGGGACTCACCCGGCAAGTATAGCGAAGCTTCCTTGCGTAAGTGCCGGTATAGTCCAACCATGGAACGCCGTGGCAAAGAGAATCCCTACTTGCTAAAAACTCCCCCGGGATCCGCTGAGTACCAGATGTACTTCGACCATAAAGATGATCACGAGGTCATCGTCTGCGTGGTTGGAACCACCACTCTGTTGTACGATGCCGGGTGCATCGATGACTCGGTGGCGATGCTAAAAGCCCACGGCGATTGGCTAGACCTTGGCGGAGCCGACGAGCAAAAAGAAGCCAAACCCGGCACGTTCGAAGCCTGGGGACGTTCTCCCGACAATCCCATTGGCGGGTGGTATGGGCTCAAAAAAGGACTCCGGGGCCGCTTTGGCGTCTATGTTCCGCCTCTGTTGGAAGCCCTCGGCATCGTAGAGCTCACCCATGAATCTAAGAACAATCGAATACGGGCAATTTAAATAGTCGGCTGCCTAGCTAAAGCCAGGACCGACTCTTCTATGGCGATGCGCTCGGTGACGGACTAAGATATCAATTACGGGTGCCTTCCGTCTTTGGTCCGCCGTGCGAGCAAGTGGTGGGAGCAATTGCCCCACCACTCCCCGCGACCGGAATTACCGAGAAGGGGTCAGGGCCGAATCCCGCTCAAACCAAGTGTACAAAGCGGGCAAAACGACCAGCGTCAGAAGGGTTGCCGAAACAATCCCACCGATCACCACGGTCGCCAGCGGGCGCTGAACTTCGGCTCCAATCCCCGTATTCAGCGCCATCGGGATGAACCCGAGCGCCGCCACCAACGCCGTCATCAGCACCGGTCGCAACCGCTGCAACGCCCCTTCGCGCACTGCCGCCGCTACCGATAGTCCGCTTTCCGACCGCAAGCGATTGATAGCCGAAACCATCACCACCCCGTTCAAAACCGCTACCCCGGAAAGCGCGATGAACCCAATTCCCGCCGTAATGCTAAACGGCATTCCCCGCAGGTAAAGCCCCACAATCCCTCCCGTTATCGCGAGCGGAACCCCGGTGAAGATCAAAACCGCCTGTCGCAAAGAGCCAAACGTCGAGAAAAGCAAGCCAAAAATCAAAGCCAACGCCAGCGGCACCACCAGTAGTAACCGGTTAGACGCCCGTTGTAGATTCTCAAACTGCCCGCCCCAAGTGATGTAGTAGCCTTCCTTCAGTTTCACCGAATCGTGAATCGCCAACTGCGCGGCATTCACAAAGGTTCCAATGTCCGTGCCGCGTACATTAGCCTGGACTACTACGCGACGCTTACCCATTTCTCGGGAGATCTGAGCGGGGGCCATCACCGTCTCGATCCGGGCTACCGACGAAAGCGGCACCGAACCACCTTCTGGCGTTTCGACCGGGATCGACCGGATTTGGTCGATATCATTCCGCACCCCGTCGGGCAGGTTCACCGTCAGGGCAAAACGCTTATCCCCTTCAATTATCTGGCCCACCGGTTCCCCACCCAGGCCCACCTTAATGAGCTCCTGAATGTCATCCACGCTCACGCCCAAGCGGGAAATGGCGTCGCGATCAATGATAATTTGCAGCACTGGAACCTCGTCGACCTGTTCCACCTCCACATCCTGCGCGCCGGGGATCTTGCGGATCACCGTCGCAATCTCGTCCGCCCGCGCCCGCAGCTCGGCCAAATCCTCCCCGAACACCTTAATTCCGATGTCCGCCTTCACGCCGCATCTGGATCGGCTGCGAAAAGTTATAGCCCTGACCCGGAACCTCGTTAACCTTCGCGGTCAATTCCTCAATCAGGCGCTCCTTGGTCATGCCCGGCCGCCACTCATGCCGTGGCTTCAGCATAACGAACGAGTCCGTCAGACTGAGCGGCATGGGATCGGTCGCCACCTCTGGGGTTCCGCTTCGGGAAAACACGGTCGTCACCTCCGGCACCTCAAGAACTTTCTTCTCGAATGCGGTGACCAGGTTCACCGTCTGTTCGGCATCCACCGTCCGCACCCGCACCGGCTGAATCACTAGCGATCCCTCATCCAATTGCGGAATGAACTCCGATCCCAGACGCGTAAACAGCAACCCCGCGACCGCCAAAATCCCGACCGCAACGCCGGTTACCACCGCCCGTCGCCGCAAGGCAAAGTCCAAAACGCCGGTATACACCCGCGTTAAGAGCTCCATGATTCGGTTCCGACCTTCTTTGGTATCGCCCGACAAAATCATGCTCGCCAGCACCGGAATCAGCGTCATCGTCAAGATGAGTGCCCCGATCAGCGCAAACACCACGGTAAACGCCATCGGCTTGAACATCTTGCCTTCGGTGCCTTCCAGCGCCAGGATCGGCAGATAAACGACAGTGATAATCGTCACCGCAAACGCCGTCGGCTTCGCCACTTCGCGGCAAGATTCCCAAACCGAATGGCGGACTTCCGCGCGGTCGAGCTTACTTCCCTTGTGCTCGCGGGCTTCCGACAGCCGCCGCACCGCATTCTCAATCATCACCACCGCCCCGTCCACGATGAGCCCAAAGTCAATTGCTCCTAGGCTCATCAAATTTCCGGAAATCCCAAACCGGTTCATGCCGATTATCGCAAACAGCATGGAAAGCGGAATCGCCAGCGCCACGATCACTGCCCCGCGTAAATTGCCCAGCAATAGCAGAAGCACCGCAATCACCAGCACGCCGCCCTCAATCAGGCTCTTCTCGACCGTATGGACCGATTCACCCACTAGCTCGGACCGGTTGTAGACCGTTGTCAGGGTCACATCTGGCGGCAGTTGAGCGCGAATCTCCTTGATCTTCGCATCCACCGCATTCGCCACCGTGCGGCCATTGGCGCCCTTCAGCATCATGACGGTCACCGTCATGGCTTCCCGACCATCCTTGGTACTGATGCCGGTTAGCACCGGAATTCCTAGCCGAACCGTCGCCACGTCGCGAACCAATAGCGGAATCCCGGCTTCCGACTTGATCACGATTTTGCCGATGTCGTCGGTGGTGGTGGCCATCCCAACGCTGCGCACCAACAGCCGCTCGCCATTGCGCTCCAGCACGCCGCCACCTGCATTCTGATTGTTCCGCTGCAACGCGGTAATCACTTCGTCAATGGCAATGCCCCGCGCCGTCAGTTTCGAGGGGTCGATCACCACCTGGTACTGCTTCACCGACCCATCGGCCGCGTTCACTTCGGCGACGCCCGCTACGGTCCGCAATTGAGGCGCAATCGTCCAATCCTGAAGCGTGCGCAGATCCATTGGACTCCGCTTCTCGCTCTCCAATGCGTACATATAAATTTCGCCCAGGCCCGTCGAAACCGGCCCCAACTGCGGCGATTCGATACCCGACGGTAGCGATTCCTTCACGCTATTCAGCCGCTCACTCACCAAATTCCGCGCAAAGTAGGTGTCCACATCGTCGCGAAACGTCACGATCACCTGCGAAAGTGCGTATTGGCTTAAGCTACGAACCTGCTCCACTCCCGGTATTCCGCCCAGCGAAGTTTCAATGGGAAACGTCACTAGCTTCTCCACCTCTTCCGGACTCATTCCGCCCGTTTCGGTATTGATCGCTACCTGGTTCGTGGTGATGTCCGGCACCGCGTCCAACGTGAGTTGCTGCCAAGACACCAACCCAATGCCCACCACCAACGCTGCCGCTACAAGCACTAAAAAGCGCTGGGCGAGGCTGAACTGCAATATCCGCTCTAGCATCAGTGGTCGTGCCCCTTCAGTTCGCCCTTCTTCTCTTCGCTCGCCAGCACAAATGCCCCCTTTCTGGCAACAATGTCGCCCGCCTTAACGCCGGTTTCCACGGCCACTTGGTCGGCATCCCGTTCCCCAAGCACTATCTCCGTCTTCGTAAACTCGTCGCCCTCTTTCAGGAAAACGAACGACTTTCCGCCTTCGGCAATCACCGCCGAAGCGGGAATTACTAGCTCTCGCCGCCGCGTACCTACCGACAAATAAACGGTCGCAAACGTATTCGGACGCAATCGCCCACCGGCGCCGGGGATAAGGCACTGCACCACCACACTGCGAGATTTCGGATCGACGCGCGATCCAATCAGCTGCACAATTCCAACAATGTCCTGCCCCGGTTCTGATGCCACTGTCACCCGAACCTTGGCTCCGGTTTTCACCTTGCCCGAATCCGCTTCCGGCACGCTTGCCGTCACCCACACCGAGTTCAGATTCTCAATCTCCAGCAGCGCTTGCGTGCGATCTACCGCCTGCCCCTTTGTCACCGCCAATTGAGTCACCGTGCCCGAGATGGGTGCCACCAACTGAACTCGTCCGACCATTGATGGCCCCGAGCCTCGGTTCGATTGATACACTTGTCGGGCCGTATCGATGGATCGGTTCGCATTTTCGAGCGCCGATTCCGCCGCCCTCACCCGAATTCGCGCTCGGTCAAGCTCCAATGTGCTGGACTTGACTTTCGCATCGGCCGACTGAAGCTCCCGCGCGTTCAGCAATCCGCGCGAAGCAATGTTCTTCTCCCGGTCATAAGCCGCCCGGACGTTCTCAATCTTTGCTTTCGCCCGATCCAGCCGAATTTGGTCCTGCTGAAGTTCCAATCGCGCCGCTTCCAGTTCCGATTTCGACACGATGCCGTCGCGATACAAGTTCTCCAATCGCCGAACCTGCTCGGCGTGGCTTGCTTGCTCCCGTTGGATACTCAGTAATTCACTTTGCGCGTCGTTGAGCTCGTTCTGAGCTAACTGCAACGGTGCCTGACTAAACGCTCCCGCCTGCGCCAGTTCCTGCTGTCGCTTCAAGTTTCCGCGGGCGGCGGCCACCTTCGCCACTGCCAGCTTAACTTCCGACTTCGCTTGCTCAAAATCTGATCGCGCAGCATCCCGTAAGCGGGTCGCATCGGCAATCGACGACCAAGATTGCGCCAATTCCGGCGATTCCATGATCGCTAGAGCCTGGCCGGCCGTCACCACCTGGCCTAACCGAGCCGTGATCTCGGTCACCCGTCCTGCCACGGGCGGGGTCACCACCGCTCGCCCCGTTTCGGTGCTGGTCACCGTCCCCGGCACTCGCAGCGATTCCTGAATCGGCGAAAATCCCACCGCGACGGTTTCGATTCCGGCAAGTTTTTGCGCCTCTTCCGTCAAGTGCACCTTGCCCTCTTCGTGCCCCGCCTCCTCGTGGGCATGTTCATCGGCATGCGCGTCGCTTTTCGCCCCGACCGCCTCGGCGGGTTTTGCCTCGACCGAACTTGCCGACGGGGAGGGAGCACACCCGCCCAACATTGCCGTGATCAAGATCAGAATTCCGAGCCGATTCACTTCAGCACCTCCGCCAAAAATCCCGTCGCCCGGTACTGGGCAATCACCGCCAACGACAACTGATAACGCGCTTCCACTAATTCTTCCTCCACCTCCCGCAATGCGCGGGTGGCCTCTAACACATCAATCTGGGTTCCAAACCCTTCGGTAAATCCCTTCTGGGCTCTGTTCACCAAGTCCTTGGCCGACGCCAAAATCTTCTCGTATTCCCCCACCCGGGAGCGGCGAATTTCCAGTTCGCCCTGAACTGCCTCCAACTCTTTCGTCGCCCGTAGCCGAGCATCCTCAAATTCTCGCTGCGTCGCCTGCGCCCGCAACTTCGCCGCGTCGGCTTCGTTCCGAGATCGCCCGTAATCGAAAATCCGCCAAGTCAATTGCGCGCGACCCGCCAGGTAACCGCGCCCATCTCCCCAAGGCGAGCGAAGCAGCTGCAGATTAAATTCCGGGTGATTACCAACCCGAACCGACGCTGTCTCCGCGTCGGCCATCGCCACCTTTGCCTTCAGCTCCCGCAAGTCCGGCCGAGCATCGATTTCTGGCGATGCCAGCGGCTCAATCGTGGCGTCAGGGGCAACGTCAATCGGCTCTGATGCCGTGCCCAGCAATCCCGCCAACCGTTGAGTTGATGCGCGGTATTCCGCCGCCCGCAGATCCGCTTGTTGCCGGGCGCGATCCCGCTCGATCGTGGCCCGAATCACTTGGATTTCGGCAATCTTGCCTTCGTCAAACCGGCGTTTGGTTGCCGCGAAAACGGCATCCGCCACCGTTTGTAGTTCCGTAGCCACATCACGCTGGTGTTTCGCCGCTACCGTACCGGCGAATGCCGAAAGCACCTCGGTTTGCAGGGCAGTAGACGCCGACCAGTATTCTGCCTGGGCTAGCCGGACCCCAGCCGACCCGAGGTTCTTTTCCGTTCTTCGACGGCGAAATAGATCGATGTCTTGGCTTAGGTAAAGATCTTGATCGGTTGCGCCGAGGTCGCTTCGACTGGAGGCACCGATGCCAAATTCGAGGGGGGAATAAGCCGCCCGCGCCCGCGCCGACGCTTGGGCTTCGGCAATCCGCAATTTAGCCGAGGCCAGCGCTGGGCGGTTTTTCGCCGCTAAGTTCAGGGCATCATTTGCCGAAATCTGCGTCTGGGCAGCGGCAACGGTTGATGATGAAAGAAGTAAGAGATAGATAGGTTTGATCAATGCTTGCTCTCCGATCACGGGCTGGAGCAAGGATCAAACTGGCTACGCCAAACGCAAGATCCCCCGTCCAGCAGACGTCTGATGGCGGGAGGAAGCGGGCGGCGCGCGCGAGGATGTCGGGCTAGGGGGACCGGTGGCAGGTGCCGATTCGATATGAACCGCAACCGTCACCAACTGCGGCAAAGTCGCGAATGAGAATTCGAACCGCGTTGGGAAACAAATGAAATACAGGCCAAAGGTGGCCGACTGAAGGGCACTCTGACCGTGACCGTCCGACTCCGAACAACTGCGGATTTGACAGCAATCGTGGCAATCCCCGTGGTTACCGGCGATCAGGTTCGAATCGTGCGAGTCGCTTACCGTGGACGAGAATTCGAATGGGTGAGCATCTAGGGTCGGACAAACGGCACATTCTCGCCCCGTCGGCAGGCGATAGCTAGCCTGGCACAGGTGAACTTGACCTGCGAAAAGGAGCGATATGAGGAGCAGATGCAACCACCTCACCGAAAAGATCTTACCTGCCCCAAATTCGCAAACCCGGGACCGCCGACACTGTGGTTGGCGTCTGTGGCACCCCCTCCGCGAAGAACGACGCGCCTCGCTTCTGGCGCACCGAGTCATTCACTCTTCAAATAACGGACCGACAGATTCCACCGATCCAACAATAACCGCGATTACCCTGGAAAGAGAACCGCTCGTAGCCGAGCAACAAGGTCGGGAGAATCGGCCCGCACGTCCCGAATCTGGGCGGGCACCGATAGCGGCGGCATGGTTCGGTAAGCCTCCGGCTCGTCGACGTAACGCGGCACGATATGAGCGTGTACGAATGGGTCCAGATTTCCGTAAATGCTGTAATTGATGCGGGCCGCCCCGGTCACCTCAAGCAAAGCATCCCCCACCGTCGCCATATCGCCAAGGAACTGCGCCCGCGCCGCCCCCTGCAAATCATTCAGTCTCGCCGTTAACGGATCGGCAAGTAATAGACAGTAGCCCCGCCAATACTGAAACTCGTTCAACACCAAAAATCCGGAGGGCAACCGCCCAACCAACCGCGGCTCCGAACCATCCCGGCAAGCCTCCAAACGTTCACCCGGGGTCATTCTTCTTCCTCTAGCTGCAGAAACTCCACCGGCATCTCGAACGGATCTAAGCCGTATCCCAACACCTCTAACCCCGGCACGCGACGAAACATCCGCGCGTGCCGCGTCAACAATGTCGCGCCGCTCGCCCGAGCAATGGCCGCAATCCACAGATCGTTCGCGCCAATCATCCAGCTTCCATCCCGCAGGTAGTTGGTAATCGCCGCGTAATGATCCGCCGATACCGCGTCCAGCGGCAACACCGCCATTACTGCCGCCAGCTCCGCTGCCCGGTCGGCTCCGCCTTCGGCTCGTCGCAGCTCCGCCAGCGTGATCTGGCAAGTCGCCACCGGGCCTGGCCAGTCTGCCAATGCTTCCGCCGCCCCATTCCGACCGCGTTCCAAGTCGATCAACGCCGTTGTATCCAACAACAACGTCATGACGGCTCCCACCACGGATCATCCTGAACCGTTAGCCACACATCTTCCATCTGGTGCCGCTCAATGCGGTCCAGTTCGTCCGCCGGAATTTCCCGACCTTCCGCGCGGGCGTTCGCAAAAATCGCCAATACCTGCGCCGCGTTGGCCGAAAATGGGGGCACTGACTCCGGCATAGACGAAGATTATGAGCAAAATCTGCGAAAGCGCCGCGTTGCTCACAACTTTCTCACCGAAGGAACGCTACATTATCATCACGATGAAGGCACCGAGCGCCAAACTTTTGATTTCCGTGGGCGGATGGGCACTGGTGATGGCGAGTCACGGCCAAACTCCCCGGCCGTACCAACCGCTGCGAATCCCCCAACTGGTCACCGGTTCAAAGTTCAATCTCGACCTTCATACCGCCAAGCGCTCCTTCTGGAAAGGGGCTATCACCGACACCTTCGCGTACAACCAAGAAACCTTCTGGGGCCCCACCCTGGTCCTCAAGGCCGGCGATAACGTCACGCTGAACGTTCACAACTCCCTGACCGAAGAGACCACCACTCACTGGCACGGCTTCCACATCCCCGCCATCATGGACGGCGGTCCGCACCACATCATCGCGCCCGGAAAAACCTGGTCGCCCCACTTTAAGGTCATGAACCGGGCCGGTACCTACTGGTACCACCCTCACGCTCACACCACCACCCAAAACCAACTCACCATGGGTGCCGGTGGCCTCATCATTGTGCAGGACGAAACCGAATCCAAACTCGCGCTGCCCCGCACCTACGGGGTGGACGACATTCCCCTCGCCCTAACCAGTCGCCGATTTTTGACCAACCAGCAGTTCAGCAAGAACGGCGACAACGACAAGTACGGCGACTATCCCATTGCCAATGGCACCATGGACGCCGAAACCACCGTCCCCGCCCAGTTCGTCCGCCTGCGCATCCTGAATGCCGAAATCGAACGCGGTTACCGACTCGGCCTGAGCGACAACCGACCGTTCTACGTCATCGCCACCGATGGCGGCCTCGTCGACAAGCCCATCCCCGTCACCCGAATGAACCTCATGACCGGCGAGCGCGTGGAAATCCTCGTCGATCTCTCTAAAGACAAACCGGGCACCGCGCTGGACCTGATGGCATACAACTCCAACCAGTCCTTCGGTTTCCCCGGCGGCGAAGCCGGCACCACGCCTCCGAACGGCGGCTACCTCAACAACATCGACTTCAAACTGCTGCACCTGAACGTGGGCAAGCGCACCGCCCGTCCCATTCTCGCCCTGCCCAGCACGCTCACCAAGAACGTATTCCCGACCGTCGCCCAAGTCAACCAGCGCCGCACCCTCAACATCACCGCCGAGGGCCCCAACGTACCCTTCACCTTCGATGAAGTGGGCTTCGATATGCACACCATCAACCAGGTGGTGAAGCTAGGCGCGACCGAGCAGTGGACCGTCGCCAACAACCAAATCTTCGGCCACTCGTTCCACATTCACAACGTCCAGTTCAAAATCGTTGGCCGCAGCGACGGACCGGTGGAAGACTACGAGCAGGGCTGGAAAGACACGCTCTACGTTCCCCGGAACGAGAGCGTGACCTTCCTCACCCGGTTCGATGACTTCGCCAGCGATACCGAAGCCTTCATGTATCACTGCCATATGTCTAACCACGAGGATGGCGGACTCATGGGCCAATTTCTGGTCAGCAAAAACCCAGATTCGGCCGTCGCCAACTTCAAAACTGCGACCGAGCATGCCGTCACCGAAGCCATGAAGCAACAGGCCGCGAAGTCGCAAACCGTGGTCGCACCCCTGTTCTCGGTCGGAGCCACCGACGGCGTGCTGTACCGCTCCGACGCGAATAAGCCGACCCTTCTGTACTTTATCGAGGCCGATTGCCCCTGCTCCCGGGAAGCCGCCAAGTACTTCAACCGCGTACAAGCGCTCTTTGCCGGTCAGGTGAACGTGCTCGGCGTCATCAACGCCAACATGGTGCAAGCCAAGGCCTGGCAAAGCGCCACCGGGGCCAAATTCCCGCTGGTGGCCGACGAGAAACTCGCCCTCATCCGGCAGTACCGCGCGCCCCGCAGCGTCTTCACCACCCTCATCGCCCCGCCGGGAATGATCAGTAAAAACTACGCGGGGTACAGCCAGGACATGCTGCGCGACATTACCCGTCGGCTCGGAACGATGACCGAAGCGCCCAAAACGCTTCCCAACTTCGCCGATGCCCCCAAGGTCCTCACCGCCGGCTGCCCATTCCCGGTCAAGTAACGCTGCCGTCTCGGCGGTCCGCAAAAGCCCCCCGGAATCTTCGGGGGGAAACACCCCTCCGGTACACTAAGGGGCCTCCCGGCAATACCTTCATGGACCAGCGATTTATCCGTAATTTCTGCATCATCGCTCACATCGATCACGGCAAATCCACCCTCGCCGATCGACTGATTGAGCGATGCGGAGCCATCCGTGGCATCGCGCAGGAACAGATGCTGGATAGCATGGACATCGAGCGCGAGCGCGGCATCACCATCAAAATGGCCGCTGTCCGCCTGCTCTATAAGGCTCAAGACGGCAACACCTATCAGCTCAACCTCATAGACACGCCGGGTCACGTGGACTTCACCTACGAAGTCAGCCGCGCCCTCGCCGCCTGCGAAGGCGCGCTCCTGGTCGTCGATGCCAGCCAGGGCGTGGAAGCCCAGACCATCGCCAACGCGAACATGGCGATGAACCAGAACCTGGAAATCGTCCCCGTCATCAACAAAATCGACCTCCCCCACGCCGATATCGAGCGCGCTCGGGAAGAGATCGAAAGCGCCGTGGCCGTCGATGCGTCCGATGCCATTCCCTGCTCCGCCAAGGCCGGCATCGGCATTGATGAAATCTTAGAGGCCATCGTGGCCCGCATTCCCGCCCCCGCCGGTGACCCCAACGCGCCGACGCGAGCCTTGATTTACGACAGCCACTACGATGGCTATAAAGGCGCTGTCGCCTACGTCCGCGTGAAGGATGGAACGGTGAAGAAGGGCGACACCATCACCATGATGTCCACCGGGTCCAAGTTCGTCCTGGATTCCACCGGCCACTTTAGCCCCGCTCTCACCGACGACACGGGCCTTGCCTGCGGCGAAGTGGGCTTCATTACCGCCGCCATGAAATCCATCGGCGACGCCCAGGTCGGCGACACCGTCACCAAGGCCGAAAACCCCAGTCACGAAGCGCTGCCCGGCTACCGAAAGGCCCTCAGCATGGTCTTCTGTGGCCTGTATCCCAGCGACGGCGACCAGTACGAAGACCTTCGCGATGCTATCGATAAGCTCAAGCTGAACGATGCTTCGCTAGATTTTGAACCGGAAACCTCCGCCGCCCTTGGCTTTGGTTTCCGCTGCGGCTTCCTCGGTCTTCTCCACATGGAGATCGCCCGGGAACGCCTGGAGCGCGAGTTTGGGCTCGACCTCATCCTCACCGCCCCGTCGGTGGACTACCGACTCACCATGAAGAACGGGGAGATCATCCAGATTTCCAACCCCGCCGAGTGGCCCGATCCCAGCTCCATCGAAACCGTCGAAGAGCCCACCGTTAAGGCCACCATCATGGTGCCGAACGAATACGTGGGGGCCGTCATGACCATGTGCCAAGAGCGCCGCGGCGTGTACGTGAAGACCGAATATCCCACCCCGCAGCGCGTGATTCTGCACTACGTTTTGCCGCTCGGCGAAATCCTGCTGGACTTCTTTGACAAGCTCAAGAGTGCCACCCGCGGCTACGCTAGCTTCGATTACGATATCAACGACTACCAAGTGAGCAACCTGGTGAAGGTCGATATCCTGCTCAATGGCGACGGGGTCGACGCGCTCTCGTTCATCGTCCACAAAGATTTCTCCTATAACCGTGGTCGCGCCATGGTTGCCCGACTGAAGGAAGTCGTCCCGCGTCAGCAGTACGAAGTGCGCGTCCAGGCCGCCATCGGGGCCAAGGTCATCTCCGCCGACAGCATCAAGCCGTTCCGAAAGAACGTCATCGCCAAGTGCTACGGCGGCGACATCTCCCGTAAGCGCAAGCTCCTGGAAAAGCAGAAAGAGGGCAAGAAGCGAATGAAGCAAATCGGCTCGGTAGAACTCCCCCAAGAAGCCTTCCTAAGCGTCCTCAAAGTCGCCGAGTAACCCTGGGAGCGCCGACCCTGGGAGCGCCGACACTCCTGTCGGCGTCCGGAAAAACCCAAAGCCACTCCCAGGGACAGTTACCAACCCCGGGCAGTCTCGTCCCTACGACCGCACAGCCTGGGAGCGCCGACACTCTTGTCGGCGTCCGGAAAACCCCGTCTTGTGGCCCGCAAGCGTCCTCCCGAGCGATCCAATCTGCCACCCCTGGGAGCGCCGACACTCCTGTCGGCGTCCGAAAAAGCCTACACCCAACCCTTCCAAGCCGACGCATACCGCCAATTCCCCGGCGCCGCAACCAACTTCGCCTTCACCGGATTCATCTCGATGTATCTCACCGCCGCGTGGAAGTGTTCCGAATCCCGAATAAACCGATCGTGATACTCCCGGTACCAAAACGTCCCTTTCCGACCCAAAGCCTGGTTGATCGAACGGGACGAACACCCTTTCAGAGCCTTCATCGCCTCCGAGAGTGAAACATCGTCCGCTACCTCCAGGAGAAGGTGAACGTGATTCGGCATGACCACGTAGGCAAACAGTAAGAAGCGATCGCCATCCAAGCGAAATAGCCAATCTTCAAAAATCTCGGCGACTTCTGACCTACCCAGCAGGCTGGTACTGTGACACCGGTCCAACTCATATTCGAGTTCCCGCCGCTCGTCGGCGGTTTGAATGTTGTCCATTCGCTCCAACCGAAGCCGGGTGATGACGGACTTTGGGAGCGAGTCGAATGCCGAATGGTGATCATTTGCACCCGGTCGGGGGCATCGAAATGCGCCAAATAATTCCGGGAATACCACCCTCGTTTTTCCCCTTCTGCGCTCTCTTGACTCATTTAAGTTGAAACCTGACTTACCAGGTCCGGCCAGACCAACTTCCCCGCCGACAAGAGTGTCGGCGCTCCCAGGAAAACCAGAACCTCTCCTGCTACCG
>Ga0209188_1000607_pt1 | contig 33647 bp, 23 predicted proteins | sample C_130625_EF_Meta_FD_187307 | JGI IMG/M metagenome (GOLD analysis project Ga0209188, IMG submission 187307) | Freshwater microbial communities from Lake Croche, Canada to study carbon cycling - C_130625_EF_MetaG (SPAdes) (version 2) | ecosystem: Environmental > Aquatic > Freshwater > Lake...
AGTGAACTTGCCGCCGGAGTACTCATACCACCAGCGGAATTCGTAGTGGCATCGCTTCTCGCGGAAGGGGACTGCCGTCGCCTGCCCCTGCCACATGTCCCAGTCGAGTTCTTTCGGCACGTCGGCGACCGGGAACGGCCCGCCGGTCGGGGCGCCGTTGATGCCGACGGTGACCTTCTTGATCGGCCCGAGGAGCCCCTTGTGGACCATGTTCACGGCCCGGAGGAACTGATCCTTCTGGCTCCGCTGCTGGGTGCCGATGAAGAACACCTGCTTGGGGAACTTCTCGGCGGCATTGCGGCAGAGTTGATTTTCTTCAAGCGTCAGCGACAGCGGCTTTTGGCAGAAGACGTGCTTGCCGGCCTGGAGGGCCTCGATGGCAATCTTCACATGCCAGTGGTCGGTGGTGACGATGCTGACGACGTCGATGTCGTCGCGGTCGAGGAGATGCCGGTAGTCGCGATAGACGTCGGCCTTCCCCTTGCCGAGGTTGTCGTCGTTGCGGGCCCGCTCGGCGTGACGGTTGTCGACGTCGCAGACGGCGAGGATGTCGCCGAAGTTGGCATGCTGGTGGGCGTCACCGGTGCCCATGGAGCCGGTGCCGATGCAGCCGATCCGCGGCCGGTCGTTGGCCGAGTCGTTGGCGAACGTCTTCGAGGTCCAGGCGAAGGCCGGGACGAAGCCGCCGGCGACCGCCGCGGCGGCTACGCCTGAAGAACCGAGGAACTGACGGCGCGACGCGCCTGCTTTGCCAGACATGGAAACGAATCTCCCCTGGGGCGATGGAAGGAATGAGGAAAAAACAATGCTTCCCCCGGGGCGAGATTCTACCGCCGAGCCCGACAGCCCGCCAATTCCAGTCCGGTTCCCGTGTGGGCTGCGATTGCCCCGCTGGGCGCCCGCTCGCGATGCCCATGCATTCACACGAGAGACGCGCTGACGGCCTGGCTGTCACCCCTCTATGCTGCAGGGCCCGTTGCAGGCGTTCAAAGTTGGGGAGCCGGTGATGTCCGGCTTCGGCTTGAAGAAGGCCGCGCGACCGGCAGCAGCACGAGGCGGCGGAGACCGTGATCGCGATGGAACCAGGGAAGGCAATCCGAGCGATCCGAGGGCACCTCCCCGATGGCACCGCCGACTACGTGGCCGAGTTGCTCCGTTGCGAGCATCTCGGCGGTGCGGCAGTCGAGGTGCGCTCGGTGCGGGCGCGGCGGTCGAAGCTCGGCGACCATCGAGCGCCGGTCCGTGGCCGCACGATCCACCGGATCACTGTCAACGACGATCTCAATCCCTATGCCTTCCTGACGACGCTCCTCCACGAGATCGCCCATGCGGTTACCTGGGAGAAGCATGTCCGTCCGAGAAAGCCCTTCTCGCGGCGCGTTCTGCCCCATGGGGCCCAGTGGAAGAGCGAGTTCGGTCGGATCCTCACGCCTGTCGTGGAGCAGGGGGCACTCCCGGAAGATGTCTCGGGAGCGCTGGCCCGCTATCTCCGCGATCCGGCGGCGGCCACGTGCAGCGACCGCGGGCTGCTCGTGGCGCTGGCCCGCTACGACGCCCCCGATCCGGCCCGGAAGCTCGTTGAAGAAGTGGCCGTCGGGGCCGCCTTCCGCGTCGAGGGGGGAAGGATGTTCTTGAAGGGGCCGAAGCTCCGCAGTCGCTTCCGCTGCTACGACGCCAAGTCTGGCGTCGAATACCGCATCCACCCGCTCTGTCGGGTGACGCTCTGCGACGGTGATGCACCTGCGGATCGCTCTCAGTAGTCCGTGAAAAACGGTCATGGATGACGTTTTCAACGGACCGTTGAACTTCCGCGGCCCTTGCGTCCAGCCCAGTGTGAAATCGTCTTGCCAATCTGCCTAAGATGAAAGGCGTTCCGCTGGTGATCGGCGAAGATGCCTTGCGTAGGATCCCGCCGCGTCGACGTGCACCTTCGGCGTGGGGAACGTCGATCGCCGGTAGCGGCCTGACCTCCGCCCACTCTGTTCGACAAAGTGCGTCCGCGACAGCCACAGAGAAAGACGGGGCGAATCGTTCCGAGATGCGATTGAACGGCCCGCCACTCCTGACGCGATTTGGCCGCATGCTCCGCCGTCTGGGCGTCATCATGCTCTTTGCTTTGGCAGCAGCGTTGACCGAGCGTGAAACCCTCGCTCAGCAGAATCTCTTCAACGTGCCGGTGCCTGCGGTGGCCGCCGAGGACAAGATATTCTTCCAGGAACAGCTGAATGTCGGCACTGTCGGGAGTTCGAACACAACGCTTGATTATGGACTTGGCGATAATTTTGAAATCGGCCTCAACGTGTTCAATGTGTCGCTCTATCCGGCAGTCGTGCCGCCCCTTCCGGGCGATGCTGCCCGCAACGGCGTGCTCGTCAACATGCAGAAGGTGTTTGAGCCCAACGAATCCTGGGACATCGGCATCGGTACCCAACAGGGCGTGAGTGCGACGACATCCAGCCAGAAGACGGAGTACATGGGGTTTGGCTGGACCGTTGTTGAATACGACACCCACAACAACCACGGCCGTTATCTGGCGGGGGCCTATGTTGGTAACCCGATGTATACCGGCAAAGGAAACGGCGTCGGTTGGATGCTCGGATGCGAGTATCCGCTCGTTCCGGATAAAGTTCACGTCATGGCGGACTGGATCGGAGGCACCAACCAAATCAGCGTGGCTGTGTTCGGTGCCGTGGTGGAGCTGCCGCGGCACTGGCAGCTATCGGCCGGGGCCCAGGTGCCGAGCCCCGGTAGCCAGAATCCCTACGGACTGGTGTTTGAGCTGACGAGAACCGCCAGCAACAAATCGCGAGGCCGTGGCTTCTCGGATTTTTCGCGGGGAGCAAATTAGCGTGGCTGGATGGCGACTGTCAGCCGGCCTAGCTCAGCCTCAATCACCTTCAATCGCCTCGCCTCAGGCGCGGTATTGCATCTCGATCGATTCCGTTCAACGGTCCCCGTTCCTGCCCCGAGAGCGGCCCGCGGCATGGCTGATTGCCCACCGGATCCCCAGAGAACGCTTTCGCCCAGGTTGCTCGGGATTCTTCCTTGGAATCCCGACGTAAGGAGTCTTTGTGATGGTCTTTTCGGGTGGTGTGACCGGAGTGCTGATCGTTTCGAGCAGCGTCATCGGCTCGATGTTGATGGTGCTGCTCGTGAGGCGGATCTTCTCCGCAGAGGCCCTCCGACAGGCTCACGATGTCACCGGCAACCTGATGGCGATCGTGGGTGGCTTCTACGCGGTCTTGCTGGGCATGATCGTGGTCGACGCGCTGGTGCGATTTGAGAAGGCCTTGGACGGGGTGCAGGCCGAGTCCAATTGCGTGGCCGACATTTTTTTGCTGGCCAAGCAACTGCCTGAGCCGTACCGCAGCGAACTCCGTAGCCGGTGCCGGGAGTATGTCCACGAGGTCGTGGAGCATGAGTGGCCGCTCATGAAAAAGGGCCAGGTCAGCATGGAAGCGCGCCGTGAGGCCATCGGCATTTCCCAGTGCCTTGACGAGTTTGAGCCATCGGCCGAGTCGGAGAAGGCGGTCTACCCGATCATTATCGGGCTCACTCAGGAACTGTGGCACCAGCGCCGCGATCGGGGGAACACCGTCGAGTATGGCATGTCCGGCATCGAGTGGTTCGTGCTCGTCACAGGGTGCATCATTACGGTGTTCTTCGTGGGACTTTTTGCGGTCGAGAGCCACCAGCTTCAACTCCTCGTCACGGGCTTGACGACGCTCGTAATCTCCCTGAATATCTACCTCGTGTTCCTTTTCGGGTATCCGTTCTCGGGCGAGTGCACGGTCACCGACAGGCCGTTCCGCATCGACGTGGACATCTTTGACGGCGTCTATGACAGGATTCCTGCGCATGCTTCGGAGAAGGCCAAGGGGGATGCGCTGTAGCAAGCGGAGGAGAATCGGGACTGTCGCTGGCCTGATTGTGGGGTTGGTTTGGGGACTCTCAGCGATGCTGATGCCCCTTGCGTCACCATCCCGGGCCGACGTGCCGGCCGGCACTCCCGGCACCCCGCGCCACTGGCCCGGCTTGCGCGGCGAGGCCGCGGCGGGGCAGGGGGGATCGCGGCGCTTTCCCAACAGTTGGACGGCTACCGACTGGGCTTGGGCAGTCGATCTTCCCGGCACGGGCCATGCGTCGCCGGTGGTCTGGCAGGGGCAGGTTTATACGGCGTCGGCGCTCGTCGATGCTGCCGATGCGACGCAGTGCGTGCGGACGCTCTCCTGCCACGAGGCAGCCACCGGAAAGGTCCTCTGGCACAAGAAGATTCCCGGGCCGGTGGAGGCGTTCAACGCCCAAAATAGCCTCGCCTCGTCGACGCCCGTTGCCGACGCTGCCGGCGTCATCTGGCTGTGGGGAACGCGCGACAACCTCTGCGTTGAGGCCTTCTCTCACTCGGGTGAGCCGCGCTGGCACGCCGACCTCGGCCCGTTCAACACCGAGCATGGCTTCGCCGGCTCGCCTGCCCTGTGGCGCGATCTTCTCGTCGTGCCGATGGAGCAGGATGGGCCGAGCAGGATCGTGGCCCTCGACACTGCCACCGGAAAGACCCGCTGGACGCTCGAGCGGGAGAAGGCGCGGACGGCCTACTCGCCGCCGTTGGTCCTCGAGGGAGAAGAGGGTTCGCCCCGGCCGCCGCAGATCGTCCTCGGGAGCATGGCCCACGGGCTGACGGGGATCGATCCCGCCACCGGCCGCGTCCTCTGGGAGCGAAAGTGCCTCCCCAAACGGTCGGTCTCGTGCCCGGTCGTGGTTGCGGAGCCGCCCGGGGGAGAGGGGGAAAGAGTCATCGTCGGCACCTGCGGCGATGGCGGGGGCGACAACACGCTCGTCGCCGTCCGTGCCCCGGCTGGGGGAAGCGTCGGTGGGGAGACGATCGAGCCGGAGGTGGCCTACCAGCTCGATCGGAGTGCCGCGCCGTATGTCCCTTCGCCGCTGGCGGTGGGGGAGAAGCTCTATCTGTGGGGCGACCGGGGCGTCGTCACGTGTGTCAACGCGGCGACCGGCGAGGTGGCGTACCGCGGCCGTGTCGGCGGGACGTTTTCCGGTTCCCCCGTGGCGGTCGGCGGGGCGATTCTCAATGTCTCGGCCGACGGCGAGGTGATCGTCATCGCCGACGGCAACGAGTTCGAAATCCTCGGCCGCACGGCCCTCGGTGAGGAGGTGCGATCGTCGCCGGCGGTGGCCGACGGCCGTCTCTTCATCCGCTCTGCGGGCCGGCTGTTTTGTCTGGCGGCGTTGCCTGAGTGACGGTTGCCAGATGGCCGACCGCGCCAAAACGGTGCAGGGGCGGCAGCCGTTTTCTATGCTGGGGGGATTCTGCCCTCGTCGGCAACAGGGAGTTTCTTCCCCGTTGCCCCCCTGCTGGAGAATCGTTTGATGCCGACCAGTTCCCCGGTTTTTTCTCGGCAGGGACTCCTGCCGATCACCGTAATCCTTCTGGGGTGCGGCTTCGTGGCGATCGGTGGCCTTGCGGCCGAGGGGCAGGAATCGGTGCTCGCCACCGCTTCGCCGAGCGGGAATGCGACCGATGGCGACACCGCCCTCCGAGACGCGCTCGATGCGGCCACGCAAGGGTATGTCGAGGCCACGAATAGCCGCCGGTTCGCGGCCCTCGCCGACCAGTGGACGGAAGGGGCGGAGCTTTCCGAGGGTGGGGGGCTGATCGTGGGGCGCGAGGCGATCGTGGCGTCGATCCGCGGCTGGCTCGAGACCAACCCCGAGGCCCGCATCGCCATCCGCCTCACCGGCGTCAAGGCGCTGGGGAAGAGCGCAGCGCGGGTTCGCGGCGTGATGAGCTTCACGCGCAAGCCCGGCGCCAAGCCGATCGAGACCCGCTTCGAGAGTCTGCGGGTTCTCGAAGGAGCCACGTGGCGACTCGCCGAATCGACCGTCGAGCCGAGCCAGGTCGATGCGCTCGAGGCGCTGGCCTGGATGGTGGGCACCTGGAGGGCAACCGATCCCGACAGTGGAGCCACGGTCGATGCCAGCTACCAGCGCGTGGCCGGCGGCCACCTGATCCTCGGCGGGATCCGCCATCGGGCTCCGGCCCGCGACGGCCTCCCCGCCACCGAGATCGACGTCGTCGAGCTTGTCCATCCCGACAAGGCGACCGGGAGCGTCCGCTCGTGGGTGTTCGATTCAACAGGCGCTCGGGCCGAAGGCGTGTTCGAGACCGACGGCACATCGTTCAACCGACGCTTTGTCGGCACGACAGCCGATAACGCCGCGGGTGACGTGGCCAGGTGGGTGCAGGTGATCGTTCCCACCGGTGACTCCACCTGCACGATGCAGTCGATCGAGCGAACGCTTGACGGCAGGCCGCTCCCCGACAAGGCCCCGCTTCACTTCAAGCGGCAGTAGCTTTTTCTCAGTCGCCACCACGCGTTGGTGCAGCCTCAATCAGCGGCCCACAGCATTCTCACCCACGCCCTCCCATTTCCAAGAGAACCCCGCCCATGAAACCCTTCCTCGCTCGATCGCGGCCGATCGGCCGCCGTGATCTCTTCGATGCGTTCACCCGCGGCATGGTCGTTGCCGGTCTCCTCGTCGCCGGTACGCTCCCGCTGCCGGTCGCCTTCGGCCATGGTGGCGGTGGTGGTCATGGCGGCGGCGGTGGTGGCGGAGGCGCTCATTTTGGTGGCTACGGGGGCGGTGGCGGTCGCCCTGGCGGCTTTGATGGCGGCGGGATGAGAGGAGGCGGGTTTGATGGTGGCGGTCGCCCCGGGGGGTTCGACGGTGGGGGACGCCCCGGTGGCTTCGACGGCGGTGGAATGCGGGACGGAGGTTTCCGTGACGGCGGCTTCGCCGATGGTGGATTCCGAGACGGCGGAGGCGTCCGCGACGGAGGTTTCCGCGATGGTGGCGTGGTCCGTGATGAAGGCATCCGCGACGGCGGGGTGGTGCGCGACGGTGGCATTCGCGACGGCGCGATCCGCGATGGCGGCGTCGTTCGCGATGGCGGGATCCGCGATGGTGGCATTCGCGATGGTGGCATTCGCGATGGCGCGATCGGCCGCGATGTCGGCCCGGGGCACTTCGCCGGGGAGGGGGCGTTTTCGCGCTCGCAACTCGACAACCTCCGCGGCCTCGGCGATCGCGGTCTGGCTGACCGGGGCATCGGCGACCGTGGTATCCGCCCGTACTCGATCAACAATCTCGAAAACCGCGGCTCGACGATCCGCAATAATTTTTACAACGGCGGTTGGTATGGCGGCCGTGGTTGGTATGGCAATCACTTCGGCCCCTGGTGGCCCGGCGCCTGGGGGAGCGGATTCGGGATCGGCCTCGGCGTGGGGATGCTCGCCGGCTGGGGCGGAATGGGCTGGGGCACGGGCCTCGGCTACGCGCCGCTGTGCAGTTGGGGGGGCTATGGCCAGGCGCCGGTCGTTTACAACTACGGGAGCACGATCTGCTACCAAGACGACGGCGTCTATGTCTCGGGGGAGCGGGTCGCCTCGGCGCCGGAGTATGCGCAACAAGCCGCGACGCTCGCTGATCAGGGGAACGCCGACGTCAAGATTGCCGCCGACGATCAGTGGCGGCCGCTGGGGGTGTTTGCCCTGGCACGCCAGGAAGAGACTTCCCCGAACACGTTCTTGAGCCTGGCCATTGATCAAGCCGGGATCCTCCGCGGCACGTATTACGACGCTGTCTCCGACGCCCAACAGAACATCACTGGCAAGGTCGACAAGAAGACGCAGCGGGCCGCCTGGACGATCGGCGACAAGAAGACGCCGATCTACGAGACGGGCCTTTCCAACCTCACGCAGCAGCAGACGACCGTTCTCGTCCACCGCGATGCCGGCAAAGACGGCGGCACCGGCAAGGTGGAGCAGATGCTCCTCGTGCGCGTACCCGATCAGGGGAACGAGTCCGCTGGCGAGGCTGGAGCGGCTGGTGCCAAGCACTCCAGCCTCACCATCGGTGGCCAAGTGCCGGCTCCGGCCGAAGAGACGCTCTCGGTGCCCCCGGCCGACGGCGGCAATGGCAACTGATGCGAGGCGCAGCGACGCGTGTCGCTTGGGAGAACATCATTCCGATGAAGCGAGGGATGCCGATGATGGGGCGGCGGTGGATGAATGGGTTGGCTGGGCTTGCGATGCTCCTCGTCGGGCTTGGCCTGATGCCGTATCGGGCCCGGGCGGCCGAGACCTGGGTCGATCTCACGCACGCCTTCGGCGCCGACACGATCTTCTGGCCGACCGAAAAAGGCTTCCAGTTCGACGAGGGGAACAACGGCCCGACACCGAAGGGCTATTACTACGCTGCCAATCGGTTCACGACCGCTGAGCATGGGGGAACGCACCTCGACGCCCCGCGGCATTTTTCGGCGACAGGGCAGACCGCCGACGAGATCCCGGTCGATCGCTTCGTCGGCGACGCCATCGTCGTCGACATCGCGGCAAAGTGTGCCGCGAACCCTGTCTATGAGATCACGCCCGATGATCTCGTCGCCTGGGAGGCAGAGCACCATCGGCAACTCGTCGATGTGATCGTGCTCCTCAAGACCGGCTGGGGGTCGCGCTGGCCCGATCGGAAGGCCTACCTCGGCACGGAGCTGCGTGGGGCGGAGGGGGTGGCGAATCTGAGGTTCCCGGGGCTTGGCCCCGAAGCGGCAAAGTGGCTCGCGGAGCATCGCCGCGTGAAGGCGATCGGTATCGACACGGCGAGCATTGACCATGGCCCATCGACGCATTTTCTTTCGCATCAGGTTCTCTGCGGGGCCAACATTCCGGTGATTGAAAACGTGGCTGCGCTCGATGCCGTCCCCGCCACTGGCGCCTTCGTCGTCGCCCTGCCGATGAAAATCGCGGGGGGGAGCGGCGGCCCGGTCCGGATCATTGCCCGCCTGCCGGAGTGATCGCCCCATCGGCTCCCCTGCTCGATTTAGGTCAGGCACCTGACGACGGCCTCTTTTCCGCCCGGGTTGGTTTTTCGGCGGAATCAAAGCACAATCGTCGGCGGGGGCAGCCTGCTGCGGCGGGCATGCGCTGGAGTCTTTAGACCCTGGCCCCATCCACACTCGGAACACCTGAGGAAGCTCGACAAATGGCGCGGAAGCGGATCGTGATGCGGACGGGGGAGGCGCTCGTCGAGGCGGACGAAGCCTGGAGCGCGGCGGAGCCGGAGGTGGTGATTGGCGAGCTCGACGGGCCGGTGGGCCATGCGATCGCCAATCTCATCGGCGATCAGGTGAAGGGGCACACGCGCGTTTGGGCGATCCTCAACAGCGACGTGCAGGTGCGTCCCGCCACACTCATGGTGAGCAAGTACACGGCGCCCAACGCCCGCTACACGAACATCCTCATGGGGACGGTGCAGGCGGCGGTGGCCAATGCCGTCCTCGATTCGGTGCGGGCCGGAGACATCCCCAAGGGGGCCGTGAACGATATCGGGATCATCGTGGCGGTGTGGCTCGATCCCTCGGTGGCCGATTCCAAAGTGAAGATCGATCACGAGGTGCTCTTCGAGACGCATCGGGCGGCGACGGCCAAGGCGATCCACAAGGCGATGAACAACGAGCCATCGATTGACTGGCTGCTGAAAAACCAGAAGAAGGTCGGCCACTACTTCCACGAACTCGGTGTGAAGGGGGAGCTGTGAGCCGCTCAACAGCCCTGCCAGCCCGCTGACTCTTTTTGCCCTGCCTGTCCCACGCCACGTACTGAGAGTTTTATGCCTCGCGCTTCCCGAGCCCCCGTCAAGATCTCCCCGAAGCAGGTCGATGCCGCCTGGAAGCTTGCCCGGGAGCGATATGCCGCCCTCGGCGTCGACGTTGAGAAGGCGATCAAGCGATTGAAGTCGATTCCCGTCTCGCTCCACTGCTGGCAGGGGGACGACGTGGGGGGATTCGAGCAGCACGGGGACGCCATCGGCGGTGGCTTGGCGGTGACGGGAAACTATCCTGGCCGGGCGCGGACGCCTGACGAGCTGCGGGCCGATCTCGACCAGGCGCTCGCGCTCATTCCGGGGAGCCACCGGCTCAATCTCCATGCGTTCTACGGGGAGTTTGGCGGGAAAAAAGTCGACCGTGACAGCATCGAGCCGGCCCACTTCAAGGGCTGGATCGCCTGGGCCAAGGAGCGGGGGGTGGGGCTCGATTTCAACCCCACCTGCTTCGCCCACCCCAAGGCGGCCGACGGGTTCACGCTCGCCAGTGCCGACAAGAGCATCCGGAAGTTCTGGATCGAGCACTGCCGACGGAGCCGGGAGATCGGCGCTGCGATGGGGAAGGCGCTCGGGAGCCCGTGCGTGACGAATGTCTGGGTGCCCGACGGCTTCAAGGACACCCCCGCCGATCGGATGGGGGCCCGGGCCAGGCTTGCCGATTCGCTCGATGCGGTGTTCGAGAAGAGCCTGCCCGCCAAGCACCTTCTCGATGCGGTGGAGCCGAAGCTCTTCGGGATCGGGGCCGAGGCCTGCACGGTTGGGTCGGCGGAGTTTTACCTCGGGTATGCCATCACCCGGAAGAAGCTCCTCTGTCTCGATGCCGGCCACTTCCATCCCACCGAGACGATCTCCGACAAGATTTCGAGCGTCCTCCTCTACCTTCCGGAGATCCTCCTCCACGTCAGCCGCGGCGTCCGCTGGGACAGCGACCATGTCGTGACCTTCAGCGACGATCTCCAGGCGATCGCCCGCGAGATTGTCGCCTGCGGTGATCCCTCCCGGGTGCATGTCGGGCTCGACTACTTCGACGCCAGCATCAACCGGATTGCCGCCTGGACGATCGGCACGCGGAACATGCTCAAGGCCTTGTTGCTTGCGCTCCTCGAGCCGCCGGGAATCGGGGCCGCGGAGGAGGCGGGGGACACAACGACGCGGCTCGCCCTGCAGGAGGAGGCCAAGGGGCTTCCGTTCGGGGCGGTGTGGGACTACCACTGTGAAATCGAAGGGGTGCCGGTGGGGGAGGCGTGGCTCGCCGACATTCGCCGCTACGAGGATCAGGTCACGGGGAAACGGACATGACGACGCAGGACCACGAACACGCCGGGCACGGGATGATTGACGAAGTCGAGTCGCCGGCCGTCGGCTCCGAATACGAGCGCGAGCGTGTCCCGGAGCGCGCCCTCAAGGGCCCGAGTGCCTTCTGGGGAATGTATGCCGGCGAACATACCGCGGGCACCGAGTTCATGATCGGCCCGCTGTTCGTGAAGTGGGGGGCCGATGCCTTCAGCCTCATCGTCGGCCTGCTGATCGGCAATCTCCTCGCCGTCCTCACGTGGCGCTATCTGACGGCTCCGATCGCCTGCAGCGAGCGGATCACGCTCTACTACAAGATGGAGAAGATTGCCGGCCGCGGCTTGGTGACGGTCTACAACCTCGCCAACGGTCTCCTCTTCTGCTTCCTCGCCGGGTCGATGATCACGGTGTCGGCGACGGCGGTCGGGCCGTTCTTCCCCGAGGGGACGATCGCGATGCCGACGTTCTCCTCGACGATGCCAACAGGGCCCGCTTGGATCATCTCCTGCATCGTCATCGGCGCGGCGATGACGTTCGTGGCGCTGAAGGGCTATGACGTTGTCGCCCTCGTGGGCCACTATTCCGCGCCGTGGATGTTTCTGATCTTTCTCGCCTGTGCCATCGTGACGCTCGGGAAGCTGGGGACGACCGACGTCTGGGCCCTCCTCACGCCCCCTCCCGGCACGGAGCAATCGATCTCGTTTGTGGGGATCGTGCTCTTCGCCTGGTTCTGCAACGCCGCCATGCACATCGGCATGGCCGATCTCTCCGTCCTCCGCTTCGCGAAGAAGCCGAGTGCGGGCTGGGCAAGCGCCGCGGGGATGTTCCTCGGTCACTATGTCGCCTGGATCTGTGCGGCGCTCCTCCTCATTTACTGGGTCAAGGAGAAGGGGGTGAACCCGCAGGAGGGGAAGGATCCCGGCACGATGGTCAACGACGCCGTCGGTTGGGCCGGGCTCCTCTGCGTCATCATCGCCGGCTGGACAACGGCCAATCCGACGATCTACCGGGCGGGACTGGCCTTCCAGGGCGTGCTCCCCGCGCTCTCCCGCACCGGGGCCACGCTCCTGGCGGGCGCTGTCTGCATCGCGGCGGGGATCTTCCCGGCGTTCGCGATGCGGCTCCTCGATTTCGTTGGTGTCTATGGCACGATCCTCGCGCCGGTCGGCGGGTTGATTGTCGTCGATCACTTCCTCGCCGATCTCGTCGGGATCGACCGCGACCCTGCGGCGAAGAGCGGCGCGTCGTTCAACATGGCCGTCCTTGTCGCTTGGCTCGTGCCGGTGCTCATCGGGCTATCGATGACGGCCGTCTCGCCGGTGAATCCGTGGGGATTCGAGGTGCCCCCCTGGTATCTCCCGCTTCCCTGCACGGTTGCCTGCGGCATTCTCTACATCCTCCTTTCGAAGCTCGCCGGCGGCCGGGCCGCGGCGACCGCCTGATCCCGGGAGAAAAAAGCGATGACAACCTCTGAAAAATCGCCGTACCACACGCCGGCCAAGTTTGTCGGGCTTGCGGCCCTCGCCGGCACGATCCTCCCGCCGGTGGCGTTTCTCTTCGGCGCGATGTCGCTGGACATCGTCAAGGGGATCATGTTCGTCTCCACGATCCTCTGGTTCGTGGCGGCGCCCTTGTGGATGAAGGTGGACTGACGGCCGGTCGATCGGGGCCGGCTGGCGCTTGCATGGCCGGGGCTGTCGGGAGTCCGGGGGTTTTGTACTCACTTGAGAAGGAGCTTGCATGCGCAGGCGCGACGCGGCGTGGGGCGCGGTGGTGGTGGCCATCGGCTTCGTGACAGGGGCTCTCTTTCGGCAGGCTTTCGCGGTGGAACAAGCAGCGTCCGCTGGGGGCGGCCGCAGTCCGATCAGCCATTTTGACGTCGTGCCCACGAGGATCGTCTGGCAGAGTGCGAAGGGGGTAGGGAGCGCCGAGTCGCTCCTCGCACGGCAGGCTCCGCAGCCGCTGCTCGCCTCGCCCGTTCCCCCCTGCACGCTGACGGCAAGTGACGACGGGCCCGCTGGCGTGCTCCTCGACTTTGGCCGGGAGCTCCAAGGGCATGTCGAGCTCTTCACGCCGCTGGCCCCCACGAAGGATCCCGTCCGCGTCCGCGTTCGCTTCGGCGAGTCGGCAAGCGAGGCGATGGCCGACCTCGGCGACAGGAACGCCCAGAACGATCATGCGATCCGCGATTCCGTCGTCACGCTTCCCTGGCTGGGGACGCAATCGATCGGCCCGAGCGGATTTCGGTTCGTGCGGATCGACGCGGTCGACCCCGGGAAGACGGTGATGCTCTCGCAGGTGCGGGCGAAGCTCGGTATCCGCGATTTGCCGCGGATCGGCTCCTTCCGCTCGAGCGATCCGCGCCTCGACCGGGTCTGGGAGGTGGGGGCCGACACGGTCCACCTCTGCATGCAGGACTACCTCTGGGACGGCATCAAGCGCGATCGCCTCGTGTGGATCGGCGACATGCATCCGGAGTTTCGCTCGATTGAGGCCGTCTTCGGCCATGACGACGTTGTACCGCAGTCCCTCGATCTCACCCGCGACGCCACGCCGGTGACCGAGTGGATGAATGGGATCTCGAGCTATTCGATGTGGTGGGTGTTGATCCACGAGGAGCTGTGGATGCACCGGGGCGATCGAGCTTATCTGGAGACGCAGCGACCCTATCTCACGAAGCTCCTCGAGCGGCTCGCAGCGCTCGTCGGCGCGGATGGCCGGGAGCGGATTGACGGGTTGCGGTTTCTCGACTGGCCGAGCTCGCCAAACCAGGAGGGAGTGACGGCCGGCCTCCAGGGGCTCCTCGTCATGACGCTCGACGCCGGCGCTCGGCTCATGGACGAGCTCGGCGATGACCGTGTGGCGGACTTGTGCCGAGAGGCGGCGAATCGGGGGCGGAAGGTGGTGCCCGATGTGAATGGCTCGAAGTCGGGGGCGGCGCTGCTGGCCCTCGCCGGAATGCGCGACGCGAAGGAGACGGCACAGAACACGCTCCTCCCCGGTGGGCCGGCAGGGGTGTCGACGTTTTACGGGGTGTATGTCCTCGAGGCGCTCGCCGAGGCGGGGGAGATCGATGCCGCCCTCGATCTCATCCGCGTCTACTGGGGAGGGATGCTCGACCTCGGGGCAACAACGCTGTGGGAGGATTTCGAGCTCGCCTGGACGGAAAATGCCGGCCGGATCGACGAACTCGTGCCCCCCGGGAAGAAAGACATCCACGGCGACTGCGGCGCCTACTGCTACGAGGGCTTCCGTCACAGCCTCTGCCACGGCTGGGCGAGCGGGCCGACGTCGTTCCTCTCGCGCCGCGTTCTTGGGGTCACGGTTGCCGCGCCGGGGATGACGAAGCTCCGCGTCGAGCCGCGGCTCGGCAAGCTCCAGTGGGCCGAGGGCACCTACCCGACGCCGCGTGGCCCGCTCTTCGTCCGTCATGAGAAGCGCCCCGACGGGAGCGTTGGCACGACGATTCGGGCGCCCGAGGGGATCGAGATCGAAGGCCCTCCAGGAGCGGCGATCGAGTCTGTCGCGGCTGCCGCGAGCCCGCAGTCGTCGGGGGAGCGGTATGGCGGCCTCACGCCGCCGGCCGACGGGCTCCTCCCGCAGGGCTTGTTGTGCGAATGGCTCACCGATCCTTCCGGCGTCGACGCCCGGGCTCCGCGGCTCTCTTGGCGTTACGAGGGAGGCCCCAACCGTCGCCGTGGCCTGCGGCAGACGAAGTATCAGATCCTCGCCGCCTCGGCCCCTGGGCTGCTCGAGCCAGGGAAGGCCGATCGGTGGGATTCCGGCGTCGTGGCATCGTCCGAGACGCTCTCGATCGTGTGGAGTGGCAAGCCGCTCGTGTCCGGCGAGCGCGTCCATTGGACGGTGCGGGTGTGGGACGAGGCGGGGGTGCCTTCCCGGTTTGCGCCCCCGGCGACGTTCCTCATCGGGCAGCTCGAGGCGAACGACTGGAAGGGGGAGTGGATCTCGACCCCCGACCACACACCCGTCCACGCCGACCCGGCCACGCTCCATCTGCCACCCGCACGGCGGTATCGGAAGGTCGTCCGTTTCCCGAAGCCGGTGAAGCGCGGCGTGCTCCATGGCACGGCCCTCGGGCTCGTCGATTGGCGGATCAATGGCCAGCCGGTGAGCGATGCCTGGTTTGCCCCCGGCTGGGCCGATTACGCGCAGCGTGTTCATACTCGCAGCCATGACGTGACGGCGCTCCTCGCGAAGGAGCCGGCCGCCTGCCTCGCCGCCGAGGTGGCCGATGGCTGGTATGCCGGCTACCTCGGCTACGGATTGCTCGTCGGCTACGGCCCCCATCGCACCGGCCGCAACTTCTACGGCACGACACCGGCGCTGATGGGGCAGCTCGACGTCGAGTATGCCGATGGCACGCGGGAGACGTTTGTCACCGACACCAGCTGGGAAGTGTCGTCGGCTGGGCCGACGCGCGAGGCCGACTTCCTCATGGGGGAGCACTACGACGCACGCCAGGCGCAGCCCGGCTGGGATACGCCGGGATTCGAGCCTGAGCCTCACCAGTGGCAGCGGGCGATTGCCGCCGCGGCCCTGCCGACCGAGGCCGTGCCATTCTTCGAATCGGGAGTGGAACGCGAGGCAGCGATCGGCTTTGCGAAGCCCCCGAGGCTCGTCGCCTCCACCGCGCCGCCGATCCGCGTCGTCGGCGAGCTCCCGGCGAGAAGTGTCCGCGAAGTGCAGCCGGGGGTGTTCGTCTTCGACTTCGGGCAAAATTTCGCCGGCGTCGTTCGGCTCTCCGTCGAGGCTCCCGCAGGGACGGTGATCCGGCTGCGGCACGGCGAGATGCTCCATGCCGATGGCACGCTCATGACGGAGAACCTGCGCCGGGCCCGCGCCGTCGACACCTACGTCTGCCGCGGCGGTGGCCGCGAGACTTGGCAGCCGCGCTTCACCTACCACGGCTTCCAGTTTGTCGAGGTGAGTGGCTTGCCGGAGGGGATGACGCCATCGCCGTCCTTGCTCGTCGGCCTCGTTCTTTCCAACGACATGCCTCCCACCGGGAGCTTCGCCTGCAGCGATCCGGTGATGACGAAGTTCTGGGAGAACACCACGTGGACGCAGCGGGCCAATTTCATCGAGGTGCCGACCGATTGCCCGCAGCGCGACGAGCGTTTCGGCTGGATGGGGGACGCACAGATCTATGCCCGGACTGCCACCTTCAATGCCGACGTGGCGGCCTTCTTCACGAAGTGGCTCGACGATGTCGAGGAGGCGCAGATCCGTCACGGCAAGGCGGCCGGGGCGTATCCCGACTCTAGCCCCTATCCGATGGCCCATGGGGCGCCCGGCGCCGTCCACGGCACCGCCTGGACCGATGCCGGCGTGATCTGCCCCTGGACGATGTGGCGGGTGTACGGTGACACCCGGCTCGTCGAACGACATTGGGCCTCGATGGAGCGCTTCATGGCCTGGCGACTGGCTGCCGACCCGAAGCTCGAGGGGGTGAATCTCGGCAACACCTGGGGCGACTGGCTCAACGTCAAGGAAGAGACGCCGATCGAGTATGTCGATCTCTGCTACCACGCCCAGTCGGCCCGGATGATGGCCGAGATGGCGGAGGCTCTCGGGCGGGATGACGCCGAGGCTGGTTACCGGAGGCGTCTTGCCGATCTCGCCGCTTCATTCCGGAGGAAGTATCTCCTCCCCTCGGGGCTCGTCTCGGTGGCAACGCAATCGGCCTGTGTCCTCGCCCTCGAGGCGGGCGTGGTGCCGGAAGACCGGATCCCGGATGTCACAGGGCAACTCGTCGGCCGCATTGCCGCCAACGACACCCGGATGGCGACAGGATTCCTCGGCACGAAGGCGATCCTCCCGGTGCTCTCGGCGCATGGGGAGCACGATCTCGCCTGTCGCCTCTTCCAGAGCCGGAAGTTTCCCAGCTGGGGCTATGAAGTGGAGCAGGGGGCCAACACCGTCTGGGAGCGGTGGGACAGCTACACGAAGGAGCACGGCTTCAACGGCGCCACCGGAAGCAACAATGCCGCCATGAACAGCTTCAGCCACTATGCCTTCGGCGCGGTGATGGAGTGGGGCTTTCGGACGCTTGCCGGGATCGATGTTGGCGAGCCGGGAGGGGCGACGGTCCGTCTCCATCCCCGCCTCCCTTCCCGCGACAGCAATCCCGATCTTCCTGTGATCGATTGGGTGAAGGCTGACTGGCGGTCACCGCGTGGGACGGTCCGGAGCCATTCGCGTCGGGTGGGAGACAGGCTCGAAGTGAGCGTCACGATCCCACCGAACACCGTCGGTCGGCTCGTCGTCCCGGCGAAGCATGTGACGGACGTCACCGAACGGGGCCGGGCGATGGCGCTCGTGCCGGGCGTGCGGGTGATGGAGACGACGAACGCAGGCGTGGTGCTCGCGCTCGAGTCGGGGGAGTATGCGTTTGCTGTCGGCGGGCCTTGAAGGCGTCGATGTCTTGGGGGCGACTTTCTTGACGCCATGAATAGACGCCTGTACACTCCTCTGGGTTTCTGACGGCCCCCGTACCGGAGTTCATCCTTCATGAACACCTACCGCATCTACGAGGATCTGAGGCTGACGCTCGGCGAAGAGGCTGCGAAGTCACTCGCCCACACGCTCGGGCCGATGTTCGAGGAGGCCCGCAACGCGGTCACGAAGACCGAGTTCCGTGAGCTCTGCGCGGCGATCGAAGCCCGCAACGCCGTCGTCGACGCCGGCTTCGCCCGACTCACCGAAGCGCAGTCGCGGACGGAGGGGAAAGTCTCGGAGCTTGCCGAAGCGCAGTCGCGAACGGAGGCAAAAGTCTCGGAGCTTGCCGAAGCGCAGTCGCGGACAGAGGCAAAAGTCTCGGAGCTTGCCGAAGCGCAGTCGCGAACAGAGGCAAAAGTCTCGGAGCTTGCCGAAGCGCAGTCGCGAACAGAGGCAAAAGTCTCAGAGCTTGCCGAAGCGCAGTCGCGAACAGAGGCAAAAGTGTCGGAGCTTGCCGAAGCGCAGTCGCGAACAGAGGCAAAAGTGTCGGAGCTTGCCGAGGGTCAAGCCAGGCTCACCGAAGCTCAATCGCGATTGGAAGGAAGAGTCTCGGAGTTGGCGGTGGCGCTCGGTTCGCTGACGAACACGGTCGAGCGGCTTTCGATTCGCACCGATGCGGTCGTCGGGCGGACGTTCGAACTCCAGTTCCGGGATCGGCTGTCGTCCTATCTCGGCCGGTTCCTCAGACGCAGCAAGCTTCTCCGCAACGACGAAGTTCTCGACGCCATCGAGTCGCTACTCGACAGTGAGGAATGCAACGAGGTGCTCCGGGTAGATGCAATCGCCTCCGGGCTTGTCGACGGCGTGCCGAGCCATGTCGTCGTGGAGGTCTCCTCGACCGGCGACACCGACGACGTTGTCAGGGCCGAGCGGCGGGCGGCGATCCTGCGGAAGGCCGGAATGGTGGCGATCCCTGTCGTGGCCTGTGAGGCGATCTCACACGAGACGGCGCTCTTCGCCCAGGCCAGAGGCGTGCGGGTGTGGTGCAGTGGCACGATGCTGGGAGCCGCCGGGTAGACTGCGACGGTGAGCGGTGCTGCTTTCGCGGCCATGTCGGGCACCCGTGGCGGCGCGGCCCGCTGCGTCCCACCGGCTGTGACGCCTGCCGGTCAGGGGCTGGCGACGTCGTGCCTGGTGAGGCCGAAGCGGGCGAGATGTTTCCGGAGCCGGTCGGCGTCGTTGGGGCTCGCCGCGGCCGGTTGGCAGCCGGTTCGATGCCTGGCGGCGGAGAATGCCCCGGTCCGTCCCCTCCTTTCGGAAGCCAGTCCCATGCACGAGATCATTCCCACCGGCGTCGCGACCGGAATCCTCCCCACTGGAGCCGCGACGAAGCCGATCACCGTGATCGGCACGCCGGCGATCCGCGCGTCGTTCGACGCCATCTGTCTCCAGCAGTCGGTCAATTCCCGTCTGGCCCCGGGAGTCACTGACCTCATCCTCAATCCCGACGGCCACTGCGGCTACGGGGCCCCGGTCGGCTGCGTCCTCGTCTCGCCGACGCACGTCTATCCCGGGCCTGTCGGGGTCGACATCAAGTGCTCGATGAGCCTGCTCCAGTTCGATCTTCCGGAGGAGGCGATCGCCGACAAGACCGTCCGCCGGGCCCTGATCACGGCCGTCTGTGACCGAATCCCCACCGGCGCCGGCCGCGGGCAGCGGCATGTGAAGAAGGGACGTGTGGTGTCGACCGACAGCGGGCGGCGGCTCCTCGTCGAAGGGGCCTCGGAGGAAGTCTGCACCGACCTCGGCATCCCGCCGGAATGGGCGTCGCGCTGCGAGGATACCCGCCACGACGGCCACGATGGCACGAGCGGCGCCCTCGGTGCCCGCCTCGAGCGTCATCTCGATCGGGGCAGCATCAACAACTTCCCTGCGAAGATCGCCCAGCTCGGCTCCTACGGCGGCGGCAATCACTTCGGCGAGTGTGAGGTGGTCCACGTCGCCGATGACGCCCGCGCCCGGCGCGCGGCCGACGTCTTCGGGCTCCAGGACCGTAAGGTGGCGTTCCTCTCCCACTGCGGATCGCGTGGACTGGGGCATGCGCTTGCCACGGGGCAGTTTCGCAATCTCCAGGAGTGCTTCGCGCGCTGGGACATCCCGCTTCCCGGGGGCGACAAGGAGCTCGTCTACGCGCCGCTGGGAACGCCCGAGGCCAACGCCTATCTCGACGACATGGCCATCGGCGCCAACTTCGCCACGCTCAATCACCTCCTCATCAATGCCCTCGTCCTCGAGGCCTTCGGCGAGGTGTTTCCCGGCATCGAGGGGCAGCTCGTGTATTTTCTAAGCCACAACATCGCCCGCCGCGAGGTCGTCGCCGGCCAGCCGGCGTGGGTCCACCGCAAGGGGGCGACGCGTGCCTTCCCGGCCGGTCATCACGCCCTTGCCGGCACCCGGTACGCCGACATCGGCCATCCGATCCTCCTGCCGGGAAATCCGCAGGCCGGGTCGTGCGTCATGGTGGCCGATCCTGGGGCCGCGGCGTCGTGCCACAGCGTCAACCACGGCGCTGGCCGGGCCCTGGGGCGGAAGGCCGCGATCCGCTCCCTCGATCAGGCTGCCATTGACCAGTCGTTTGCCGAGCACGACATCCTCAGCAACTGCCGACAGTATCCTCTCGACGAGGCGCCGGCGGCCTACAAGGATTTCGACGAGGTGCTCAAGAGCGTGAAGCTGGCCGGATTGGCAAGCGAAGTGGCCCGACTACGCGCCCGGTTTGTCATCAAGGACGGAGACAAGGCCGATGACTGAGGATAAGGCTCTCGAAGCCGGGGCGACGATTCATGTCGATGGTGCGCAGGGGGCGGTCAGGTCCTCCGCTCTTCGCTGGCGCTCGCGATGGTCACCGGCCGGCCGGTGATCATCGAGCGGATCCGGGCCGGGCGCGACAAGCCCGGGCTGATGCACTGGGATCGAGGTCGCTCCCGAGCCCGACGGCCGCGTCTGTCTGGTGAGGGTCAGCCCTCCGCGCTGATGGCGCCGGCGTTCAAGCCTCGGCATATTCCTCGAGCAGGCTCTCGATCCGCGCGAACACCTCGGCCATGAGGGCCGCGTCGGGAAGGAGGGTGACGCGGAAGTGGTCGCGGTAAGGGACGTTGAAGCTCGATCCCGGCGCCACGAGGACATGCTTCCGCTCGAGGAGATCGAGCGCGAAGGCCTGATCGGAGAAGTCGGCCCCGGCAGCCCCGAGTCTGTCGGTGCGGACGTGGACGAATCCGTACATCGCCCCCTCCGGGGCTTGAAGCGCGAGGAACCGGCTCTTCCCCACGGCGTCGAGAAGCGCCGCGCGGGTGGCATGGAGGCGGCCGCCGGGGCGGGTGAGGTCGAAGATCGACTGATGCCCTCCGAGCGCCGTCTGCACGGCGTACTGCCCCGGGACATTCGAGCAGAGGCGCAGCGAAGCGAGGAGCTCGACGGCCTGGAGGTAGTCGCGGGCATGCTCGCGCTCTCCCGAAACACTCATCCACCCCACCCGCAGCCCACACGCCCGGTAGATCTTCGAGAGCCCGCCGAAGGTGAGGCAGAGCGTGTGTCGGGCGAGAGCGGCCAGCGGCACAAACGTGGCATCGCCGTAGAGCATCTCGTCGTAGATCTCGTCGGCACATGCCACGAGATGGTGCTTCTCGGCGATCGCCGCGAGCCCGGCGAGGACCTCGCGCGAATAGACGGCGCCGGTGGGATTGTTGGGGTTGATGATGACGATCGCCCGCGTCCGCTCGGTGACGAGCTTCGCCACCTCGGCGGGATCGGGCACGAAGCCGTTTTCCGGCCGGCAGGGGTAGTGGACCGCCTTCGCCCCATGGATCACGACCGACGCCGTCCAGAGCGGATAATCGGGGCTGGGAACGAGGACCTCGTCACCGGGATTCAGGAGCGCCCGCATGGCGATCATGATCAGCTCGGAGACGCCGTTGCCAATGAACACCTCGTCGGCGGTGACATCCATCACGCCCCGCGTCTGCTGCTGCATGACGACCGCCTCGCGGGCCGGGAAGATCCCCTTCTGATGCGAGTAGGGATCGGCCTGGTGGAGGTTTTCCACGATTGCCCGGCGCATCGATTCGGGCATCCGGAAGCCGAAGGCGCCGGGATTGCCGATGTTCAGCTTGACGATCTCGTGCCCGGCCCGTTCGAGCTGCTCGGCACGGCGCGCCAGCGCCCCGCGGATCTCGTACTTGACGTCGTGAAGGTGCTCGGAGGCGCGGAGAGGGGGGAGGCTCATGGCTGGGGAATACTCTGTCGGGGAGCGAGGCTCCCGGGGGCAGCGGCGATTTTCCGCGCTGGCAGGGGCATTCCAGCGTAGCATCCTGGGAGGGGGGCCGGCAGGTGCGGCGGGTGGCTTCGGTTGGGGGGAGCGCGACGGGAGCGTAAAAAAGGTCCGCGTGACATTCCATCAAGGGCGTCGCCCTCTTCCACGGTGACAGTGTCGTGAGCGTCCCGGTGCAGGGAGTTAGGCATGGAACTCTTGGTGTTTTTCGGTGGCATCCTCGTGCTCGGCTGGGCCCTCGCGCCGTTTCTGGCTCTGCTGGCGGTCTGGCGGCTCGAAAAGGAACAGAAAGCCACCTTCCAGAGGTTTTCAAAACGGCTCGATGCCCTGGGGCAGTTGTCGGCGGCCGTGCCCGATGCCCCGGTCGAAAAAGCCTCGCCGGCCGGTCTCGCCGACCGCCCCTTCCCGCGGCCCGATCCCGACGTAGCGTCGGCCGACATCGAGGAGCGATCCCGCTGGGCGCCCCCCCCGCTGCCGGAGCCCCGGCCGATCAGTGAGCCCCCCGCTCGCCGCCCCTCGGAGCCAACGATGGATCCCGCGGAGAAGGCGTGGGAGACGACGGCCGCCGCACGGCTCGCTGCCGACGAACGGTCGGCCGATGCCTCGCGTCCGGAGCCTCTTCCCGGCAAGCCCTGGGCACCGAAGCCGCCGCGGCAGCCGAGCGCGTTCGAGAAGGCCGCCGGGGAGACCCTCGGGAAAATCTGGAACTGGATCATCGTCGGTGACGAGCATGTGCCGAAGGGGGTATCGCCGGAGTTTGCCGTCGCCAGCCAGTGGCTGCTGCGGATCGGCGTGATCACGCTCCTCTTCGGGATCGGCTTCTTCCTCAAGTATTCGATCGACAACGGCTATCTGGGGCCTGCCGCCCGCGTCGGTCTGACGGTGATCACGGGCCTTGGAATGCTCGTCGGCGGCACCCGCCTCCTCGGCCGCCGCTACCACGCCCTCGGCCAGGGGCTCATGGGGGGAGGGCTCGCCGCTCTCTATTTCGCGGTCTTCGCCGCCCATCAGATGTTCGACCTCATTGATGCCGTTCCTGCCTTCGCCCTGATGGTGCTCGTCACGGTCCTCGCCGGTGGGATCGCGATCACTTTCGACTCGATGCTCGTCGCCATTCTCGGGATCATCGGCGGCTACGCGACGCCGTTCATGCTCGACTCGGCTCCGACGAGCCTCACACCGCTGTTCACCTATCTCCTCGTTCTCGGCTGCGGGGTCCTCGGTCTCTGCTTCCGGAAGAACTGGCCGCTGGTCAACATGCTCGCCTTCGTCGGCACCTGGGGGCTCGTCATCCCGGCGATCCAGCGAACGGGCCTCTCCAGCCCGGAGCGATTCTGGGAAGTATTCCCGTTCCTCGTCGGGTATTTCGTCCTCTTCTCGACCGCCACGTTCCTCTTCAAGATCATCCGCGCTGCGAAGGCGGATCTCTTCGATCTCCTCGCCCTGTTCCTCAACGCCGCCGTGTTCTTCACCGTTGGAGGCCGGATGATCGATCAGGCGTACGCCGCGACCTACGGCCGTCAGCCGATCGCCCTCCTCGCCGTGGCGATGGCCGCTTTCTATGCAGCGCACGTCTGGATCGTCCTTGCCCGCCGGATCGTCGACCGCGAGCTCGTCGTCTCGTTCCTCGGCCTGGCATCGTTCTTCGTCACGATCACGATGCCGCTGGTCTTTTCTGACCAGTGGGTGACCGCGAGCTGGGCGATCCAGGCGGTGATCATGCTCTGGATGGCGGAGCGGCTCGGGAGCCGATTTCTCCGCCTCGCCGCCACCGCCGTGATCGGGCTCGTTCTCTGCCGGTTCTTTCTCCTCGACCTCGGGGGAACGTTCCGGCCCGGCATGCTGCAGGATGACCTGCCGCTCCCCGAGTTCGTTATCGATCTGCTCGGCCGGATCGTCTCCTTCGGGATCCCGATCGCCAGCCTCGGGATCGCCGCCTGGTTCTTCCGGCGGGCTGCCGCCGCCGAAGCGGCCGGCTCGGCCGAGGGGGATCTGCCGATCGTCGCGGGCAACGACATCGGGGCGACTCCGCTCCCGTCGTTCGGCGAGCTCGCGGTGGCTGCGATCGTCGCCATGCTGGTCGTTTACCTCCACCTCGAAGTCGACCGCACCGTCGGCTTCCTCCACATGCCGCTGCGGCTCCCGATGCTCACGATCCTCTGGATCGGCGGGGCGATGTTCCTCTTCAGCCGCATCCGGGTCTGGGGGGAAGCGATCGGGATGCCCCTGTTCGTCGCCGCGGTCGCCGCCGTCCTCCTCAAGCTCTGGCTGTGGGATCTGCCTTCGTGGGGGCTCCAGCCGGATTTCGTCTTCGCCGGCAGCTGGTCCGGTCACGATGCCCTGATGCGGCTGGTCGATTTCGGAGCGGTGACCGGGTTCCTCGTGGCGATCATGGCTCTGGCTACAACCCGCAAACCGCTCGCCACGCTCCAGCACGCTTCGGCTGTCGCCGCGGTCACGACGCTCCTCGCGTGGAGCACCCTCGAGGTCAATTCGTACCTGGCAACCTTCGCCCCCGGTCTCCGGGCCGGCGGCGTGTCGATCACCTGGGCCCTGTTCGCTCTGGCCTTCCTCATCGTCGGTATCCGGCACCGCATCCCGGCCCTCCGCTACTGCGGCCTCGCGCTGTTCTCCATCGTTGCCGTGAAGGTGTTCACGAGCGACCTCGACAGCCTCGACTCCTTCTACCGGATCGTCGCCTTCATGATCCTCGGCGTGCTCCTCCTCTTTGGCTCCTTCCTCTACCTCCGCTTCCGAGAAACGTTTTCAGTCGAACCGCAGCCATTGGCGGGAGATGGTCCCGATCCGACCACCGAAGACCACCACGATCAGGAGAACGACGCATGACACGCGCTCCCACCCTCGGCCGTTTCCTCGTCGGGATCGTCGTCGCCGTCGGCCTGCAGCAGGCCCAGGCCGCCCCCGTCGACCAGCTCCGCTACCGGCGTCCGATCGCCATCGACGTCCCCGGAGAGGAGGAGCTCGTCGCCGTCCGCGTCGATGCGGAAGTGGCGGCGGCAACGGAAAGCGGGTTTCCCGACCTCCGCGTCATCGACGGCGCCGGGCGGGAGGTGTCGCGGATCTTCCGACGGGCGGCGGTCGTGAGGATGCGGGGCGTGAGAAGGTCGTTTCCTGTCGATCAACCGCGGCTCAAGCCGCTCGCCGGTGGCGGCCTCGAGATCGAGCTCACGATCGACCCCGACAAGCGTCCCCATTCGATCAATGGCTTTCGGATCGAGACACCGCTTCGCAACTTCGAGCAGCGCGTCCAGGTGCACCGGCGCGACGAGGGGGGCGATTGGCAGCCGGTCGGCAGCGACACCCTCCTCTTCGACTATTCCCAGTACATGAACACGCGCCAGGTTGACGTGCCCCTCCCGAAGGAGCGGCGTCTCCCCGCCGGCGGCACCTGGAGGATCACCATCGACGAGCCGACGATTGAGCAGCAGTCGACCCTCTCCGAGGTCGTCCGCACCCTCGACGGAAATGCCGAGACGAGTCGGCAGGAAAAGACGATCGTCGCCCGTCAGCCATTTCGGATCGACTCGATCCAGGCCTGGCATGTCGACGACGCGGCCGAGATCAAGGTCGCCGACGACGTCGAGATGCCGGTCGTGGAGTTCCGCGTCGCGGAAGAACCAGAGGAGAAGCGGACGCGGGTGCGTGTGACAAGCGATCGACAGCCGACCACCGGCTTGCGGCTCGCGGTGGCCGACCGCAATTTCGGCAGGCCCGCTCGGGTGGAACGCTCCCAGCCCGCGACCAGGAATCGTGATGGGGGCGGCCGCCCACCGCAGATCCTCGGGGCTACCCGGGTTCACCGCATCGATCTCCGCGGCATCAGCACCGAGGAGCTTGCCATCACGATCCCGGAATCTCGTTCCCCCGACTTCGAGATTGTGATCGACAACGCCGACAGCCAACCGCTCGAGATCACCGGCGTGACGGCGGTCGGCCCGGCTTACGAGGTCGTGTTCCTCGCCCGGCCGGGGGAGCCCTACAGGCTGGCCTATGGCGCCGGGAGCACCGAGGCTCGTCCCTTCGCAACGCCGCAGTACGACACGGTGGCGATCGACGTTGCCCTCGCCGCCGGGAAGGTGCCGCTGGAGGCAACGCTTGGCGCGGCCGAGGAGGTGGCGGTCGTGCCGGACGAACGGCCCTGGCTCGCCCGGGTGCTCGGCGATCCCTGGCTGATCGGCGGAACGATTCTCCTCCTCGCCGTGCTCCTCGGGTTCTCGCTGTTCGCGGCAGCGAAGCGGCTCGACGGCACGCCGTGAGGTCAGACGGTCTGCCGGAAGGCCGGGAGGACGGCGAAGTCGAAGACGACGACGCGGTCGAGACAGGGGACGACGATCGCCTTGACGCGCTCGTGCTCCGGATGGGGGAGATAGGTGTCGCGGGCGGCGGCGCTCTCAAAGGTCATGATGAAACCGTGCGTGAAGCCGTCGTCGAGCCCCTCGGGGCTGTCGTACGCGCCGTGAATCATGTCGACGAGCCCGGGAATCCTCCCCACCATCCCCCGCATCTCGGCGAAGCAGTGGTCGATCTGGGCGGGGGTGATCCCCGGCTTGAACACGAAGACGCCGAAATGCTTGACCTGCGCCATGAGACCTCCGTGGGGCGACGCTGCCCCGGACGCGGGGCTGGCGATGGCCATCACAGATGATACCGCTCCGGCGAACGGGCGAGAGGTGCCGAGGGGGCTAACCGGTCGTCCGCATCCCGGCCGCGATCCCCTGGACGCAGAGGCGCAGCAGACCACGTGGCTCGTCCTCTCCCGGAGCGGGCGGAGCGGCGCGGCGGCGGCGCATGAACTCGATCTGGATGAGATTCAACGGATCGACGAAGGGATTGCGCATCTCGATCGACCGGCGGAACCACGGCGTCGTCGCCAGGAGTTCGCCGCCGCCGACGATGTCGAGGATCCCCTGCCGGGCCCGGTCGCGCTCCGCGGCGATCCGCTGCCAGATCCGCCGGCGGACATCGGCGTCGTCGGCGAGCTCGGAGTAGCGCTGCGCGATCGCCATGTCGGCCTTGGCCAGCGCCAGGGTGGCGTTGTCGATCGTCGCCTGGAAGAAGGGCCACTGCCGGTACATGTCGTGGATCCGCTGCCAGCCGTGGCGATCGTCGTATTTGACTTCCGTCAGCGCCGTCCCCAGGCCGTACCAGGCGGGGATCATGCAGCGGCTCTGCGTCCAGGCGAATACCCACGGGATCGCCCGGAGGTCGTCGAGCGACCGGCCCGCGTCACCACGCCGCCGCGACGGTCGCGACCCGATGGGGAGATTCTCGATCTCCTCGATCGGTGTCGTCTGCTCGAAGTAGCCGATGAAGCCCGGCTGATCGACGAGCTCCCGGTAGATCGTGTGCGAGCGGTCCGCCATCTTCTCGAGGAGGTCGGTCCACTCCGGCCTCGGCGTCGTCCGCCTGGTGGTGGAGGCGATGAGCGTCGCCCAGGTGACCTGTTCGAGGTGCCGCCCGGCGATTTGGGGATCGTCGTAGCGTTCCGCGAGCACCTCCCCCTGCTCGGTGAGCCGGAGGCTGCCGTCGAGCGATTCTGAGGGGAGCGAGAGGATGCCGCGTGCCGCTGGCCCACCGCCCCGGCCGAGCGAGCCACCGCGGCCGTGGAAGAAAGTGATCTTCACATCCCGCGCCGCGGCCGCTTCGTGGAGCCTCTCCTGCGCTGCCTGGAGGCCCCAACAGGCGGCCAGGTAGCCGCCGTCCTTCGTGCTGTCGGAATACCCGACCATGACGATCTGCCGGTTGCCGCGGCCGGCCAGATGGGCGGCATAGTCGGATTGATCGAGGATCTGGGCAAGGGTTTCGTGACCGTGGGCGAGGTCGTGGATCTTCTCGAGCAGCGGCACGATGGCGATGTCTGTCGCGGCGACCTCTTCGCCCCGGGCCCGCGCCCGCCCCTGGGCCCAGCGCCACAGCCAGAGGACGGAGAGGACGTCGGCCGGGGCCCTGGTGAGGCTGACGATCGCCCCCCCCAGGCACTCAGGGCCAAACCGGACGACGGCCCGGTGGAGGAGTTCGAACAGCGCGAGGGTGTCGATCGAGAGGGGATCGAGGCCCGCGCTGGAGATCTCATCCGCGGTGCCGAGCGAGGCCACGAGCATCGCCAGTCGACCTTCGGCATCGGCCGCTTCGTAGGCCCCCGGGGCGCAGCGGCCGACGGCGGCGAGAATCTCCCCCATGATCCCCTCGTAGGCCCGGGCATCCTGACGGACGTCGAGCTTCGTCATGTGGAGGCCGAAGGTGCGGACGAGATCGACCCAGCGGCGCGGGAGGGAGTCGTCGGGGAGGAGCCGGTCGGCGTCGAGAGTGGCGAGGAGATCTTCGGCGTCGGCGACGAACGCGGCGTGCGAGGGGTAGGCCCCCGGTACCGGGCCGCCGTCGAGACGCAGCTTCCGCGAGGCCTCGAGCCGGAAGCGGATCATGCGGATCCAGCGCCTCAATGTCTCGTGAGGGGCGAGCGAACGGAGGGCTTCGCCGAGCCCCTCGTGGGCGGCAGCCAGCGAGTCGAGCTTCGCCGCAAGCGAGCGGGAGCCGGTGGTCAGCTCATCCGACACCGTGAGGAGATCGTGGAGCCGGGCGCACTGTTCGAGATGGCGGTCGATCGCCTCTTCGCGGAGCCGATGGAGCGTCTGGCTGGTGACGTCGGCGGTCACGTAGGGGTTGCCGTCGCGGTCTCCCCCCATCCACGACCCGAAGGAGAGGAAGGCCGGCACATCGTCGAGGTCGCCTGGATACCACTCGGCAAGACCGCGGCGGAGCGATTCGTAAACCCCGGGCACCGCCTCCCACAGCCTCGGCATGAGCGACAGCCCGCGCTCGACCTCGTCGAGGACGCTCGGCCGCGTCGGGCTGAGGAAGGCGGTCTGCCAGAGGACCGCCAGCTCGCCGCGGACATCGGCCTCGATCCGCGACCGCTCGCGGGGGAGGAGATCGGCCCGGTCGAGCTCCTGAAGGCCGTGGCGCATTCGCCGCAGCTTCGAGCGGATCGAGCGTCGCTTCGCCTCGCTGGGGTGGGCAGTGAAGACGAGCTCCACCGAGAGCCGCTCGAGCGCGGCGGTGACGTCGGTAGCGCGGAACCCGAGCGACTTCAGTTCGCCAATCGCCGCGGCCGGGGATTCGGCCGGCGCTTCCGGATGGCGGTCGCGCTCCCGCTCGCGGAGGACGCGGACGCGCTGCCGATCCTCGGCGATGTTGGCGAGATCGAAGTAGATCGAGAACGCCTCGGCCACGAGTCGGGCCTTGACGACGTCGAGCCCCTCGATGCATTCGGCCAGCGCCGCCTCGGCCCCCTGCTTGCCGGCCCGGCGGTCGTGGGCGAGCGTCCGGATCCACTCCACGAGCTGGGCGACATCCTCCCCCGCCTGGTCAACGATCACTTGTCCGAGGAGGGAGTCGAGCAGCCGCACATCGCGGAGGAGAAGGGCATCGTCAGGCACGGGCTGTTTCCGGTGAAGAGGAAAGGTGGGAAGGAAGCGAACGGCAGGAGTGGCGACCTTGAGGGAGGACGCCGCCACCGCCGGCGGGAGCGACGTCCACACGACCGACTGTCTTCTCTGCAAACTCCGCGCCACGGGCAATGGAATGCTGTCTGGATGAAGGATCGAGAGATTTTCGCAGAATACCCTCCGGCGGGCTTGAAGGCCCGTGTCCGGGGTTGCCCGTCGAGGGGCAATTGCTGCTACGCAAACGGGCAGCCTCGCAAGCCAGCCGGCTGTTAAACTCCGAAGGTTCCACCATCACCCACCCCGCGGGGCCCCGCGCGTGCCGACGGTCGTTTCCCCGCCCGATCCTGACAGCGTCTCCCCGTCCGCCGGCAGGCCCTGGGGCCTTCCCGATGTGGCGATGCTGGGAGTGGCCCTCGCGGCTTGGGGGTGGATCCTCGCTGGGCTCTGGAACCGCCCCGCCGAGATTGCGAGCTTGGCGGTCGCGGTGCCGCTCCTGGCGGGAGTCGGCCTGGGGGTCGATCGGCTCGTGGGGCAGGCGTGGGGGGCGGCGGGAGTCGTCGCGATGGCGATTCTCGGCTTCGCAGCCCTCGCGGGGCTCGCGGGCGCAAGCCCCCAAACCCTCGCCGGATTCATCCTCGGGCTGGTCAAGCCGGTCGGCTGGACGGGGGATCATCTCCTTCTCCGGGTTGTCCCCCTGATGATGGCCATGGCCCACCCCTGGTGTCGTTCCTCTCCGGGGGCGGTGGTGTCAGCGCTCGGGGTGAGTGCGTTTTTGGGGATCGGCCTGATGATCCTTCACGCGGCCGGCTGAGCGAAGCGGGGCGATCGCTGTTACACTCTGCATCCCGCCTGCAATCACACCGACCACGGCCCCGCCCGCCGACCACGGCTTTGCCCATCAACGAACGGCCCGCCTCTTGACCATCGATCCCCCCGTCGCCGCGGATGCCGCGGACGGCGCTTCGGCCGTGACGTTCGCGTCGCTCGGCATCTCCCCGGAACTCGTCCGCGCGGTCGAGAAGCTCGGCTGGCTCGTCCCTTCCCAGATCCAGGCCCGCGCCATCCCTGCGCTCCTCAGCGGCTCCGACATTGTCGGTCAGTCGCAGACTGGCTCCGGGAAGACGGCGGCGTTCTGCATCCCGGCGATCGAGCGGGTCGATCCTGCCTCGAAGAAGACGCAGGTGCTGATCCTCGTCCCGACGCGGGAGCTGGCGACTCAGGTTGCGGCGGAGGCGGAGAAACTCGCCTCCTTCAAGAAGGGGATCCGGACCGTGACGGTCTACGGTGGGGCCTCCTACGAGCGACAGTTTGCCGATCTGGGACGGGGGGCGCAGGTCGTCGTCGGCACGCCAGGGAGGCTCGTCGATCTCCTCGGTCGCGGCAGCCTCGATCTCTCCGGAGTCAAGGTCCTCGTCCTCGACGAGGCCGATCGGATGCTCGACATGGGCTTCAGCGAGGATCTCGAGAAGCTCCTCGCCGCCGCGTCGCCCGACCGCCAGACGGTGTTCTTCTCCGCCACCTTCCCGCCGGCGATCCGCGGCCTCGTCGAGCATCATGCCCGCTCTCCTCGCGAAATCCGCGTCGACCGGGCCCGTGACGCCGGCCCGCCAGCGGTCGATCAAGTGTTTCACGAGGTTCGCCATCACGCCAAGTCGGCCGCGCTCGGCCGCCTCATCGATTTCCACGATCCGCGCAGCGGCCTCGTGTTTTGCAACACGCAGCGGATGGTTGACGAACTCGCCGACTGGCTCCTCGACCGCGGCTGTGCCGCCGAGCGGCTCCATGGTGGCATGGCCCAGCCGCAGCGGACGCGGGTCATGGAGGGCTTCAAGCGTGGGGCCTTCCGCTGGCTCGTGGCCACCGATGTCGCCGCCCGCGGGATCGACGTCCACGACCTCGCCCTCGTCGTCAACTACGACCTCCCCATCGATGCCGAGGATTATCTCCATCGCATCGGGCGGACGGGTCGCGCCGGGCGCAACGGCATGGCCGTGACACTCGTCTCCGGAGGCGCCGGATTCCGGCTCGGGCAGATCGAGCGGGCCCTCGGGATCCGCGTCCGCCGCGAGCCGGTGCCATCGGTCCGGGACGTCGCTGCCAAGCGGACGGCCGTGGTGATCGATCGGGTCCGCGAGGCGCTCGCTGCGGCGGGCGGGCCGCCGTCGTCGCCGGTGGTCGATCAACTCGTCAAGGAAGGGCATGCTCCGGAGGCAATTGCCGCCGCGATCGTCGCCTGCTACGCGCCGGTGCCGCCTCCGGCGGACGACCGCGAGGAGCCGCTGGACGCCCCGTCGCACCGTCCCCCGCCGGGGCGGCCTTTTGGCAACGGCCCCGGTGGCAAGCGGCCGTTTGCGAAGCCCTACGGCAAGAAGCCGGGCCCCGGCGGCCCGTATCCGCCACGTGGTGGCGACGGCCCGCCTGCCGGCGGATATGCCGGCGGCGACGATGGCCCCCGCCCGCCGGGAAAGCCGGCGCGGAAGTTCGGCCCCGTGGCGGGTGGTGGGGATGGCCCGCCGCGCGCTCCCTGGGGGAAAAAGCCCTTCCCCAAGAAGAAGACCTGGAAGAAGAAGAAGCCCGGCCCCGGCTGACGGCCGATCATCCCCGTAGCTCGAGAGCAACGCGAATGGACGCGATCAAGTCGATCCTCGACGTCTTCCTCCACGTCGACGACCATCTCCACGCCCTTCTCGAAGCCTGGGGCCCTTGGACCTACGTCCTCCTGTTTGCGATCATTCTCTGCGAGACGGGGCTTGTCGTCATGCCCTTCCTCCCGGGCGACTCGCTCCTCTTCGCCGCCGGTGCCATGGCCGCGCTCTATCCCGACGACCTCGGGCTCGTGCCGCTCCTGGTCCTTCTTTCGATTGCCGCGATCCTCGGCGACACGATCAATTATTTCCTCGGCCGGTGGATCGGCCCCCGGGCCTTCTCGCTCAACACCTGGTTTCTCAAGCACGAGCATCTGGAGAAGACGCAGGCGTTCTACGACCGCCATGGCGGGAAGACGATCGTCCTGGCGCGGTTCGTGCCGATCGTGCGGACGTTCGCCCCGTTCGTTGCCGGGGTCGGGAAGATGCACTACCCGACGTTCCTCTGGTTCAACGTCGTTGGCGGCCTTCTCTGGGTCGGGCTCTGCACGGTGGCCGGCTACTTCTTCGGCAACATCGAGGCGGTCAAGAAGCACTTCGAGTTGGTCGTGATCGGGATCGTCCTCGTCTCGGTGCTGCCGCTGGCCTGGGAATGGTGGGCCGCGCGGCGGCGCAGTCACACGCGCTGAAGATTCCGCTTCAGCCCGTCAACCGGTCGTGACCGGCGCCGGGCCCCACACCGTTCGCTTCGCCACCGACCACCAGCCCGGCTGGTCGAGCCCCAGGTAGGGATTGTCGGGGGGAAGCGTCCGCGCGAGATGAAGATGCGCGGCTTCGAGGTTGTGGTAGGGGAGCGAGGGGAAGAGGTGGTGGAGGGCGTGGAAGCGGATCGCGAACGGGAAGAAGAGGAGCGTGAGCGGATCCTTCCCGGTGAAGTTGCAGGAGTCGAGGATGTGGTCCTCGACCGAGACCGGCGTTCCGTCTCCCTCGAAGTGGTGATCGGCCAGCTGCCGCATCTGGTTCATGAAGAAGGTCGCCAGAGCGAGCGCGTAGAGGAGCGGGATCCGGCTGATGGGGGCGAGCCCGAAGGCGATCGTCGCAGGAATCGCCGCGGCCCGCAGGAAGCAGAGCACCTCGACGCCGAAGATCGCGCGCCGATCGAAGGGGGTGAGCCTGCGGCGATAGCGCGTATTGAGCGTCAGGGAGCTGCCGCGCTCGAGGACGAGCTCGCGGAGACGCGGGTGGAGGAACGAGAGGGGGGCGAGAAGGAAGCGCAGGAAGACCAGCAGCGGAAAGACAAGCATGAACGCCGCATAGCCCAAGAAGCTCCGCAGGTTGCCCCCTTCCATGACGTTGGCGACGTATTCGGGATCTTCAGGGGTGCCGTACATCTTCATGCTGTGGTGGTCGCGGTGCTGCCGCGTGAAGAACGGCGATGGCGTGAGCGTGAAGGTGCCGACGAGGACATTCCACGCCACTTTGAAGACGCGCATCTCGTGCGATCCGAGGTGGCAGACCTCGTGGACGAGTGAGCCGAGCCGGTAGAGCCAAAAGGCGGCGATTGGAAAGGCGATCAGCTGCGGCCATGAGCCCAGCGGCGCCATCAGATAGACCGTCGCCGCCGCGTAGGCACAGACGATCGAAAGGAGGAAGTCGGCCCAGTATCGCCACGGCCTGACCCGGAACGGATCGTCGGTCGCCGTCCGCAGGGCGTGGCGGACCTCGCTGACCCACGGCGGCGCCGCCTGGTCGCGGGCCGGGTCGTCCCCCCCCTCATCGTGGCTCCGCGCGGAGTGGAGGGGGGCAGGGCGGTCAGTCGTCGCCGGCATGAAGCGCTCC
>Ga0209188_1000610_pt1 | contig 33466 bp, 27 predicted proteins | sample C_130625_EF_Meta_FD_187307 | JGI IMG/M metagenome (GOLD analysis project Ga0209188, IMG submission 187307) | Freshwater microbial communities from Lake Croche, Canada to study carbon cycling - C_130625_EF_MetaG (SPAdes) (version 2) | ecosystem: Environmental > Aquatic > Freshwater > Lake...
TAGGCATTATTAATTGTCCTGCGTTTGACTTGCAGGCAGTTTGTAGTGGCTTCGTTTACGCATTAGCAACAGCAGACAACTTTATTAAAGCTGGCGCAGCAAAGTGTGCGCTTGTGGTTGGTGCTGACGCGATGTCTCGCATTACTGATTGGACAGACAGAAGTAACTGTATTCTTTGGGGCGATGGTGCAGGTGCTGTTATTCTTCAAGCGAGTGATGAGCAAGGTATTTTATCTACTCATTTACATGCCAATGGTAACTATGCCGACATGCTTACCGTTCCTCAAGGCGTGTCCAATCAAGAAGGAAGCAAGACTATCTTGATGGAAGGTAACGCTGTGTTCAAAATGGCTGTTAATACCTTGGATGCTATTGTTGACGACACCCTGGCGGCAAATGAGCTAGAAAAATCTGATGTTGATTGGCTGGTGCCACATCAAGCGAATATTCGCATCCTTCAGTCCACAGCCAAGAAGCTTGGCATGAGCATGGATAGGGTAGTGACAACCGTTGATAAGCATGGCAACACTTCTGCAGCGTCAATACCTTTAGCGCTTGATGTTGCTGTTCGCGATGGCCGCATTAAACGTGGCGAAACAATTTTAATGGAAGCCTTTGGTGGTGGGTTCACCTGGGGTTCTGTTTTGATGAAATATTGAGTTAATGAAATATTAAGAGGTTTACATGAAATTTGCTTTTTTCTTTCCAGGTCAAGGTTCACAATCCGTCGGCATGATGCAAGGTTTGGCTGACATTGCAGTCGTTCGCCAAACCTTCGATGAGGCGTCAGATATATTAGGTCAGGATTTTTGGTCTATGGTGACAGAACCTAACGAAGCGCTTAACCAAACAAGCAATACACAACCATTAATGCTCACAGCAGGCTTTGCCACATGGCGTGCCTGGCAGGCACAATCATCTTTAGCGCCATCTATCATGGCTGGTCACAGCTTGGGCGAGTATACGGCGCTGGTAGCTGCGGGCACTCTAACCTTTAAAGATGCATTGCCATTGGTGCGATACCGCGCTGAAGTGATGCAAAAAGCTGTTGCCGAGGGAGTTGGCGCAATGGCGGCTATTCTAGGCCTTGATGATGAAACAGTGCGTCAGGTTTGTATTGAAGGCGCCCAGGGCGAAGTGCTGGAAGCTGTTAACTTAAACTCACCTGGACAAGTAGTGATTGCAGGTAATAAAGCCGCTGTTGAGCGCGGCATGGAGATAGCGAAAGCCAAAGGTGCTAAACGGGCTTTAGCTTTGCCTGTAAGCATTCCATCACATTGTGCATTGATGAAACCGGCCGCAGAATCTTTGGCTGTCTATTTACAAAACGTCCCAATGACAGCTAGCAATGTTCCAGTGATTCATAACGCTGACGTGCTTGCTTATAGCGATGTAAATCGAATGAAAGATGCTCTTGTGCGCCAATTGTATAGCCCAGTAAGATGGGTTGAGACTGTGCAAAGCACTTACAATCAAGGCATTACAAACTCAGCAGAGTGCGGCCCAGGCAAAGTGCTTGCAGCCCTTACAAAACGTATCGTGGCTGAATTACCCTGTGTTGCATTAACGAATGTAGAATCCTTGGCAGAAGCTCAAGCGCAATTCTCAGCATAAATATTTAGGGAGTGAAAATATGTTAGAAGGTCAAATTGCATTAGTAACAGGCGCTAGCCGTGGCATTGGTGCTGCAATTGCTCAAGAACTAGGCAAGAAGGGCGCAATTGTTGTTGGTACAGCCACCACACAAAATGGCGCTGATGTCATTAGTGCAGCCTTAAAAGATGCTGGCATTAAGGGTTGTGGCTTAGCGCTAGATGTAAATGATAACGAGCAAATTCAAGCAACTTTAAAAACAATCGCTGAGCAATTTGGCGATGTAAACATCCTTGTGAATAACGCGGGCATCACTAAAGATACATTGCTCATGCGCATGGAAGATAGTGATTGGGATGCAGTGATCTCGACAAACTTAAGCTCTGTCTACCGCATGTCTAAAGCAGTATTACGTCCAATGATGAAGGCAAGAACAGGCCGCATTATTGGCATTTCATCAGTCGTTGGCCACATGGGCAATGCAGGTCAAACTAACTATGCAGCAGCAAAAGCAGGCATGTCTGGCTTCACCAAATCATTAGCAAGTGAAGTGGGGAGCCGTAACATCACAGTAAACTGTGTTGCGCCAGGCTTTATTGACACCGACATGACTCGTTCGTTACCAGATGAGCATAAAGAAGCATTATTGAAGCACATTCCTTTGGCGAAGCTTGGCCAAGATAGCGATATTGCTGCCGCGGTAGCGTTTTTAGCATCTCCTGCAGCAGGTTATATTACAGGCGAAACCTTACATGTAAACGGTGGGATGTACATGGCATAATGCCATTAACAATTTAGTTTTTTGAATTCCTCACGCTTTTTGTTAGAATGTCTTGAGTTAAGTAGTAGTAAATTTAAATAATAAAAGGGGATTTAGATGTCTGACATCGAACAACGCGTTAAAAAAATTGTAATCGAACAACTTGGTGCTAACGAAGCAGATGTAAAAAACGCATCTTCATTCGTTGATGATTTGGGCGCTGACTCTCTAGATACAGTTGAATTGGTGATGGCTCTTGAAGAAGAGTTTGACTGCGAAATTCCTGATGAAGAAGCTGAAAAAATCACAACAGTTCAACAAGCTATTGACTACGTCACAGCTAACCTTAAGTAATTAAACTTCTCATTATTTCTTGGAGTCGCTTTGTCCAAGCCAATTAACGCGTCTAAACGGCGTGTCGTTGTAACGGGTCTAGGGGTTGTATCACCAGTCGGTATTGGTGTACAACCTGCTTGGTCTAATCTTATTGCTGGCAAGTCTGGCATTACTAGAATCACTAAGTTTGATCCTAGTAATTTCTCATCCCAAGTTGCAGGTGAAGTAAAAGATTTCGATGTGTCGCAATATATTCCTGCAAAGGAAGCGCGTCGCATGGATACTTTTATCCAGTACGGCTTAGCTGCAGCTATTGAAGCAGTAAAAGACTCAGGCATTGAAGCGACTGAAGAAAACGCTGAGCGTATCGGCGTTTCTATCGGCTCAGGTATTGGTGGTATTCAGTTAATTGAACAAACCAATGACACTTATGATGAGGGCGGTCCACGTAAAGTGTCGCCATTTTTCATTCCTGGCACGATTATTAATATGATTTCTGGCAATCTATCGATTATGTTTGGCTTTAAAGGCCCTAACGTATCGATAGTGACAGCTTGTACAACAGGCACACATTCCATTGGTGATGCAGCTCGTATGATTGAATACGGGGATGCTGATGTGATGGTCGCTGGCGGTGCAGAAGCTGCAATCACTGAGCTTTCCGTTGCTGGCTTTGCCTCAGCGCGGGCTTTATCAAGCCGCAATGATGATCCAGCAACTGCAAGTCGACCTTGGGACAAAGACCGTGATGGTTTTGTCATTGGCGAAGGTGCTGGCGTGATGGTGCTTGAAGAATATGAGTCCGCTAAAAAGCGTGGCGCTAAAATCTATGCTGAGGTAACTGGCTATGGCATGAGTGCCGATGCTTATCATATGACTGCACCGAATATGGATGGTCCACGTCGTTCAATGCGTAATGCAATGAATAACGCTGGTGTGAATCCTGATGAAGTTCAGTTCGTGAATGCGCATGGCACATCAACACCATTAGGTGATGCAAACGAAACCAATGCGATTAAAGCAGCATTCGGTGATCATGCAAAACGTATTGTTGTCAATTCAACGAAGTCCATGACGGGGCATTTGTTGGGCGGAGCAGGCGGTTTAGAATCAGTATTTACAGTACTTTCGATCTACAACCAAATCTCACCGCCAACTATCAATATCTTCAATCAAGATCCAGAGTGTGATTTGGATTTCTGTGCAAACACAGCACGCGATATGAAAATTGATGTTGCTCTCAAAAATAACTTTGGTTTTGGCGGCACAAACGGATCACTCGTATTCCGAAAGATTTAAGCACGATACCAATCTTTCAGGATTTCAAAAACATGCTTTAGGCTGTTCTTAAGATGAGAATGCACTAAAAGACGAACAATCTAAACAGCATGAATCTAGAAGCTAAAAACAATCAATATTTAATCAACGGCAAGTCCTCAGCAGGGCTTTCTGTATTTGATCGTGGCCTTGCTTATGGCGATGGTGTTTTTCGCACATTTCTTGTTAAAAATGGTGTTCCGCATCATTGGGAATTGCAGTACCAGAAACTCACTCAAGATTGCCTAGCAATGGGATTAGCTTGCCCGCGCAATGAAGAGTTATTATCAGACATTGAAGCTTTATTTAACGATGGTTCAGATGCTGTCGCTAAAATCATTGTCACACGCGGAGAAAGCGCTCGTGGGTACGCAGTACCTGCTAATACTCAAGTCAACAGAGTCGTCACCAAATCAGCACCGCCAACTTACCCATTAAGCAATCAAACTCAAGGTGTGAAGCTTCATCTTTGTGAGCTAAAACTTGGCCTGCAGGCAAAGTTGGCAGGGGTAAAACATCTCAATCGCTTAGAAAATGTTTTGGCGCGCATGGAATGGAGTGACGTCAACATTGCTGATGGCTTGTTGCTGGATAGCAACGATAATGTCATTGAATGCACGATGAGCAACATTTTCGCAAGATTTGGCAGTCAACTCATTACGCCAGCGCTTGATCAATGCGGTGTAGATGGCATCGCAAGAAAACGCATCATCGAGCATGCTAAATACTTCAAACTGGGTATGAAGATAGAAGCGATGAAACTCGACCAACTCATGCAAGCTGATGAAATCATCATTTGCAACAGCTTGTTTGGCGCATGGCAAGTGGTGAACTTCAATAATAAACAATGGCCTAAACAAGAGCTAGATGCTCAATTACGTGACATGCTACTGAACTAAAATGCGACCTAACTAAGATGCGATTCACCATAAAAACCCTCAGAATGGGCTTGCTCTGCTTTGGTTTAGCGCTGGCATGGCTTATTTATTTTGCCAACTCAAGCATACAGCTTAAAACAGAAACAGAAAGCTTTGATATTGAGGCTGGAAGCCGCTTTAGAGGTGTTACACATCAACTTGTTCAGCAAAACATCATACAAGATGCTGTTAGCTTCGAAGTTCTTGCTAGAGCATTAGGGGTTGCATCAGATGTCAAAGCCGGCATATATGAAGTTAAAAGTGGCATCACACCACTAGAGCTTTTGGATATGATGACTTCAGGCTCAAGCAGCCAAGCAAGCATTACTTTTATTGAAGGTTGGACTTTTGCGCAAATGCGGGAAGCGTTGAACGCCTCAGAAAAAGTGAAGCACATGACCATGAGTGAAACAGACCAGCAAATCTTGAAAGAAATCGGCGCAACGGAAACCATGCCTGAAGGCCTGTTCTTCCCTGATACTTACTTTTTTAGCCCTAACACTAGCGATAGAGATATCCTTGAGCGGGCCTATTCGACCATGCAAAGCAAGCTAAAAACCGCTTGGGCAACTAAAGCAAATGGCTTACCTTACCGTACGCCTTACGAAGCGCTTATTATGGCTTCTATTGTAGAAAAGGAAACAGGAAGGGCGGTTGAGCGACCAGAAATCGCTGGGGTTTTTATTAATCGCTTAAAATTAGGCATGCGACTGCAAACAGATCCAACTGTGATTTATGGGATGGGCGACCATTTTGATGGGAATATTCATAAAAAAGATTTGATAAGCGATACGACTTATAACACCTACACTCGCGATGGCTTGCCGCCAACCCCAATAGCGATGCCAGGGTTAGGTGCAATCAATGCTGCATTGCACCCAGCGCAAACTAAGGCGCTTTATTTTGTAGGGAAGGGCAATGGCACGCATCACTTCTCCGCAAGCCTCACAGAGCATAACAATGCTGTTATTAAGTACCAATTAGGTGGAAATCGTGCGCGGTAAATTTATTACATTAGAAGGCATGGATGGCGCTGGCAAAAGCACCCACATTCCAGACATTATCAAATTGCTTGAGTTAAAAGGCGTGGAAGTCATTTCCACCCGCGAGCCTGGCGGCACGGTGCTAGGGGAGCAATTAAGAACATTACTCCTTAACGAGGCTATGCATCCAGAGACCGAAACCTTATTGATGTTTGCAGCACGCAGAGAGCATATCTCCCAAATTATTGAATCTGCTTTGGCCAGAGGCGCATGGGTGCTCTCAGACCGATTTACTGATGCCACCTATGCTTATCAAAGTGGTGGACGAGGTGTTTTAGCTAACAAAGTGATTGAATTGGAAGCTTGGGTACAGGGTGACTTACAGCCTGATTTGACACTACTATTTGATGTGCCTGTAGAAGTCAGCGTGGCACGCCTAGCGAGTGCTAGAACACCGGATAAATTTGAGCGTGAATCTGCAGAGTTTTTTAAAAAAATCCGTAATGCTTATCTGGATAGAGCAAATAAGAATCCAAATCGCTTCTGCATCATCAATTCAAATCAAGCCCTGGACGATGTTAAAGTCGAAGTTAAGAATGTAATTTCAACCTTATGATAATTAAAAAAAATTATCCTTGGAAATCGTCGATCTGGCAACGATTAATGTCCGACAGAGAACGCTTGCCTCATGCGTTATTGCTACGTGGCCAAAGTGGAATAGGTAAGCTGGGTTTTGCCATTTCACTTTCACAAGCTTTGTTATGCGAACAAACCAATTCAACACATCAAGCCTGTGCCGTATGCCCAAGTTGCGGATGGTTTGAACAAGACAACCATCCTGATTTTCGACTGATTTCACCCGAACAAGATGTAAGTAAGGATGATGAAGTCAGCGCAAAAAGTACTAAAAAAAGAACGCAGATTGTGATTGAGCAAATAAGAGGTTTAAGTGACTTCTTAAGCCTTTCAAGCCACAAAAGCGATGGACTTCGTATCGTAGTAATCCACCCTGCAGAAGGCCTCAATGCAGCCGCAGCAAATGCATTATTGAAAATGCTCGAGGAACCACCGCCTAACGTTGTTTTTATATTGGTTGCACATCAGGCTCATAAAATCCTGCCGACTATTATGAGTCGCTGCCAAAAGATAGATATGCCTGTGCCATCTACTGAAGATGCGCTTGCTTGGATGAAACAAGAGGGGATTCAAAACGCTGACGCCTTGTTGAGTTACGCAGGCGGCTCCCCATTAATGGCAATAGATGATGCTGAGGAGCGCGTGCTAGCCTCTATTGAAATATGCAAACTATTATCCTCTGGCGCTAAATCAGACGTGTTTCAACTATCCACAGCATGTTTAGCATTAGGAATGGAGAATGCAGTAAGCGCCTTACAAAAATGGTCGTACGACCTTCTTGTTTGTCATTTCACGCAAAAAGTGAGATATCATCAAAGCCAAGAGGGCGCAGTTAAAAAGCTAGTTCAGCAACTCAATTTAGCTCAACTTTTAGATTTTCAAAAAATGCTAGGTGATGCAAAAAGAAGTGCGAATCATCCATTAAATAATGAATTGCAATTAGAGCGCCTGTTTTTACATTACACACAAATATTTAAATGAGTATTATTCAATGTTAGTCGATTCACACTGTCATCTAAATTTTCCTGAACTCACAGCAAATATTGACGAAGTTCGCAATGCTATGGCGTTGAATGGCGTAGGGCATGCACTCTGTATATCCGTCACCTTAAAAGATTTCCCGCAAGTCTTGGTGCTTGCAGACAAGTATCCTAATTTCTTCGCCTCTGTAGGTGTACATCCTGATTATGAAAGTGAGCCGTCATTTACCAGTAAAACCCTAGTTGACCTCGCGCAACACCCAAAAGTGATTGCAATTGGTGAGACGGGGCTTGATTATTTTAGGCTTACTGGTGACTTAGAATGGCAGCGAGAGCGCTTTCGCACACATATTCAAGCGGCTGTAGAGGTTAATCTTCCTCTAGTAATCCATACCAGGGCTTCAGCTGAAGACACCTTACGTATAATGAAAGAGGAAGAAGCGCAAAAGGTTGGCGGGGTCATGCACTGCTTCACTGAAAGCCTAGATGTTGCAATGCGGTCGATAGAACTAGGATTTTATATTTCATTTTCTGGCATCGTTACATTTAAAAATGCGACCGCACTAAAAGAGGTCGCTCAGCATGTCCCCTTGAATAGAATCCTTGTCGAGACAGACTCACCTTATTTGGCGCCAATTCCATTTAGAGGAAAGACAAACCAGCCTGCCTATGTAAAACATGTTGCGGAGGAGGTTGCTAGACTGCGGGGTTCATCTTTAGATGAAATTATGGAAGCTAGCACGGAAAACTTCTTCACTCTTTTCAAGAAGGCATTACCTTGCAATTAACGATGCTAGGCGTGGGGTCTAGTGCTGGCACCCCAGTAATAGGGTGCCTGTGTGAAACTTGTCGCTCTGACAATCCAAAAAATAAACGCTTTAGATGCTCCGCTGCAATTACAACTGATCATGGCCAGATAATTTTGATTGATACAGGCCCAGACCTTCGTGTGCAAGCTTTAAGAGAAGGCCTTAACCGAGTTGATGCGGTGCTATACACGCACACGCATGCAGATCATTTGCATGGCATTGATGATTTACGTGCTTTTTGCCAAATTCAAAAAAAACAAATTCCTTTATATGGAAAATCGGACGCTATGCTGCATATTCAAGATAAATTTGGATATGCAATTAGATCGGCAGGGGATTTTTGGGATCTACCTGTATTAAGCCTCAATACAATATCAGCCCCTTTTGAATTGTTCGGAATCAAGATAACCCCGATACCCGTTAAGCATGGCTATAGCGATATACTTGGCTATCGCGTTGGCAACATGGCATATTTAACAGATGTATCGGACATTCCCGAGTCCTCGTTATCTCTGCTAAATAATTTGGATGTACTTATGTTGGATTGTCTAAGATATACGCCGCATTACACACATATTAACGTGGAACAAAGTATAGCTTTTGCCGCTAGTATTGCAGCATTAAACACATATATGATCCACATGACTCATGATATTGAATACGAGAAACTCAGTGATGCGCTTCCTGATCATATTCATGTTGCTTTCGATGGGTTAAAATTGAGTTTTTAGTACCTTGATATGTAATAAAATAGAAATTGTTAACAAATAAATTAAATTTAGGAACAACCATGACACTTAATAAAAAATCTTTTATCGCTGCAGTTTTATTAGCATTGATGAGCATTAATGCGTACGCAGCAAAACCAACCTTCAAAGAAGAAGAGTTTTTATCTAACTTTAGTGGTAAATCGAATAAAGTCATTGTTGAAAAACTTGGCAGTCCTGATAAAAAAGAACAATCTGTTAAACCTACGAATGCCAATGCAATGATTGCTGGGAAAGGTAAAGAGTCATCTAAGCCAGTGAATGTTGAGATGTGGTATTACAATAACCGAGTAAGTTATGCACCAAATAAAACATACAAATTCACAGAACTTACATTTGTGAATGGTCGCTGTATGAATATTGCATTTTTCAACAACAAGTAATCGGCAGAAGGGCTTTCAAACAAAAGGGCTGGCAGTATCGTCGGCCTTTTTAACACTTCAAATACTTCGCATAATGTATATTATGTTAAATGATATATTGGTATCAATTAGTGTTAATACAAATACCCTAATACACTAACCTCTCAACATAGATTACTTGTTCTAAGATAACTACGATATTTGTATATGACACGAAGCACTAGGAGCAAAAAAAATACACCACCGTATATCAAAGGCTCGGTGTGATCTTTTTTAACGAGCCAAAGAAAATGCAAAATAGCTAAAAGACCAATCAAGTAAACGGCGCGATGTAAGAGTTTCCAGCGAACACCCAACCGCTTTATCATTGACTTAGTAGAAGTAATGGCTAAAGGAATTGTTAGCATAAAGGCTGCAAAGCCAACCAAAACATAAGGATGCTTATAAACATCCTTAAATATTTCATCGAAATCAAAATAATGATCAATCCAAAGATACGTCAAGACATGAAGGCAGGCATAAAAAAACATAAACAGACCCAACATGCGTCTATTTGAAATATAAGCGTTGGAACCATTAAGCTGCCTAAGCGGCGTCATGCTGAGAGAAAGCATTAAAAAGACCAGCGCCCACGTCCCCGTCGATCGCTCAATAAATTCAACTTGATTCGCACCGAGCTGAGAATTTAATCCAAGATAGAAAAGCCTAACAAGTGGAATAAGGCATAAAAAAAATATTAAAATTTTAATTTTTTTAAACATATGGTTAGAAAGTTTATCTATCGTTCTGCATTAGAAGTTTTTACTTAAATCCAAACCTGTATAAAGCTGTCCAACCTGTTCTGTATAACCATTAAACATTTGTGTCTTAATACGTGGCGTGAATAAGCCACCACCAATACGACGCTCAGATGATTGAGTCCATCTTGGATGATCAACAGTAGGATTAACATTCGCATAAAAACCATACTCATTAGGCCCCGCCTTCACCCATGATGTTTTAGGCATCGTCTCTGTAAATCGTATCTTAACAATAGCCTTCGCACCTTTGAAACCATACTTCCATGGCACGACAAGCCGCAAAGGAGCTCCATTCTGATTTGGTAATACTTCGCCATACATGCCCAGCGCCATAATGGTAAGTGGATTCATCGCCTCATCCATGCGCAAGCCCTCAACATAGGGCCAATCCAGCACAGGAATCCTTTGCCCTGGCATCATGCGATCATCGGATAATGATATAAATTCAACAAATTTAGCGTTAGCTGTGGGCTCGGCCCATTGGATTAGTTTCGATAATGGCAAACCTAACCAAGGTATCACCATGGACCAGCCTTCCACGCATCGCATTCTGTAAATTCGCTCTTCTAATGGCGCGAGTCTAAACAAATCCTCAATCCCTATTTGTTTATTCTTTTTAACCGCTCCCTCAATAAAAATCGTCCAAGGCGAAGGCTTAAATAGTCGCGACTCTATCGACGGGTCAGTCTTGCTAGTGCCGAACTCGTAATAATTGTTATAACTCGTGACATCATCATATGGTGTTAATTTTTCATCGACGCCATACTTCGTTTTAACGAAGTTACTTATTTTTTGCTTACTCGATGCGGCATTGGCAGTGCGATTTAACAGACCAGTAAAAATCCCACTAGCTGTAACGATTGAAGCCCCTGTTGCTTTAATAAGCGTTCGGCGATTTTCAAAATTTTCTTTGGAGGTAATATCCGAGGGAATTACATCTGATTTTTTAGTAATTAACATTGTGATGCCTTATGCATAAAGGATTAGTAGTAACAACACAAAAATTACATCAATCATGAAAATATTTAAATGAAGCTATTTTGACAATTTGTTTAATACTGTCGAAATCGATTCAGCCAAGATTGCGTCCCCTACTTCCAAATTTAACTTCTGCGCCCTTTCCAGCAGCGTTTTAGCTTCAGCAATTTGATTATTTGCGATCTTTAGATTAGCTAAATAAAGAGAACTTTTTGCTTCCCAATAAGCACCACCATTGTCAACAGCAAGTTTTAAGATCTTATTAATTGCTTTTTCAGCTGGGCCATATTCACCAGCATTCATGTAATAAAGACCCAATTCCAGACCTGCATTTGCTTGCGCATCAAGATCCCCATAATGGGTATATGCCAAGGTGGCTTTGACTTGATATTCAATTGCTTGATTATGCTTTTTTTGAAGATTGTAAATACTGGCAATATGCTCGAATGAATCAGCACGTTCATTATCGTTTAGCCCAAGCTTGAGTGCAGATTGATAACTCAATATTGCATCATCATATTGATTATTTAATGTCTGCGCCTCACCGATTAATCCATAGGCAATCCGCTCAAAGTTTTTGTTCATTTGAGATTTCGCAATAGCTAAAGACTTCTGGTAGCTGGTTATCGCTTCAGCAAATTGCTGTGCTCCTTTGTAAGCATTCCCCAGCATAGCTAATGACATCATATGTTCATTAGGTGAGTTTGAGAGGATATCAGCCATAGTTAAGGTAGAAACAGCTTCAGAAAATAGATTCAGTGCTAATTGGGCACGCGCCTTGCATAAAACAACATCACGATTTTTAGCATTTTTCTTTAATAACTGGCTTGAGAAATCTAAAGCCTTCTCTGGCATTTCATTTTTAATAAACTGATTACATTCAGCTATTTTTTTATTTACATCAACCTCATCAGCAGCTGATGCTTGACAGAAAAAAGCTAGGCATAAAAAAACAGCTAAGACAACTCGCATTCTAAAATCCTTAAAAAGTTATTATTCTTGAGACAACATCAACAACAAATCAGTTTCATCAATCACATTCACACCCAGCTCTTGCGCTTTGGTGAGCTTACTACCTGCATCCGCCCCAGCGACCACGAAATCCGTCTTTTTAGAAACACTACCGCTTACCTTGCCGCCTTCATTTTCAATCAGCGCTTTAGCATCTTCACGACCCAGCGTTGGCAATGTGCCTGTCAGCACAAATGTCTTACCGGTAAAAACACCTGTCGCATCTGATTGTGCAGTTATAGATTCCAAATGAATACCTGCGCCGCCTTGTTCTGAAGGGGTAATAAGACTGTGAATGATTTCTCGGTTATGCGCCTCAGCAAAGAAGTTAACAATAGATTCCGCCACAATAGGCCCCACATCTGGTACTTGTTGCAATTGCTCGACATCGGCATGTTGAATGGCTTCAACATTACCAAAGTAGCGTGCCAAGTCCTTCGCTGTCGCCTCACCTACATTACGTATGCCTAAGGCATAAATAAAGCGTGCCAGCGTCGTTTTTTTGCTTTGCTCCAGGGCATTTATAATGTTTTGGGCCGACTTTTCTCCCATGCGGTCTAAATTGGCTAGCGAATGTAAATCCAAACGGTAGATGTCAGCAAGGTTATTTGCCAAATGACTATCAACAAGCTGTTCAACCAACTTATCGCCAAAGCCTTCGATGTCAATTGCTTTGCGTGAGGCAAAATGAATCATGGCTTGTTTACGCTGTGCCGCGCAAAATATACCGCCTGTGCAACGTGCAACCGCTTCGTCATCTTGTTTTTTGATATGTGAGCCACACACAGGGCATTCAGTCGGCATATTAAAAAACACAGCACTGGTAGGGCGCTTATCCAAAACAACACTAACCACTTCTGGAATGACGTCACCAGCTCTTCTAATGCTCACGGTGTCACCAACTCGGACATCCTTGCGGCGCATTTCATCTTCGTTATGTAGCGTTGCATTGGTCACCGTCACGCCTCCCACAAAGACAGGCTTAAGCCTAGCGACAGGTGTAATGGCGCCAGTGCGCCCAACCTGCACATCAATGCCTTCAACAATGGTGAGCGCCTCTTCTGCTGGGAACTTGTGCGCAATAGCCCAGCGCGGCGCTCTTGAAACAAATCCTAACTCTGCTTGGTGTGCTAATGCGTTAACTTTGTAAACCACACCGTCAATATCAAATGGCAAGCTAGGACGCTGAGCGCCAACTCGCTCATAAAAGCCTAACAATCCTTCAGCGCCCTTCACGACTGCTCGCAGATTGCTGACAGGCAAACGCAAGGCTTCCAAATAGTCCATGCAGGCGCTGTGTGTGCTTAATTTAGGCACGCCGTCATTAGCCCCTAGCCCGTAAGCAAAAAACGATAATGGGCGTGTCGCTGTGATGTTTGGATCCAACTGCCTAAGGCTTCCTGCCGCAGCATTACGCGGATTTGCGAAAACTTTTTCGCCACGCGCCTCTTGTTGCTGATTAAGCGCATCAAAATCCGCTTTAAACATCAACACTTCACCACGCACCTCTAGGAGTTTTGGTGGGTTTTGGATATTTAAGCGCTGAGGAATACTACGAATTGTTTTGAGATTGTGCGTAACATCTTCGCCTGTGTAGCCATCACCCCTTGTCGCACCCTGAGTAAAGATACCATTTTCATAAGTGAGTGTAATGGCAAGGCCGTCAAACTTAGGCTCTACAGCATATTCGACTTGGCTTAAACCTAAACCTTCACGCACCCGCTTATCAAAACCTCTCAATTCATCGTCACCAAACGCATTATTGAGGGAAAGCATGGCGACACGGTGCTTGATGCTACTGAAAGCCTTCACTGCCGAACCACCAACACGTTGCGTGGGTGAGTCAGGGGCAACTAAATTAGGGTGTTTAGCCTCAAGCGCTAGAAGCTCGCGGAATAGACCATCATATTCGTTATCGCTAACAGTTGGCGCGTCTTGGACGTAATATTGAAAATCATACAAGCGAATTAAATCGCTTATCTCGGCAATGCGAACTTCTTCTAAAGGCTTTTTAATTAATGGGTCTTCGCCAAAAAGTCCAACTTGCAAAGGGGATTGTTGTTCTTGGGACATGCTAAAAATTACACGAACAAGCGAAGGGCAACCGGACTGCCGGGGGCAATTCCTTTAACCGTCATCTGCACTTGTATCAATCTGAGCTGCTGTCTAATCTTTTCAATTTTAGCGTCATTCAATTCGCGCTGATGGTCGTCCACAAGTGTTGCGGACAAAGCATGCGCCATGCTTTTAGCTATTAACACCATACTATTAAAAGTCTCCGTGCAGCTTTCTGTAAGCGCAATTTCCATTTGGAATGTCACGCCTTTGAGGGCAACTGATTTCAACATATCTACGCCAAATGGATTGTTTTCCATATTAATGACCTTAAACGCAGATTGTCCATTCTTGGATTTTGCATAAAAAGCACCATCGTCCTTCAATGCAAGCCCATTAGCCTCGGCAAGCCCTCTAAATTTAGTACCTGTAAATCGTCCGCCAGCGCCATTTAAGATATGGAAGCCGATCGTTTTATCCACTTCCAAACAGAAGGCATCTAATGCTTGAGCGAACTCTAAAGGCTCTTGCGTGCCTATCCATTCAACTTGCGCACTAAGTTCGTAGGCTATTTCAGTGACCATTTGTTTAAATCGCTGCAAAGTATCAGCAGAAACAGCACCAGCTCTATCGGCTAATTGCAAACTGTAACTCACTTTGGTGAATTCAAATGATTCTTGCTCACGGGTTAACGGATGCCAAAGTTGAGATGCGTCCAATGCATAAGCAAAAATAGGCTTATCTAGATTGACAAGTCCGATTAAAAATTGGCGAAGACGTTCGCCGTTTACAGGTGCAGGTAAAAAGAATAAAGCTGTTAAATCGAGATCTTTGTTGATAGCTTCCGGCAACGCATCGCCGCCCGAAGTCGTATCAGGCAATGGTTCAGCAGGCAATTCAATACCAGGGTGCGTTTCCTCAACAATGCTAATATCAGGAGCATGAACAATCTCGACATCTTCAAGATCCGATTCACCCAAATCAATCTTAAACTCCACCTCATCTGGCAATCGCACATCTTCAGCATCATAACGGTCTACAACATCTTTAATTTTGGTAGATGGTTCAATTAGCACGGCGGTTTCTACAAATACGTCCGCAGAAAAATCATCCATCAAGACATCGCTTGGCGGGGCTGGAAATTGCTTTGCAGCTGCTTTACGCATTTTGCGCTCTTGCCACCAATTAAACAGGATGACCAGTACGATAAGCCCAAGGCCTATCGCCAAAAGTGAAATTGTTAAGTCATTTAGTTTATTCAATTGATATTCCCATTAACTGCAACGCAATTTACCTTAAGTAAAAAGTTCGTGATTCATTTGCATGGCGGCTTCCATATCCACCTCTACCACACGCGAAACGCCTGATTCCTGCATGGTGACGCCCACTAACTGCTGCGCCATTTCCATGGTGATTTTATTATGACTCACGAACAAAAACTGTGTTCGCTCAGACATTTTTTTCACCATGGCACAGAATCTATCCGTATTGCTGTCATCTAGTGGCGCATCCACCTCGTCCATCAAGCAGAATGGCGCTGGATTAAGTTTAAATAATGCAAACACCAAAGCCAAAGCGGTGAGCGCTTTTTCACCGCCCGAAAGCAAGTGAATGGTGCTGTTCTTTTTGCCTGGTGGTTGCGCAAAAACTTGCATACCTGTATCCAAAATCTCATCGCCCAATAGTTCAACTCTGGCTTGCCCGCCCGCAAACAGATCTCTAAATAACTCACTGAAGTGGCGATTTGCCTCATCAAAAGTATGCTGCAAACGAGTTCTAGTTTCTTTATCAATACGGCGAATAGCATCTTCAAGCGTGTTAATTGCCTCTTCCAAATCTGCGGCTTGGCTATCCAAGTACGTTTTACGCTCGCGCTCGCTATTAAGCTCCTGTATCGCCGCCAAGTTGACTGGCCCAAGCCCTTCTAACTCGCCGGTAAATCTATCAACGCGTGCTTCAAAGTCTGAAATTTTCGCGCCAAGACTTAACTCATGCGCCAATGTAGCTTCTTCAATACCAACATTGAGTAATTCAGCTTGGCACTGCTCAAAATGCAATCGCGCTTGCTGCTCCTGAAGTCGCGCCTGCTCTAGTTTATCTCTGAGAGGATGCAAAACTTGTTCATTTTGCATTCTATTGCGTTCGTTAGCCTGCAATTCATTTTCTGCGCCAACCATTGCATCACGCGCAGCCGCAAGCGCTGTTTCACGCACTTGCTTCAAGCCAATCGCAGCCTCAAGATTTGCTTTCAAGCCCTCCATCTTCGCAGCATCTAAAAGTGCTTCCGCCTCTTTTTTCTTATTAATTAAGGCTAGCTTTTCTTCAGAAAGTGAATTTATTTTACTGTTTAAATCATTGATATTATTTGCTATTAACTTTCCGTTAAATATCTTTTCTTGCGCCAGCTTTTCAGCTTCCTGCAAATCACTACGGCATTGATTTAATGCTAATTCCGCGCGCTGCCTAGCGCTGAAGGTTTGCTCTCGCCTAGCTTGCAAATCTACCAGTGCGCCACTTGTTGATGAGAGCGCGCCTTGCTTTGTTTTTTGCTCATCTTTTAGATTAGCCAACCGTTGTTGAAGCTGGCTTAAATCTGCTTGAATTGCATTTTGTCTATCAATCACGTGCTGGCGTTGCTGAATCAGTCTCTGCAACTCAATATTAAGTGCATGTTGGCTTTGGGTAAGTTTGCTTAATGCCTGTTGTTGCTCTGCATGAGCGTTCCTTGTCTGTTGCAAAGCTTGCTCAAGCAATACAAGCGCATCCAACCCTAATTTAATTTGTACTTGAAATTCAGGCTGCTGCTTATTAAGGTCATCAAGCTCGCGTTGACGTTCCAACACGCCATGCATGGCTGATTGCGCCGCATAAATAGACAAGCTGTGACGTGCGTACACATCCCCTTTTGTATTCACTAAACATTCATTTGATTTTAGTTGTTGACGTGCCTGTTCAGGATTCTCGCCATCCTCAAACAAATAAACACCATCTAGCCAAGCGTCTAAAAGTCCCTCTACGCGCTTATCTTTAACCTCAACAACCTCTCGCATTAATTTGCATGAAGAATTTTTTGATAAGCCGCTTAAGCGAGATTCAGAAGCCTCTGCAATAATTAAGGCGGATGGAGGTCGCTCATTAGGCATTAATTTTTCTGTTTTTTTATTGATCAGCGCATTTAAACGCGAGCCTAATACCGCCTCAAGCGCCACTTCCCAGCCTTTTTTGATTTCCACTTGCTGCCAAATTCGTGCAGAATCATTTAACTGATGATTGCTTAACCATGCATCAAGCTTGGCTTCATGACCCAATGATTGTTGAATCTTATTGAGTGAGGCGATTTGAGCATCCATCTGCGCTAAAGCACGCTCTTGCGAGAGCTGTTGGTCACGCATGGATTTAAGCGATTCGACTTGTGTTTGTTCTAATGTTTTTATACTAACCAACTCGAGATTGAGTTTTTCACTATCATTTTCCAATGCGACTAACTGGGCCTGCTTGACCTTTAACTCTTCTTCATTAGGTAAAACAAGGCTTGCCTGCTCATCCATAAGCCTTTTAAGACGTTGAGAGGCTTCAGCGAGCGATCGACTTAAATGCTCTATATTGGTTGATTCTAATCGGATATTTTGTTCTGCTTCGCTCAGCGTGCGCTGCGCTTCAGCATGATTTTTTTGTGAAGCAATATAAGCACGTTCAGCTTCAGGGAAAGCTGCTTGGCATCGAGTTAAAGCCTCGTTGGATTGAGTCACTTGTGCCTCAACACCTTGAGCCTCGATCATCAGCTGCTGTAACTGAGCATCAAGATCAATACGCAAATTATCTGATTTAAGTGTTTGCTCAACCGTTTGCTCAAGCTGGAGATTTAGTCTGTCACGAGCCTCTTGAGTATGTTTAACCTGCGTTTCTAGCTTAGAAACTTCTGCATTGGTTTCGTAATATTGGGTTTGTGCTACTTGCACCGCTTCAGTGCTGGCGTAATGCTGTTGGCGCAAGCTTTCCAAGAGGCTCTCTGTTTTGCGCAAAGTTGCCATTTGGCTTTCAAGGTCATTTACCAGCTTTTCAACCGTGCGTTGCGTCTTTTCCCATGATGCGCTGGCATCTCGTTTTCTTAACAACCAGAGCTGACCCTGAGTGTGTTTAAGGGATTGCTGGAGGCGATGATATTGCTCCGTTACGACCGCTTGGGATTGCAAACGCGAGATTTGCTTATCCATCTCAAGGCGAATATCTTCAACACGGGTCAGGTTTTCACGTGTGTCGAGTAAGCGGAGCTCTGTTTCACGGCGACGCTCTTTGTATTTAGAAATGCCTGCAGCCTCTTCCAAAAACACACGCAACTCTTCAGGCTTGGCTTCAACAATACGAGAAATGGTATTTTGGCCAATAATCGCATAAGCTCTACCGCCAAGACCCGTTCCCAAAAATAAATCCGCAACATCTCGGCGACGCACAGCTGTATTGTTAATGAAGTAGGTCGAGCCCTTGTCACGTTCTATGACGCGTTTAACAGCGATTTCAGCATATTGCGCCCACGCACCGCTGGCATCACCTAAACTATTGTCAAAAACCAGCTCAACACTAGCTCTTGATATGGCCTTACGATTACCCGACCCATTAAAAATAACAGCATCCATAGAGTCACCTCGCAACTCTTTGGCACTAGATTCGCCAAGCACCCACCTTACAGACTCCATCACATTAGATTTGCCGCATCCATTAGGGCCAACAACGCCTACACGTTGGCCGTGTATATGCAGTGTTGTAGGGTCAACAAACGATTTAAAGCCAGCAAGTTTGAGATGAGTTAAACGCAAAATTAGGATTAGTTTTTAGTAAGCTTTGTTAAACAGTATAATAACGTTTTTTCACGCTAAAAGCCCGATTTCTAAAATGACAAACACACAATCATTAGGCGGAAAGCCAACCGCACAACCAACTAAAGATTTGGAAACATTTGAAAATCCAAATCCGAATCGTGACTTCCACATTCATATGGAAATTCCAGAATTTACCTGCTTATGCCCAAAAACAGGTCAGCCCGACTTTGCGGTGCTCTACCTTGATTACATTCCAGATCAATTATGTGTTGAATTAAAGAGTCTCAAGCTCTATACCTGGTCATTCCGCGACGAAGGCTGCTTCCATGAAGCTGTCACCAATCGAATTTTGGATGATTTAGTGGCAGCAACAAATCCTAAATTCATGCGTTTGACCGCTAAGTTCTTCGTTCGTGGAGGTGTTTTCACAAATGTAGTTGCAGAACACCGAAAAGCGGGTTGGCAACCTCAACCACGTGTTGACCTGACGCAATTTGAAACAAACTCAAACATTCGAGGTTAAAAAACTAAGAAAGTCAGCGGAAAAAAGACGAAAGTCGTTGACAAGCAAGTCCAGCCTCATTAATATGGCGCCTCTTTTCGAGAGGTCTTGAAGTTTAAGGTTTGTCGGGGGTATAGCTCAGCTGGGAGAGCGCTTGCATGGCATGCAAGAGGTCAGCGGTTCGATCCCGCTTACCTCCACCAAAAAGACCTCGGCAGTAGTAAAAGAAACCGATTTCTTGCTAATTTAGACTTTAAATTAGCAGTGTTTTTAAGTATAATTTTGACCTCTATGTCCCCATCGTCTAGAGGCCTAGGACACCTCCCTTTCACGGAGGCGACCGGGGTTCGAATCCCCGTGGGGACGCCACAAAAGAAAAAGCCGCTATCGTTTGATAGCGGCTTTTTTGTTATCTAATTGCTAAGTTAAAAGTAATTTCAAGCCAGCAATTAAAAGCACTAAAGCCAATGCCTTTTTGATTGCTTTCGCAGAATAAAACTTAATCCCTAAGGTCGTGCCAATCACCGCCCCAATCATGGTTGCCAGAACAAACAATGGTAATTGCGGGGGCAAGTTTTGGACTGAAGCGTAATTGCCAGCGAGGCCAAATAGCGAATTAAGAAGAATAAAGACGGCAGCGATCCCTGAAGTCTTTCTCGTACTACTCCAACCTAAAAATAAAATGAGCGGTGAAAGAAATATGCCACCGCCAGTGCCTGTTAAGCCAGCCAAGAAGCCTATGGCTGCACCGGATACAATCGCTAATAAGAATTTAGGTTGATGAACGTTTACATCAATACGCTCGCTTGTTTTTGTTAATAAGCTAATTGCAGAAATAATCAAGATGAGCCCAACAATTGCCTTGTAAACATGGATAGGCGCGTTGATATATCCGCCTAAAAAAGCAAAGGGAATGGCGCCAATTGCAATCGGCGTCAGCACTTTTAAATCAAAAAAGCCTTTTTTGATAAAGCGCCAACTCGTAAAACTTGCGATGCAAATATTGAGTACTAAAGCCGTTGGCTTAATAACGGGGCTTGATAGACCAAACAAAGTGAGGATGGCGATGTATACAGATGCACCAGCATGCCCAACCGATGTATACAAAATAGCACCGAGCAACAAACAAAGGCTAATTACAAGATCTATGGTTTCAAAGTGCATCTCAAGGCTCACATCAAAAAAATAATAATAGTTTAGCGTTTAAGTTTATACACCAACAAGTGGTCACCTTGCTTATAGCCAAAAATCGAGCTACCGCCAGCCGCTACAGCAATATATTGCTCACCATCTATTTGATAAGTAATTGGTGGTGCATTGACACCAAAGTCATTACTGCTCTGCCATAAAAGCTTGCCGTTGCTTGAATCGTAAGCATTAAAGTGACCGTTACCTTCGCCCGTGAACAACAGTCCGCCAGCAGTAGCTAGCACTCCACCTACAAGGGGTTGCTCGGTTTTGTTTTGCCAAGCGACTTTACCTGTAGTTAAATTAATTGAAGACAAGACTCCCCAACGCGGCTCTTCTGCCGGCTCGGATGCGGCATATCGAATAGGCGCTGCACCATCCTTGCCTGGCGTTTCATGCAATGTGTATTTAATTGGGGCATGAATGGCTGCGACAAATGCATGCTGTGTTGACTCATCAATCGCGGCTGGCGACCAATTAGATCCGCCTAAGATGCCTGGATAAAGTGTGATGCCTTCAAAAGTGGCTTTTCCAAAAAGATTTTTTTGTGGGACGAAGGCTTCGGACTTCATTAACAGCTCGCCTGTTTTGCGGTCATTCACAAAAAACCAGCCTAATTTACTCGCCTGTCCAACTGCCTCAATGACTTTCCCATCTTTTTTGTAATTAAACAAAATCGGCGCACTGGCGATGTCATAACCCCAAACGTCATGTGGCACTTGTTGGAAATACCAACGCAGCTTTCCAGAATCAGCATCTAAGGCTACCAAAGATACGGTGTAGAGGTTATCTCCAGGGCGAGATACATCATTCATCTGCGGTGATGGATTGCCTGTGCCGAAGTACAAAAGTCCTAAGTTAGGGTCAATTGCTGGCGTGCTCCAAGCTGAGCCACCACCAAAACGTGCTGAATCTGGAAATTTAGGTAAGGCAGCTTTTTCAGCATCAGTATTGCGATTAAGCGAAATGCCATCAGCGGTTGTTTCTTTAAATGACCCCTCCCAACATTTATCAGGAATGGTGTCGAACTGCCAAACGCGCTTACCAGTTTTCACATCAAACGCGGCCAAAAAGCCTGGGCGTCCATAACGACCCGTGACGCCAATCACAGCGCCAAGCGGCGCATCTTCACGTGGGTTATCAATATGCAATCCATAACCTACGCCTGTAATGCCAATAATGACTTTACCCTTATAAACCACTGGTGCCATCGCCATACCAACGCCTGTGCCGCCTGTGGTTTTGGCGGTTTTATTTGGGTCGTTTTTATTAAGCGAATCCTGACCCTCTGTAATTACGTCTGCATCTACCGCGTTAATTTCCCAAAGCTTCTTCCCTGTTTTAGCATCCAAAGCAATCAAACGCGCATCCACAGTGCCAATAAACACTTTGCCATAACCTACAGCTACGCCACGATTTGCAGGTCCACAGCACATATTCCAATCAGCACGTCTGTCATGTTTGTAACGCCATAACTCTTTACCAGTTTTACCATCTAGTGCGACGACATGATTAAACGGTAGAGAGACATACATTACACCATCAACAACGATAGGCGTGGCTTGAAAAGCAGCTTTAACGCCACTTTTATATTGCCAAGCAGTTGTTAAGTTTTGAACGTTTTCACGATTAATCTGTGCGTTTTCTGAAAATCGCTTATTGGTGTAATCACGCCCAAAACTAGGCCAATCTTTATTTGCGCCCTGCTGATGCGCTGAATTAATGATGTTGCTTGTGGTGGCATCATGCTTTTGAAAATTGCTGCAAGCTGTCAACAAGCTAGCGCCTAAAAGTGCAAGACAAAACCCATTTAGTTTTTTTGTATGACGCATCATTAATCACTTATTTTTAATAAAATATGAGTGTACAGATTGGTATCGGTCATGACTACCGTTCAAAGCGAAAGAAATCCTTTAAAATATTAAGTATGTTCACACATAAGGCACAACTTGAATGGCACGACAACCAGCCCTACTCTAGCGAGTTCGGCGATGTTTACTTTTCTAGCGAAAGTGGCTTGGATGAAACAAATTACGTATTTTTGGCGCACAACCAACTCTCAGCTCGCTGGAAAAAGCTCACCCAAGACCACTTTACGATCTGTGAAACAGGCTTTGGCACAGGCTTAAACTTCCTTTGCGCTTGGAAAATATGGCAAGAAACTGCTCCTCATAATGCGAGATTGCACTTCATCAGTACTGAGAAATTCCCGCTGAATACTGATGACTTACAAAAAGCACTCTCGCTTTGGCCTAATCTCAAAGCTTTAAGTAATGAACTCATCAAATATTATCCCTTGATCTCTAATTCTTGCCATAGATTGATCTTTGATGAGGGGCGCGTAACGCTTACCTTGTTAATTGGTGATGCAAATGAAGCTCTACCAAAGCTTAAAGGCGTTGTCGACGCATGGTTTTTAGATGGATTCTCTCCTGCCAAAAATCCTGATATGTGGCAAACCAGTTTGTTTAAAGAAATGGCTAAATACTCGCATGCAGAAACCACTTTCGCCACCTTTACTAGCGCTGGTGAAGTTAGACGTGGCTTGCAAAGTGCGAACTTTGAGGTTTTAAAAGCGCCGGGGTTTGGTAAAAAACGTGAAATGCTATTCGGGCAATATCAAGGCGAAGCTAACAACAAGCAAGAGGAAGTTAACAGCAAAGCCGTGATTGTGATTGGTGGAGGTCTTGCTGGTGCAGCAAGTGCCGAAGCAATGGCGCGGCGTGGTTATCAGGTTACGCTGATTGAAAGGCACTCTTCGCTTGCCCAAGAAGCCTCAGGCAATCCACTTGGCGTGCTTTACCCTCGGCTAACGGGTGGCGCCACATCATTAAATGCCCTCGCCCTTCAGGGTTTTCTGTACACATTGGGACTACTCAATCGCATCAAAATAATGAATGATGATTATCAGCAATGCGGTGTTTTACAACTAGCGTTTAATGAGCGGGAGCGCAAAAGAATAGCCGCGGTGATTAATGAATATCCTGAATTGGTTCATGAAGTTAATAAAATATCTGCATCCGAATTATCAGGAATTTATATTGAATATGAAGGCATGTTTATACCTCAAGCTGGTTGGTTAAATCCTGCTTCATTGTGCGAAGCCCTCACCCAGCATCCAAACATCCAAAGCCTCACAAATACCGAAGCGTTATGCATAGAAAAAACATCACAAGGCTGGCAGGTGCTTTCTAAAAACGGACTTATTGCAGAGGCTTCTATCCTCATTATTGCAAATGCAACTGATGCAAAAGATTTCAAGCAAACCAAGCATTGTGAGATGCAGTCAGTTCGCGGGCAAATAACGCTTCTACCTGCAACAGAGCAATCAAAAGTGCTTAAAACCGTTATCTGTACAGATGGCTACCTAAGCCCTGCAAGGCATAGTCAGCATTGCTTGGGCGCGACTTTCTCACCCAATGACAACAAGACTGAGATCAGAGAATCTGATCATCAAATCAACCTGAATATGCTCAAATCACTTGCACCTGAGTGGAGTGGATATGATCCACAAACCTTACAAGGTCGAGCCGCAATTCGCGCCACAACCAGCGATTACTTGCCACTTGCAGGCGCTATTTTAGATACCGCTAAGCTCAAAGAAAATCCGCCCAGATACAACGCACCCCCAAGCAGCCTCCCGTGGTTAGAGGGCTTGTACATTAATGCAGGACATGGCGCAAAAGGACTGGTCAACGCGCCCCTATGTGCTGAAATCATTGCTAGCCTTATTTGCAATGAGCCAGCGCCCATTGATTGTTCGCTTTTATCGGCCTTAGATCCAAACCGCTTTGCTTTACGTGAATTAGGCTTAAAGCGCTTAGCGCAAACGATACAAAGCAAATAGCGTAAAATCCTGCTCATGGAGATTCTTTCAACCTATCACGCCGCCTTGCAACACCACCAGCAAGGTCAATTAGCGCAAGCAGAAGCGCTTTATCGCAAGGTGCTGGAAGCATCACCACAACATGCTGATGCCCTGCATTATTTGGGCGTGATTTATCACCAAAACAATCAACATGATTTGGCAATTACAACCATTGCCAAAGCGCTTGCGATAGATCCTGACAACTCTGACTTTTTGAGCAACCAAGCATTAGCACTTAAGGCTGCTGGACGTTTGGAAGATGCGATTAAGACATTAAAATACGCATTAAATCTTGCACCTGATGATTTAGAAATCCATTACAACCTTGGCAATGCTTATGCGGAACACTTTAAGCATGAAGAAGCAGTCAAATGTTATCGACGCATTCTGCAGGATTACCCGCAAGATGAAGACTTAAAACAGGCGCTATGCCATGCTCTGCAAGAATTAGGCAATGCATACCAACAGACTGGGCAATACGCCAAAGCTGAATCTGCATATCAAGAAGTGATTCGAACCATCGGCAATGAAGCTAGCCTTTATTTTAATCTAGGGAATGCACAGCGTGAACTCGGCAAGCCTGCTGAAGCTGCACAGCAATATCAAAAAGCCATCCAACTAAGCCCCAACGATGCCGATGCTTATAACAACCTAGGGAATGTTCAGCGCGAGCTTGGCGACTTAGTCGTTTCGATCGCCTCCTACCAAAAGGCTTTGGACATCAACCCTAAGCTTTATCACGCAAAAGTGCATTTGGTACATCAGAAACAGCATATTTGCGATTGGAATGACTTAGAAAAAGATATCAGCGAAATTCGTGCTTGGGTGAGCAATGTGCCAGAAGCGCAAATATCCCCTTTTGCTTTTTTATCTATGCCAAACACAACAGCGCATGAACAAAAGGAATGCGCTAATCATTGGCTCAAAAACCGCTATTCATCAGCCTTCATTCAAGGCAAGGCCTTAGCTTTTAAACATCAAACTAAGCGCCAAACTCACCCTCAAAAGCTACGCATAGGCTATTTATCTGCTGATTTTAGATTGCATCCGCTAGCCTCGCTCATCTCAGAGTTGATTGCGCTGCACGACAGCAATGCTTTTGAAGTTTATGCTTATTCTTACGGGGTGAATGACCAAAGTGCTGAGCGTAAGCGCCTTGAAGATGCGTTTGATAGTTTTATAGATATCCGTCCTCTATCAACCCTTGAAGCCGCAACTAAAATCAACCAAGATGAAATTGATATTTTGGTTGATTTAACAGGCTTCACCCAAACCAGCCGTAGCCAAATCGTTGCCCTGCGCCCTGCGCCTATTAATGTGAGTTGGCTAGGCTTTCCAGGCACCATGGGCGATTTAGATGGTGAACCACTCTTTGACTATCTCTTAAGCGATGCCTTTATTACGCCGCCCACAGAGGCAAATGCGTATTCAGAGAAACTAGCCATACTTCCACACACCTATCAGCCCAATGATACAAAGCGTCCAATAAACAAAGCCAAGAGCCGCATAGAATATGGCTTACCAAAGAATGGTTTTGTGTTCTGCTGTTTTAACCAAACATTCAAAATATTGCCTGAGGTGTTTAATTGCTGGATGCGCTTATTAAAGCAAACACCGAATAGCGTGTTATGGCTTTTAGAATGCAACAAATGGGCAAAGGCGAATTTAATTCGTGAAGCAGAAACTCAAGGGATCGACAAAAGCCGATTAATCTTTGCACCCCGCGTGCCTATGGCAGAACATATGACAAGGCAAACTTGTGCGGACTTATTCCTAGACACCCTACCTTATAACGCTCATACCACGACAAGCGATGCGCTTTGGATGGGATTGCCTGTCTTAACTTGTGCTAGGGATACTTTTGCCAGCCGCGTTGCTGGTAGCTTGCTCAAGGCAGCAAATCTAGAAGAACTTATTACCTACTCATTGGAAGAGTATCAAAACAAGGCTTTGTCGCTTGCACACAACCCCAATGAATTGAGGCGAATCAAAGCGACACTGTTGATACACAACAGGAAGCTGCCATTATTCGACACAGCTCACTTTGCTACAGATTTGGAACGGCATTATCAAAGCATGTGGAAAGATCACAATAAAGCTTAAGCCTGTTCATTAGTTGCCGCAAACAATGCAGCCACGACAATCAAGGCGCCCCCAAACCACTCTCTCGCAGTCATGGTTTCATCGGTTAAAAAGTACGCTGCAACAGCCGCAACCACTAACTCAAACATAAACAAAACAGATGCCTTATTCACAGGGGTATGAGTAATTCCAAACTGAACCAATAAAGTAGCCGCCATTAATAAAATGGCAACTAGAAACATTAGCAGGCATTGAGACATGCTCATATCTTGAGGGTTGGGAAATGGAGCATCTTGTAAAGCAATAAAAACAAGCGACATTATGAGCACGCCTATCCAAACAGCCATAGATTTGGCTGGCAACGTTAAGTTAGAGGCGTAACGCGTAATCACATTGGTCAAGGAAAAGCCCATGCCAGCAGACAAAGCTAGCCATTCAGCGTTGTTGCTGGGTAATGGCAAAGCGTCCTCTTGCCATAACATGATAAACGCACCAATCAAAGATAGAACAATGACTGCAAGACCACGCCTATTGGTGCGCTCTTTAAGCCAAAAATGCGCTAAAACTAATGTCCATAGTGGAGACAAATAAAATAGCAACATCACGCGCATCACTTCACCATCAATAATGGCTAAAACATAACTTAGGTTCGTCCAGCCAGCCACGATCGCTAACAAAATAATGATTTTGGGCTGATGAAAAGCGGCACACCATTGCTTTAGAAAAATGATGGCAAAAATACTGACAGCTAAAACATAAGTATAAAAACTAGAGGCAACGCCTGAAATTCCAGCCTCTTGCATCATGCGATAGGGGTACCAAATCACGCCCCAACAAACGGCGCCAAACAAAAGTCCAAATACGGCAAATTGACCTTGATATTTTTTTAACAATGAATGAATCAACATGGACTTTCTAATCAATGAAATTGTTGCTTGTATGTTTAAGCGAGATGCCGCTTCATTTATAATGCTGACATGAACTCAAATCCTATGAATCCAAATCTGGCTAAGTTACAGCCATACCCATTCCAACGTTTACGCGACTTATTCAGCGGCATTACACCGAACGCTGCTTACAAACCTGTCAACCTCTCGATAGGCGAGCCTAAGCATGATACACCAGCGCTTATCAAACAAGCGCTGATAGATAATCTAGGTGGCTTAGCGACCTACCCAACTTCGGCTGGCGTGCCAGAGCTTAGACAAGCGATTGCGAATTGGGCATCACGACGTTACGGCATTCCATTATTAAACGCTGAAAAAGAAATAGCACCTGTCAATGGAAGTCGCGAGGCTTTGTTTGCTTTTGCGCAAGCCGTTATTAACACCAAAAAAATAGCAAATCCTATCGTAATTTGCCCTAACCCGTTCTATCAAATTTATGAAGGCGCAGCTTTTTTAGCGGACGCAGAACCTTACTTCCTTAACACTCTGCCTGAAAATCAACACGCGATGGATTTTAATAGCGTGCCTGTTGAGATTTGGAATCGCACACAATTAGTTTACGTATGTTCACCGGGCAATCCATCTGGCAAGGTAATGAGCCTAGATCAATGGAAGAAGATATTCGAGCTATCTGACCTATACGGCTTTGTAATTGCGGCAGATGAGTGCTACTCAGAGATTTACTTTAATGAAGCCATCAAGCCTTTGGGCGCACTAGAGGCCGCCCAAAAACTTGGTCGCGATTATTCACGTTTAGTGGTCTTTAGTTCACTCTCAAAACGCTCTAACGTGCCTGGTATGCGCTCAGGCTTTGTCGCTGGTGACGCCAACATCCTTGAGCAGTTCTTGCTTTACCGCACCTATCATGGCTGTGCAATGAGCCCAGCAGTGCAGGAAGCTAGCATTGCGGCTTGGAATGATGAAGTGCATGTGATTGAAAATCGCAGACTTTACGCAGAAAAGTTTAAGACAGTGACGCCCATGTTAGAAAATACTTTAGGTGTGAAGATGCCTGATGCGGCTTTTTATCTTTGGGCAAAAACAGAGATGCTAGATACGGAAGCAGCCATTCGCCTTTATCGTGACTTCAATGTAACAGTATTGCCCGGTAGCTTTTTAGCGCGTGAAGCACACGGCGTTAACCCGGGAAAACACTTTATTCGATTGGCTTTGGTGGCAAGTTTGGATGAGTGCATTGAGGCTGCAAATCGCATTAAAAACTTAATGTGAAAATTTATAATTAGTGTTTAATAAATTGATTTAGCCATTAATTAGCTTATTTATTTTGTTAAATACTAAATCATACATTTGCGGATTTAAGCAATCCACTTCAAAAGTGTCATCCATACCACGCAACCAAGTAAGCTGACGTTTAGCTAACTGGCGTGTGGCAAAAATTCCCCTGTCACGCAGTTCAGCTTCATCGTATTGCCCTGCCAAATGCTCCAATGCTTGTCGATACCCCACACAGCGCATAGAAGGCATTTCCGACGTTAATTCAGGATATTGTTTTAGCAAAGACTTCACTTCATCTAAAAAGCCTTGTTTCAACATATCATCAAACCGCGTGGCGATGCGACTATGTAAAACACTTCGGTCAGATGGCACCAACGCCACTTTAAGTAAACGATAAGGCAAGTCATCACCGCCAGTTGCTTGGTGCAACTCTGTCATCGTTTTATCGCTAATCTCATATACTTCCAAAGCGCGTTGAACCCGCTGCGCATCCGCAGGTTCTAGCCTTGCCGCGGTTGTTGGATCTACCTTAGCGAGCTTAGCATGCATCGCAGGCCAACCAATTTGCAAAGCTTCTTGATCTAGCTTAGCTCTCACTTCAACATCAGCCTCAGGCAAATTGCTTAAACCGCCTTGAAGCGCTTTAAAATAAAGCATGGTGCCGCCCACCAGCAACGGCACTTTGCCACGTGCAGTAATATCGGCCATGAGCTTCAAAGCATTATTGCGAAAATTAGCAGCTGAATAGACTTCTGTCGGTGGGATTAAATCAATTAAATGATGCGGCGCTTGTGCCAATGTTGCGGCATCAGGCTTTGCGGTGCCAATATCCATGCCCTTAAATACTAGCGCGGAATCAACACTAATGAGTTCAATTGGCAAATGCTGAAAAAGCTCAACTGCAAGCCCAGTCTTACCGCTCGCGGTTGGCCCCATTAAAAATATGGCTGGAGGCAATGCTGTCATGTTACTTCCCACGCATAAACATTTTATCGAGCTCGCCCATGGTCACTTGAAACCAAGTCGGACGACCATGATTACATTGTCCTGAACGCCCAGTCGCTTCCATATCGCGCAACAAGGCATTCATTTCAGGAATAGTTAAGCTACGATTAGCCCGCACAGCCGCATGACAAGCCATGGTGCCAAGCATCTCATTACGACGCTCTGTGAGTGCGCGGCTACCGCCATACTCACGCAAATCTCTTAATACATCTCGTGCCAGCGCTACTGCATCCGCATCTTGAAGCATCACCGGCACAGCCCGCACCGCTAATGTTGCCGGTGAAAGCACAGCAATATCAAACCCTAATAATCGTAAATTTCCCTGCCCGTTTGATAACTCATCTTCCACGGTCGCCACTTCTAGCCTATCCGCTTGAAAACTGACAGGAATCAATAACGGCTGCATAGGTACATTTTCGTCATCGAGGGCCTTTTTAAGACGCTCGTACATGATGCGTTCATGGGCAGCGTGCATATCCACCACTACTAAACCTAGGCTATTTTGGGCTAAGACATAAACACCATGAACTTGAGCCACCGCAAAGCCTAAAGGAAAGTCTTGGTGGGTTTGATTAACAACACCGCCAACAGGCGCTTCAATATTGACTTGCAGAGCATCTCTTTGGGCTTGATATTCATGCTTAATACCGCCAAACATCGTTTGGTAAAAATCAGCGCTAGTTTGATTAGTGCCCAAATCCATTTGTGACTGAAAAGTCGGATAAGGCCTCGCGAATTGACCAATAGGATTAAATCCAGCATTTGAAAATGGATTACTAGGGGCTTGGCTTGCCGTGACTAAGTTAGAAGCGCCTGATGGCGTCGCCAAGGCCTTATGAAGCGCATGGAAAATAAAGCGGTGAATCGCCTGACCATCTCTAAACCTCACTTCGGTTTTTGCTGGATGCACATTCACATCCACCAAGCTTGGATCAAGCTCTAAAAACAAGACAAAAGCAGGATGACGGTCACCATGCATCACGTCTTGATAAGCCTGACGAATAGCGTGAGAAATAAGCTTATCTCTTACGAAACGAGCATTGACATAGACATATTGTGTATCGCGCGTATGACGTGAAAATGTTGGCTTAGCAGTCATGCCCCAAAAGCGTAAACCAGCAGCAGACTCATCCACACTCAAGGCTTCAGAAGCGAAGTCAGCACCAAGGACCTCAGTGAAGCGTTTTTGCGGCTCAGAGGCACTTAAACGCATCAAGGCTCGGCCATTATGGTGCAACATAAAACCCACGTCCGGACGCGACAAGGCCAAACGTTTAAAGGCATCCTCACAATGTCCAAACTCTGTACCTTCGGTTTTTAAGAATTTACGGCGCGCTGGTGTGTTAAAGTACAAATCATTCACTTCAACAATGGTGCCCGCATCTAAAGCGGCAGGTTCTGGCGCCTCGATATGATGACCATCTGAAGCAATCCGCCAAGCATGTTTCTCATCTGCATGACGACTAATAAAATACGTACGAGAAACAGACGCAATACTCGCTAAAGCCTCGCCACGAAAACCTAAACTTGCGACATTTTCTAAATCCTCTAATGAGCCTATCTTGCTCGTAGCATGGCGCGTTAAAGCCAACGCTAAATCCTCAAATGGCACACCAGCACCATTATCAGCCACACGAAGTTGCTTTACTCCGCCCTGCAATAGCGACACATTAATATCTGTACTGCCTGCATCCAAGCTGTTTTCAAGCAATTCTTTTAGCGCTGAAGCAGGACGTTCAACGACCTCCCCCGCGGCGATTTGGCTAATCAGTTGATTTGGAAGTAAACGAATTGCAGCCATTAATTAAGCTCCACCGTATCAAGGTAATCTGGCACGCAGGTATTCCAATGCAATGTTTCTTCAATATGGTGTCGCATCGCATCAGCGGCAACTGGCTCGCCATGGTTGATAAAGACACGTTTAGGTGCGGATTCAAAACCACGTAGCCAATCTAAAATCTCTAAATAATCACCGTGAGCAGAGAGATTTGAAATTATCGCCACTTCTGCATTGACTGGAATATATTCGCCATGAATTTTGATGCTATCAGCCCCATTTAGCATTGCCGCACCGCGGGTGCCTGCTGCTTGGAAGCCAGCAAATAAAATGGTGTTATTGGGATTAGGTGCAAAGGCTTTTAAATGATGAATAACTCGCCCACCAGTGGCCATTCCGCTGGCGGCTAAAATAATCATAGGATGCCGATTTTCATTGAGTGCTTTTGACTGCTCAACAGTATTCACCATATACGCTGTATGGAACATCGCCTCACATTCACTTGAAGACAAACGATGCTCGCCACGATGGCGATTGAAAATCTCAGTCGCATCTACCGCCATTGGGCTATTTAAATAAACAGGCACATCGGGAATACTGCCTTTAGCCTTAAGTAAATGAATGTAATACAGGAGCTCTTGCGCACGACCGACCGCAAACACAGGAATAATGACCTTTCCGCCACGTGAAATCGTGCGATTAATGACTGCGGCTAGTTTGATTTTAGGGTCTGTTTTGTCATGCGCACGATCACCGTATGTCGATTCCAGCACCATGTAATCTGCTTGTTTGATTTGGGTTGGCGGCTTCATTAGCACATCATTAGGACGACCAATATCACCTGAGAACAAGATGGACGTATTCGCATCATGAATACGCACAAATGCTGAGCCAAGAATATGGCCATTTGGTGAAAAGCGGATTGTCACGCCATCGCCCAAATCAATGTCTTTTTCAAAATCAACAGGTGTCAATAAATCTAAAGCTTTTATTGCATCCTCTTTGGTGTAAAGGGGCAATGCAGGGCTATGTTTAGAAAAACCATACTTATTGGCAAAACGCGCTTCTTCTTCCTGCAAGTGCGCTGAATCTGGTAACAAAATTTTACATAAATCTCGGGTACCATAGCTGCAATACACTTTTCCTGCAAAGCCATTACGCACAAAAAGCGGCAAGTAGCCGGTATGATCGATATGCGCATGGGTCAAGATCACTACATCAACGCTAGCAGGGTCGATCGATAGTTTGTCACGGTTTTTGAGGCGAAGCTGTTTTAAGCCTTGAAACAAACCGCAATCAATCAAGATGCGCTTGCTGCCTACTTCAAGTAGATACTTAGAACCTGTGACTGTGCCAGTGGCACCTAAAAACGTGAGTTTCATATTAAAGCCTTATGTTTATTCAGTTGCTACTTTGGTTTTAGCTAGCGCAGGATTGGTAGAGAAATACTTTTTAACGCCGTTAATAATAGCCTCAACTAATTTCTCACGATAACCATCATCGTTTAGCCTCCGCTCTTCTTCAGGATTGCTGATAAAAGCAGTCTCCACCAAAATAGATGGAATGTCCGGGGATTTAAGTACAGCGAAGCCAGCCTGCTCTACAGAGCCTTTGTGCAAAGTATTGATTTCACCAATGTTCTTAAGGACGTTTTTACCTAGCTTTAAGCTGTCATTAATCGTTGCGGTTTGCGATAGATCAAGCAAAGTGCGCGCAAGGTTGACGTCTTTATTATCCAAG
>Ga0209188_1000611_pt1 | contig 33447 bp, 32 predicted proteins | sample C_130625_EF_Meta_FD_187307 | JGI IMG/M metagenome (GOLD analysis project Ga0209188, IMG submission 187307) | Freshwater microbial communities from Lake Croche, Canada to study carbon cycling - C_130625_EF_MetaG (SPAdes) (version 2) | ecosystem: Environmental > Aquatic > Freshwater > Lake...
AAATCCTGGAACATCGATACCAATAATACGAACGCCATTGATTTCCTTCGGCAATAATTGCAAAGGAACGCCACTGGCAGTAGGAACACATAAATTAATAATGACAATGGCGTCATAAAGATCGGGATTTGCTTCTTTATAAACTGCATCACGTATATCTTCGAACAGCTTTCCAGTAACCAGCGATTCTGAGTTAAATGGCACATATCCAACGCTACGGCGCGCACCATAAAAGTGTGAAGTAAAAGTAAGTCCATATACACAACAGGCTGAACCCGACAGAATCGTAGCTGTCCTACGCATTCTTAAGCCAATCCGTAAAGAACCAAAGGCTGGGCACATACTTTGCGGCTGGTCATGAGGACCTTTAGGGTAATCCTTTGCGTACTGACCCAAAATCTCACTTTTATTAGCAGACTTAGCGGCCGCCAGTAATTCTTCTGCGCCTGAATGACAGGTTATCCCAGTCCCAGAAGTACTCTGAGTTTGTATTGGAATAACTTTGGATGATTTCACGATAGCTCCGATCTTTAGGCTTTGTCGTAAATCACTTCAAGCGTCGGCTTAATCACTTCATTTTTGCCAACCATATCAAAAATAGTCGCAGGCTCAAGAACAACATCTCTGCCTACCTGACTTGCTGAAAACAAGCCTAGTAAATCATCTGGAGCCATCGGCTTTGGTCTGACTGGAGGTGCTTTGGCAACATTACTTGCTAAGCCCTCAAAAAGCGGACCCCACTGTGAATCTGGCTTACCAATGATTTCATAGCTGGCACTTTTTCTTCTGATATCGTCATTCGCTGGAATTACTGAAAGCACTGGAATACCCACTTGTTCAGCAAAAGCTGTTGCTTCGCCAGTGCCATCATCTCTATTGATGACCATGCCAGCCACGCCAACATTGCCGCCTAATTTACGAAAGTATTCAACCGCAGAGCACACGTTATTGGCAACATAGAGGGATTGCAGATCATTACTAGCAACAACAATGACCTTCTGACACATATCTCTCGCGATTGGCAGTCCAAAACCTCCGCAGACTACGTCGCCCAAAAAATCTAGCAGAACGTAATCAAATCCCCAGTCATGAAAACCAAGCTTCTCAAGAGTCTCAAAGCCATGAATGATTCCTCTGCCACCGCAGCCTCTTCCGACTTCAGGGCCACCTAGCTCCATGGCATAAACGCCATCTCGCTTGAAACAAACATCACCAATCTTGACTTCTTCGCCCGCTAATTTCTTTTTGGATGAGGTTTCAATAATCGTGGGGCAAGCTTTACCGCCAAATAGCAAAGAAGTAGTGTCGCTTTTAGGATCACAACCAATCAGCAATACCTTTTTGCCCTGCTGAGCCATCATGTAGGAGAGGTTTGCTAAGGTAAAACTTTTCCCAATTCCGCCTTTGCCATAAATTGCAATGATCTGGGTTTCTTTTTTAATCTCGCCTGTATGGACTTGATCAGGCTCAATAGCGGCCTCTTTTTTCAATTGCATAAATTGCATGGTTATTTCTTTTGGGACGCTTGGGGCATTCATAGTGCTTCTCTCCAATCAACTACCATTTTGAGACAGTTAGGATCTTCAAATGCAGTGCGATATACATCATCAATTGAAGAGGGCTTACGATGATGCGTAATCAATCCATTCAGATTTAATTTGCCAAACGATATGAGCTGCTTAACATCTTTCAAATCCTGTGGTGCCCACTGTGCAGCAATCCGGAATTTAGCTTCCTTCATAAATGCCTTAGGAAAGTTAAATTGAATATCTTTGTCATAGAAACCAGCAAGGGTAATTTCCCCGCCAACCTGGAGTTGACTAATTAATTTATTTAATACACTTACCTGCCCGCTGGCATCGCAAATGTTTTTATATTTATTTTCTTGATCATCACAAGGATGAAGAACTGTATAGCCTTCAGCGCCGGTCATGCGATCTGCATCAATCTCCCAGACTACTGGCTGGTGACCAAACATGACTGCAATTCGAGCGATCAATCTTCCCAATACGCCATGGCCCACAATCAAATCAGGTTGTAATGATTTTTTTCCTTGAGTAACGTGATAGGCCGTGGCGGCCAAAGCAAGTAAAACTCCTTCTTCGCCAATTTCCTCGGGGAGCTCAATAACCCGATCCGATGGAACAACAACATGCGAGGCGGCTCCTCCAAACAAACCCTTCACATCTCCAAAACACTTTGCGCCGGGAACAAAAACTCTTTGGTTAAGACATAAATGAGATGACTTTCCTACTCGGGCAATTCTTCCGACTGATTCGTATCCAGGCACCAGCGGATATCCCATTCCAGGAAAATCTGGCATCGTTCCATTCCAGAGTAATTTTTCAGTTCCAGTACTGATGCCGCTCCACTCGATTTCCACCACAACATCCGAGTCGTTGGGCTCATCGAGCAAAAGCTGCTTCAACTTCAGCTCTCCTGGAGACTCAAGTAGCACTGCTGTGGAATGAAGCTGACTTTGCATATGTCTATTTTAATTTACTTTCTTATATGTAAAGTAATTTATACACTAATAAAATACTAGCTATTAGTACTTACCCTTATTTAGGCACTTAGTAGCAAAACTTGCGCATTGATAGGCATATCCGATGGCAATATTTCGACACCTTTAAACCCAACCTGAAGAGCCAGTTGGCCTATCTCATCCACTGTTCTGGGCCGACCCCTACCCATCGCCAATAAATAAAACCCAAAATAGGCGTGCCCCATTGGGGGATGGTCGGGTGTTTCAGCCATAGGCTCAGCAATCAATAACTTTCCGCCTGAAGGAAGCACCCTAAAAATGGATTTGAGGAGGATTTTTACTCGCTCATCGTCATGATCGAATATGACGCGGATAAGAGTAATTAAATCCGCTCCTGTGGGCAGATCATCCTTAAAGAAATCACCACCAAAGACTTTGATAGATTGATCTTCTGGATTGGTCGAGAAATTTTCTGCAGCAAGATTCACAACTCCTGGCAAATCAAAAAGCATTCTCTCCAACTGAGGGGATTGAAGGTGCACTCTTTTTAAAAAAGTACCTTGTCCTCCTCCAACATCCAACAAGCAGCGATGCTTGGAAAAATCATAAGCACCTACTACTTGATCTGCAACCAATGGGAGCGATGCGGACATTAAATCTGAGTAGTCTTTAACTCGATCTTGATCTTTCAAAGACTCTTGATCTTCAAGATCATTTGACACGTAAGGCCAAAATTTTTCTAATTTTTTGCTCTTTAATTTTCCTGATAACAACATCAGAGGGTCTCTCAGGTCATCATATAAAACACTATGGTGTTCTATCATCGCCGCTAGAGCAGAATTGCCAACAAGCGGTGCGCCTAACTTTCCTAAACCATATTTTTGATGAGTACGAATTTCTAAAAGATGAATTGATACAGCCGCATCTAGTAATTTTTTTAGAGGTACATATTCAAGACCACATTGATTTTTAATTACCTCTAGCGTTAGCGGTCCATCCTTTAAATCATTAAAAATATTTAGACGTATACAGGCTAAAAGAATTTGCGAATACACAAACCCTGCCATCACATCAAATAATTGGTTGGCTCTTTTTTTTGCGATGCCTCTTAAAAAGGGAATTTTTGCAACAGCGTTTTGAAACCGAGAATTCGCAATGAGCTTATCTTTGTATATTTGCAACCTATCGAATAGACCATAATCACTCTGGTCTTGTTCAATCGGAATTGTGCGAGCTTGAGACACTTTAATTTGGCGTGCTATGCAGCCTGGCGCAGAGTTTCTATAGCAATGTGTCTTTCACTACGCTCGAACCATGATGAAGGTAATAATCTCTCAGCCTCAAATGCTACTAATTTTTTCAGCGCCTTATCGCCCATGCAACTTGGGATTGAAGCTACTGCCTTACCTACCAACAAATCAAAATGCTCAACTGCCCCGTTTAATCCCAATTCTCTTGCAGAACTAGGGCGATGATGTTCCTGGTCTTGCCCTGCAGGCTTACCTAAAAATTGAGCATCCCCCAATACATCTCGGATATCGTCTGCGATTTGATATGCCTCACCAAGCCATTCACCCAAACCCTTCCAAGTCTCGGCATCAGCACCAGCAGCTTGTGCACCACTTGAGGTTGCTGCAGCAAATAAAGCTCCAGTCTTAGCTCTTTGATAGTCGCTCAGATTCGCTTGTGTCTCACACTCCCAGGACTGTCCAGCAATAATTCCAAAAGGGACGCCAACGCCCTGTGAAATTGTTTTGATGATTGGTGCCAGGCGCTGAGAAGATCTTCTTGAGGCAGCTGCAACTATTTCATAAGCCATGACAATCAACGCATCGCCAGTTAAGACAGCTAATCTTTCGCCATATTCTTTATGAACCGATGTCTGACCTCTCCGCATGTCTGCATTATCAAAACAAGGCAAATCATCATGAACTAAAGAAGCGCAGTGAATTATTTCAATGGCAATTGCACTAGCCATCGACAATTGGGGATCATCATTTCCGCAGGCTTGCGCTACAGCCAAAGTCAATTGCGGTCTAATTCGTGCGCCACCAGGAAAGACTGCATGTCTAATAGCCTTACTGAGCGATGGTGGCCCCTTCATAGACTCATGCGATTTCAAGGCCTGCTCTAACGCCCGATCTAAATGCTTGATTGGTGACATGATCTTGCTCCTATAAAGGAAATTGCTTTGTCTAAACTAAAATACAATTTAATATGTAAAAAAATATAGACACTATTGATCAAGCTGTCAAACTTATTTATTCGGGTTTACCCTTAATTAGCGTGAAGTATTAGAGCAAATGAAAAACATCCCAAAGGATTGGCCAAATCATTCTTTCAGCCGAGAGATAAAGACTGAGGACTTATATTGGCATGTTCAAGTTGGAGGTGATTCACCGAAACATATTCTAATGCTCCATGGGACCGGTTCTTCTGCACATACTTGGGGAAGCATCTTTACAGAGTTGGCGAAAAATTACACCGTGATTGCGCCTGACTTGCCGGGTCACGGCTTTACGACGAGTGTTACTAAGAAATCTCTCAGTCTAGATGAGCTTGCTATCCAACTCACACAGCTAAGGGAGGCTTTAGATATTCAGTATTTTGATTACATTATTGGACATTCGGCAGGCGCAACCCTTGGACTAAGTTACGCGCTCGTTAATGAGCAACCCAAAGAAATCATTGGGCTCAATCCCTCCCTGATTAGCTTACCCAGCCTTTATCACCAGTTTATAGCTCCGCTATTAAATCCAATTGTCACCTCATCTTTTTTTACTTCAATTTTGAGTGACTTACTACCCCATACTAAGATTATTGATGGGCTTTTAGATTCCACAAAAACAAGCTTAAGCCAAGAGAAAAGAGCCCTGTATAAGACTTTGTTTAATAATGCAGATCATCTCAATGGCTCCATAAGTTTCATGGCGGGAGCAGACATAACGAATTTGTTAGAGAAATGCAAAACAATTCAATCAAAACTGATCTTCATTCTCACCGAAGACGATGGTTGGATACCGATTAACAATTTACGCAACGTGATTAGAAAATATTTTGATAAAGCAAAAGTTATCGAGATAAAAGGTGGTCACTTATTTCACGAAGGCGATGAAGTGGCTGCCCTAAAGCTAATTCAGCACACCTTAAATAATGAAGGAGAGGCGGATGTCAACTCTTAGCACGGTAGTAATAGCTATCTTTATTACGCTTGGTCTTGGGTTATTTTTAAATGCTTACTTCAAGGGCAAAAAAGTTCTCCAAAAAATTCGAGATCAATCCCGTACTAGAAATTCCCCAGTTGAATAGCTGCCTCTGTAATTTTTTTTCTTGACCCTGTATATGGCAGAGGAAAATATTGCGCTGCCATAACACCTGCTAGCTCTTGGGCTAATTTTTCGGGTTGGGGTGACATATCTACAAATAAAATTCGATGATTTTTCATGCGCAATTCTTTTGCGGTCGCAATTGCATCATTGTGAGCCCCCGCTCTTCCGCCTACACCATTTAAATTCACATTTGCCTTGCCGTCAGTCATGATCACAATAATTGGAGTCAATCCCTTGCGCTCTAATGAGATTGCCATTTCATTTGCGGAGCGAAGTCCCAATGCAAGAGGGGTGCCACCACCCCCGGGTAGGGCTGCTAAATTTCTTTTAGCCCTGACCAGCGATCTAGTTGGTGGCAAAACAATCTCTACCTGAGAGCCTCTCATAGACAGCATCGCTACTTCATCTCGCCGGATATAGCATTGGCCCAATAACTCCTCTAAAGCGCCCTTAGCTTCTGATAGTCGTTGAGTTGCCGATGAACCTGAGGCATCGACCAAAAATATCGTAATCGTGCCCCGTCGTTTTAAATATTGCTTAGTATGCAGATCCTCCGATCTAAAGTGAATTTTGCTTCCAATTTCCGGCCTTAAGATATCACTCACCTGTTGAGCACGTAACCTTTGCCATGGAATAGCAGTGCGAATGCTCTTTAAGATATCGAGGCGCCTGCCCTTACCAGGAAGACCTTTTCGTGCCCCATGAGGTCTCCCACTTGTATTGCTTTTCTCAATTGACCCCGATTTACCAGCTATGCTCGCTTTAGTCTTAGTGGACCTTGGGGTCTGATTCATTTGCAGCATCAATTTTGGCGGCAGAGAAGCCTGTACAGCTTCAACCACCAATTCCTCTAAGTCATCGTTAGAGAATGGTGGTTCTGCATTTTCTAAATCCGAAGATTCTGTATCTTCTAAAGTTTTATTGTCTGGAGTATGTTGAATTTCTTGATTACCCTCAACATCTCCGTCTTCATCTGAGTGATTATTTACCTCCTCCTCAGGGAGTGCCTGCATACTCTGAAGATGAGTGTAGACAAGACGTGCAGCATCAATGACCTCTTCTTGACCTACTATCATGAATCCTCTGAGTGCAGCTAGCGACTTAGCAGTCTCTACTGCAAATTGATTGGCTCTCAATGAGGAAATCCCAAGGCTAAGACCCGCTTTTACGAGTACCTCTACCAAATCTTGAGGGCAAGTTACAGATGGTAGAAAGGCTATAGCATCCTCAATATCGGATGGCGTAACGTTCAACGACTCTTTGATGTCGCCAATTGAAAAACGATCGAGATAAATCCCAAAAGCTAGTCTATCTAATAAACGAAGATTAACGCCTTCCTCTTGAGAATCAGACTCATCAAAGACAATCACTCCAAAGTGACTATTTTTAGCTGCATGAGGATGACTGAAGAGATTTTTTTCATCTAAAGCCTGAGAAATATGCGTCATCACTTGTAAATTCATTCTCTCGGCCATGGGCAAAAGAAGATATTGTCCGCCTAACCTTTCTAGAAGGCCCTGACTCACTTTAAATTCTCCAGATAAAAGAGCGCTTTCAATATCTAATGCGCCAAATAATTGCTCTGAGGATAAATTTGCTGGGGCTTTAATGACTTTACGATCAGTAGGCAATAGATTTATAAAATAATTTAGCCATGAATCCCTGACGGGTCCAAACTGACTCTTGATTGAAACTCCTTTTAATCCACGCGGGTTAATCGCCAAGAGAATGGCAACTAAGTTCGCATCAAACCAAGCTTGTTGTACTGGATTCACTTTTCAGCACTAGCAAAAAATTCTTGCATGGCACGCTCAATACGAATGGTTGAATTACTATCGTCAAGAGGATTACGACGCAATCTATGGCCAAGCGCAATTGGCGCAATTTTCTTTAAGTGGTTTAGATTTGCTTTTTTCCTACCTTCATAAGCAGCCAACGCTCTGACACCCCTCAACAAAGTAAGCTCCCCTCTTAGGCCATCAGTACCAAGATGAGCACAAAGTTTCGTAGCGGCCTCAAGCAATTGATCTTCCACCTCTACTTTATCCAGAAGCTTCTTTGACTTGATGATCTGTTTCTTAAAGTCTTCCTCTGACTCTTCCCACTTAGCAAGAAATTGCTCTGGATTCCGCTCAAACTCATCTCGTCTTTTGATAATCTCAATCCGCTCTTTAAAATCAGTGGGTGTTTTTACCTCTATCGATAAGCCAAAACGGTCAAGCATTTGCGGTCGCAGCTCGCCCTCCTCGGGATTGCCGCTTCCAATCAGAACGAACCGAGCTGGATGTCGAATACTCAATCCCTCACGTTCAATAATATTTTCACCAGAGGCGGCCACATCAATTAATAGATCGACTAGATGGTCCTCTAGTAAATTAACCTCATCGATATAAAGATATCCGCGATTAGCCTTTGCAAGCAAACCCGGCTCAAAAGATTTAATGCCTTGAGTCAACGCTTTCTCAATATCCAAAGCTCCCACAACCCTATCTTCTGTAGCCCCAAGCGGCAAATCCACCACTGGGACAGAAATGTTTTCAGACTTGAGCTTCTGACCCTTACTCTTTTTGAGCTCGCATTCAGGACAAAGTCTTTTAGCCTCTGGATCACAATGGTAGTTACAGCCGACTATCGATTTCATCGACGGAAGTAATGATGCCAGGGATCTAATGGTGGTGGACTTACCCGTTCCACGATCCCCAAAAATGAGAACGCCACCCAAGGAAGGGTCAATCGTACAAAGGGCGATTGCTAGCTTCATTTCTGATTGCGCAACAATTGCAGTAAAAGGAAAATTGATAGTCATTGTTGTCCTACATAAATCATTTAAATTGAAATATAGGTTAAATTTAGCTCAGTTTAACCAGAAGTTAATAACGCTTTGAGCAGATTGCTATGTCGCAAACCCTGAGTTTTACCCCCTTCTCTTCAGCTTTGGCAGCCCCAAAGCGTTTAGTGATTGCATCCCGTGAAAGTCGCCTGGCCATGTGGCAAGCCGAACATGTGCGAGATTGCCTAAAAAAACTCTATGCAGAGTGCGATGTTCAGATTCTGGGGATGACCACTCGGGGGGATCAAATTCTAGATCGAGCGCTCTCTAAGGTGGGTGGCAAAGGTCTTTTTGTGAAAGAGCTAGAGGCAGCCCTGGAAGATGGACGCGCTGATTTGGCGGTACATTCCTTGAAAGATGTGCCTATGGTCATGCCCGAGGGATTTGATCTGGCTTGCGTAATGGCCAGAGAGGATGCCAGAGATGCTTTTGTCTCAAATGATTATGCAAGCCTTGAGAATCTTCGTGAAGGTGCAATAGTGGGAACTTCTAGCTTACGAAGAGAGTCGGTATTGCGCGCTAAATTTCCCCATCTAAAAATTGAACCCTTACGTGGGAATTTGGATACCCGTATGAGCAAGCTCGATCGCGGCGAATATCAGGCCATTATTTTGGCAGCTGCTGGACTCAAGCGCTTAGGCTTAGAGAGTCGTATTCGCGCACTCCTTCCCTATGATCCATACACGCCCGCTGCCGGTCAGGGTGCGCTTGGTATCGAGACATTAAGTAAACATCCCAATATTAAACAATGGCTAGCGCCGCTCAATGACTTGCCAACCTTATACGCTGTATCTGCCGAGCGCATGGTTTCTCGTCAACTCGGGGGCTCTTGTGAGGTACCTCTAGCAGCATATGCTGCATGGGATCAGAACCAAATGCAAATTCGCTCTTTTGTAGCAAGTGTTGATGGTCAAGCCATTTGTTTGGCTACCGGTAATGCAGTGGTTCAATCTGTGGGAGAGGCTGAAGCCCTTGGACTTTCAGTTGCCAAAGATTTGATAGCACAAGGCGCAGCTGATTTGATTTCGAATATGAATAAGTAAAGCGCCCCTTAAAATCAGGCAAATTCTCTACAACAATGCAATAAAGTAATAACAAAATGGCTTATGACTGAAAAAGAAATTCAAAACTCAAAAAAACTTAAATCAGTCAAGTCATTTTTACCTTTTTTAAGGCCATATAAAACACAGCTTGTCATTGCTGCAGTAAGCCTAGTTCTTGCTGCTTCAGCAACTTTAGTGGTACCACTCTGTTTTCGGAAGATCATTGATCTAGGGTTTAGCGATATAAGCCATGAACAAATCAACCTCACCTTTATCAATCTTTTTGCAGCTGCGTTTGTTCTTGCATTTGCAAGTGCCCTGCGTTACTACATCGTCTCTTGGCTAGGAGAAAGGGTTACTTGTGATATTCGGAAGGCAGTCTACTCACATATCATCGTTCAAAGTCCAGAGTTCTTTGAGACCCAGCAAAGCGGCGAGCTTCTCTCTCGAATTAATAACGATACCTCAATAGTTCAAATCCTAATAGGTACCAGTATCTCTATGGCCGTGAGAAATTTATTTCTCTTGCTAGGCGGAATGACAATGATGTTTATTACTAGCATCAAATTATCTTTGCTCATACTTGCCACTCTGTTATTGACCGTAATACCCATTATGGTTATGGGCAAAAAGGTCAGACAGCTCTCTAGAAATTCACAAGATAAGATTGCGCTTGCTTCTGCAATTGCAGGTGAAAAAATAAATGCCATTTTTACTGTTCAGTCATTTGCAAATGAACAAAAAGAAATTAAAGCATTTAATACGTCTGTTGAGGCTTCATTCTTAGCATCAAAAATTAGAAGTGCAGCTAGAGGTAAGCTTACTTTTGTTGCCATACTTTTAGGCTTTACAAGCATCATCGCTGTACTTTGGCTTGGCGCCTATGCTGTAATCAACCAGGAAATGTCTGGTGGCGAATTAACGCAGTTCTTCCTATACGCCGTTATCGTCGCAGGCTCTATAGCCGCTCTTTCAGAGGTCATTGGAGATGTTCAAAGGGCAATTGGTGCTGGCGATCGGCTTTTAGAGCTATTGAGTATCCAGTCACAAGTACAAAATCCTAAAGAACCATACATCCCATCTTCATCAGCCAATAAAGCCATCGGTATTGACATCCAAGGGTTGAACTTTCGCTACCCATCCATTCCGACAAATGTACTGGTGGATATTTCCCTAAATATCCAGGCTGGAGAAAAGATTGCTATTGTGGGTCCATCGGGTTCAGGTAAAACAACCTTATTTAAGTTAATGCAGCGCTTTTATGATCCTCAGTCAGGATGCATATCTTTTGATGGCATTGATATCAAAAGATATAAATTAGATGATTTAAGAAAACTAATTGGAGTGGTGCCTCAGGATATCAGCATCTTTTCTGAAAATGCGTTTGAGAATATCCGTTATGGCGAAGAGAATGCAAGTAATGATGAAGTCATTAGAGCATCTAAGATTGCATTTGTGGATGAATTTATTTCTAAGCTACCTAACGGATACACCACATTCTTAGGTGATCGAGGCGTCAGACTATCAGGAGGTCAAAAACAACGCATTGCCATCGCAAGAGCTTTACTAAAAAATCCACCATTACTCTTATTAGATGAGGCTACTAGCTCTCTAGATGCTGAATCAGAGAGATTGGTTCAACAAGCGCTTGAAGAGGCAATGAAAGGTAGAACAACTATAGTCATTGCTCACAGACTGGCCACTGTCAAGAAAGCCGACAGAATTGTTGTAATGGAGAACGGTCGCATTGTTGAAATTGGCGATCACTCGTCGCTAGTGACTAATGGAGGGCTTTACTCTCATCTGGCTAAGCTTCAATTCACAGACGCCTGAAATCTAGATCAATTGATATCGTAGGCTTGCACAAAAACTAGCAGCAGCGCACTTACATTATGGGCACGGTGCAATTGATGCGCACAGTGAAGCCTTATGGATTACCAGCAAACAAATCGATTTAAGTCCAACTGACACTCTAGACCATCTAGAGGATCCGATTACAGCTGAGCAAGTTCAAAATGCTCTCTTAGTAGCAGATGAAAGAATTTCTACACGTAAACCACTGGCTTATATATTAGGTGAAGCATGGCTAATGGGTGTGCCGTTTTACTCGAGCGAGCAAAGCATTGTTCCGCGCTCTTGGATTGCGGAACTCATTGTGGATGGTTCATTAGAACCTTGGTTACCGGCTGACGGCAAAGCGCTTGATTTATGCACTGGTAACGGCTCACTAGCCATTTTATTGGCACTCTCCTGCCCCGATATTCATGTGAGTGCTTGCGATATCAGCATGCCAGCCCTCTCTGTTGCGGCACGCAATATTGATCGTCATGGCTTAAATTCTCAAGTGGAGTTACTAGATGGGGATTTATGGAATGCCTTGCCTGAGCCCAATGAAGACAATCTGTTTGATCTGATTATTTGCAATCCACCATATGTCAATACAAACTCCATGAGCGCGCTACCTGCTGAGTATCACGCAGAGCCAGCTTTGGCTTTGGCTGGTGGTGATGATGGCATGGATCTCATCAGACGCATTATTGCTCTGGCGCCGGATTATCTATCGGAGCGCGGTGCGCTCTTGCTAGAAATTGGTAATGAGTATGAAAACTTCAAAAGAGCATTCCCACAAATTCCAGCAATCTGGATGGAAGTATCTGGTGGAGAAGAACAAGTTTTACTCATACAAGCAGAAGACTTAAGTTAAATAGTATTAGCTAAGCTCCGCAGCTGCAGCAATCGCCTGATCAATCCGCTCCACTGGGATCACCTTTAGTCCAGGGATCTTTGTCTTGGGCATATTCGCCTTCGGAATGATAGCTACCGTAAAGCCTAGCTTGGCAGCCTCCTTTAGGCGTTCCTGACCACGTGGGCATGGGCGTATTTCTCCTGCTAGGCCGACCTCCCCAAATACGATGAGTTCTTTTGGTAATGCGCGATTACGAATCGACGACTGAATTGCCAACAACACTGCTAAGTCAGCTGCTGGCTCAGAAATTTTGACACCACCCACTGCATTTAAGAAAACGTCTTGATCAAAGCAAGCAATGCCTGCATGACGATGCAATACAGCCAAGAGCATGGCTAAACGGGCCTGCTCTAGACCAACTGCCAAACGACGGGGATTGGGAACATGCGCCGTATCTACTAATGCCTGAATTTCTACTAATAATGGTCTACTACCTTCCTGAGTTACCAAGACACAAGCTCCGGGCACCATTTGCTCGTGTTGGGATAAGAATATTGCCGAAGGATTAGTAACACCACGCAGACCTATATGTCAATAGAAAGTCGTAGGTTCAAATCCTACCGTCGCAACCAGTAACTCAGCATCAACCTCTTAATTTTTAATTTAATCTAACCTAGTGCAACTTCACAATCGAGTGGGTCCTGCGGTGAATTAATCGACTTAGGGTATCCAAGGCTACCTTTACCCAACCATGAAGTGCTAGTTGGTGCAGCTTATAAAGGCTCATGTACATAAATTTAGCAAACAGTCCCTCAACCATCAGGCTGCCTCCAATGAGGCCCCCCATCATGCTGCCAACACTGCTGTATTCACCAAGCGAAACTAGAGATCCAAAATCTCGATATTCATAAGGTTTGAGCGGCTCGCGATGAATAATCTGATTCATTTGTTTGTACAAATGTGAAGCTTGTTGATGAGCAGCTTGAGCGCGAGGAGGCACAATGCCTCCTTTACCATTATTCGCCTCAGGCCAAGGACAAGCCGCACAATCTCCAAGCGCAAAAATATTTTGATCCAAAGTGGTTTGCAGAGATGGCAAGACTAGCAATTGATTGACATGATTATTTTCTAGTCCACCAATCCCTTTAAGAAAATCAGGCGCCTTCACTCCGGCCGCCCACACAATTAATTCAGCAGGTATTTCTACTCCATCTGAGAGCAATACCTTATGAGGTAGAACTTTTTGTACTTTTCCATTGGTTATGACTTCAACACCAAGGTCTACTAACAGTTTTTGAGCGGCAGTAGAAATGCGATCTGAGAGTGCTGGCAATATTTTAGGAGCAGCCTCGATCAATATGACCTTTAGATCTTTTTCTGGATCTACTCTATCCATCCCAAAAGAAATAATTGCACGAGTCGTTCTATGTAGCTCTGCAGCAAGCTCCACTCCAGTTGCTCCCGCACCAATAATTGCTACCTTAAGCTGATGCGGTGCTAAGGGATCTGCTTGTGCTTGAGCTCTCAAACAGGCATTGACAAGACGCAAATGAAAACGCTTAGCATCGGCTAGAGTTTCCAGTCTTTGAGCATACTGAGCAACGCCTTGCGTACCAAAATCATTTGTCAAGCTACCTATGGAAATAATCAGCGTGTCATATGGAATGTTTTGTATTGGAGTAACCAATTCTCCTGCCTCATCAACGACAGGAGCAATCTGAATTTGCTTACTCTCTCGATCAATACTGATGAGCTCGCCCAATCGAAACTTAAAATGGTGCCAATGCGCTTGCGCAATATAGTCCAACTCTTGATCAGCGAGATCCATTGAGCCCGCAGCCACTTCGTGGAGTTTAGGCTTCCAAATATGCGTTCTATTTTTATCGACAAGCGTGATGCTTGTTTTATTGGAGCTAAAGTCATTGCCGAGTTTAGTAGCTAACTCAAGCCCGCCTGCACCTCCACCCACTATGACTATTTGATGTGCACTTGTCATGTACTTTCCTAAATTTTTCCTACCCTAAGATCAGCTGAACATTGGCGGACCTTGGAGACCAGTGCGGCAACATTTTCAATGGGCGTAAATTGGCTAATACCATGGCCCAGATTAAAAATATGGCCGTCTAATGGACTACCCTCTGCCAGTTTGACATTAGACAAGTCTTCAAAACATTGCTGAACTCTTTTTTCAATCTCTTCTGGATTCGATAGAAGAATGGATGGATCCAGATTTCCTTGTATTGCTATTTGCTTGCTGCTTGCTTGATTAATCACCTCGCGTGCCCTAGCTAAATTCATGGTCCAGTCTACACCCAAAACATCGGCTCCTGATTGAGTAATATCGCTTAACCAAATTCCCCCTCCCTTGGTAAACAAGATAATCGGCACTGCATCATATTTTGGATGTCTACGTATGTCTTGAATAATCTTAGCCATAGGCTGGAGGGAGTATTGCAAATAATCCTCTGTAGTTAATAAACCACCCCAAGTATCAAATATCATCACAGCCTGTGCACCCGCATCTATCTGTAAGCGCAAATATTCACTAACTGATTGAATATTAATCTCTAGTATTTTTTGCAAAAGATCGGGACGTTCATACAACATCTTCTTGGCCAAGGAAAAATCGCGGGAGCCCGAGCCTTCAATCATGTAGCAAGCTAAGGTCCAAGGACTCCCAGAAAACCCAATTAAAGGTACTTGCTGCTTCCCATTTGAAGTCAGCGCCTTTGCTATTGAGCTCACTGCATCAAAAACATAATGCAATTGCTCCATGTTGGCTTGATGTAATTGGCTCACCTCATACTCAGAAGTTAAAGGCTTGGCAAACCGTGGTCCGTCGCCATTTTCAAAAGATAGCTCCAAGCTCATGGCATCGGGAATGGTTAAGATATCGGAAAATAAAATTGCAGCATCCAAGCCATAACGATCGATTGGTTGCAAAGTGACTTCGGTAGCGAAGTCGGGATTTTTGGCAAGGTCTAAGAAGCTTCCGGCCTTAGATCTAGTGTTTCGATACTCAGGTAAATATCTTCCAGCCTGACGCATTAGCCAAACAGGTGTTCTATCAGTCTCGCGACAAAAACAAGCTTTGATGAACAAATCATTTTCTAACTGCACTGCCATAGTTATACGTTAATGATTTAGCGTAATCGCTCAACATAAAAAGATGCTTTTTCAAGTGCATCCTCAGCATCCATGCCAACCATATCTGCCCCAATATCATCTATAAGCTCGGGGAATTGATTAAAAACAGGACTGCCGATGATGATGCCTACATGAGGATTTTTTGACTTAGCCTTAATCCTCTTAATTAATTCTTTTAATTGCGGAAATTGCTCCTGTACGCTAGCCGATAAACCGATAATGTCGAACCACTCGTTTGCAGCCATAGAGACAATATCTTCTTCGGTAGCAGCCAATTCACCCCAGATACGCCATCCAGCTTTTGCAAAGAACTCGGAGACCATAAAGAGTCCCAAGTTATGTTGTGAGCCAGGCAAGGGCACCAACATAATGCTAGAGCCAGTTTTACCCTGTTCAGAATATTGCTGAAAAATAGGGCTTAAGTCATACATTAGCTGCTTGATACGCCAAAGGGCTATGGTTACTTCTGTAAAGCTAGATTCATCCTCATCCCACATTGCTCCCAATTTTCTAGCTACCGGAGTCAGAAGCAGCAAATAAATATCTTCCAAGGAGGTGCCAGAAGCATGTATCTCTTTTACGTAGTCAACGGAAATACGAGCATCTTCTTGCAGAACTAATTGAGTTAAATCCTCAACAGCTTTTTGACTGATGATTTGCTTGGCTGGCAACTGCTCGGGAATCGATGAATCTAAGTGTTGCTCAATAATCAGAGGAAGAATATTTCCCTCTATGGTTTTGACGAGCGATTCAAGATACTCGCCTTCTGTACACGCTTTTTCTATTAAATGAGATTTTTTATCTTGCCTAGAGGTTGATTTTGTGGGTGCATTCGATACTAAGCAGTCTTCCCACATATCATTAGACGCATTAGTCGTCTGCTGTTGATCTAATTTGAAATCGTCACGGGTAAATTTCTTTTTTAACCCTGCAATGCTCACTAGCTTCGATAAATTCATGAACATCACTTGATCAAGACACGGTCTCAAAGAGATTTTTGAGAAAAACCGTGGCTGCCTAAGAGCCTCTTTATTGGAATAGTTACTTTATAAATTGAATTAGATCAAATCACAAAGGTTTCAATCTAAGTGCTTTCCCTAGATTGTTTAATTTCATCATTACTAGGCTCTAAACCATATATCCGTACGAGTTTCCAAATATGCTGTGGCACCATATTCTTTATTTTGTGCGGCGCAGTATTCCTTAAATGAATAATCGATTCAATGGCCTTCATCTCAATTCTAGCTTTTGCGAACTCAAGTCCACGAGGTCCAAACCTCGGCATAACCCAAGCAAAGATTCCTCTTAAAAAATTTGGCATTCTTTGCAGTGGCAAGCCACCGGATGCTAACTCTACATTCTTCATGAAGCCCTTTACAGGACTTAAGCGATTGCCAGCAGAGGATACAGACTCCAAAACAAGCTCTGCCCCAAGTAGACTCGCGAGACCTTTTCCCTTTGCATTACGAATAATCACCCACTGCTCCCCTGTACCTGCCATATACCCAACCGTAATGTCAGAAAGTGAATTGACATAGTCAACACAAGTCTTACAGGTTGTAGGAAAAAAATCTGCAGGTAAATTTGATAGAGGCAGCTTTAAAAAAGGTATTTCTTGCTTTTGGCCATTCTCAAAGCGAATCTCAACGTGATAGTCAGCCCTAAATTCCAGATAAGAAATCGTTTCTGGGTTTTCAGAGAGTAGACCTAAGAATTGATGAAAATGTTCGGTAGTCGTGTTATCAGAACAAGGTGAGCCAATAATGAATAATTTCTCGAAGCCCAATTCTTGTTCAAGCGCTCTTGCAGCGTAAACCTGGCATGGAATACCCACCATGGCTACTTTTTGATACCCTAAATCTCTGGCTTGTTCGAGATATTGAATGATTGGAGCATAGCCCATCTTCATTCCCCTACATTGCGCCATATCCTGAGCTCTTGTCACAATCACTGGCTCAGGCTTCCAGCGATCCTTAGCATCAGAACGCATTGTGATGACCGCCTCAACAACCCCTTGCTCCAGCAGTACTTCACAAAGTCTTGTGATAATTCCGGTCCACTGAGCACCCTTTAATGGCTCCTTTAACCTGGCCCTAAACATTTCTAAATACGGTCCAAAAAAGACCTCGTCAGAATGATTGGTAGCGCGTTCCCTACCGTGAGCTAATGTCTCAAATTTAGGGTAATTAGGCTGAATAAACTGGCAGGCAGTTGCGCAACGTTTAGGCTGCGCAGTTCGAGACACACCACAATCAGTACATAAATCACGAAATGGGGCAATCTCAATTGACTCCACTCTTGATCAGGCCTTATAGGAAATGAGCTAAAACTCTTTGTTTAATCTTTTCCTTAGACAATCCATAACTATCTAACAGTAAATTAAGCTCTCCATGCTCCACATACTCATCAGGTAGCCCTAGCAATAAAGATTGAATCTGGACATTATTATCTGAGAGGACTTCTAAGCAAGCACTACCAGCGCCACCCTTAGCAGCACTATCTTCAACAAAAACCAGTCCATCGTGACTATCAGCGATTTCTAATAATAATTTCTCATCTAAAGGCTTCACAAAGCGCATGTCTACAACGGTAGCATTGATTTCTTGGGCCACGGAGAGCACGGTGTAGAGCAAGGGTCCAAAACAAATAAAGGCAATTTTTTTCTTTTGAGGCGAAGTTTTATCCATTGTGCGAAGAATGAGCCCCTTACCAATGGGTAAAGGATCCAAAGGATATCCCGCTGTTTCCAGCCCAATTCCAGAACCACGTGGATAGCGCACGGCTGCAGGACCATCATGCTGAAAGGCGGTTGTTAGCATTGCTCGGCATTCTTGCTCGTTTGATGGCGTCATCAACACTAAATTTGGTAAACAGCGTAAGAAAGCAATATCAAATACTCCAGCATGCGTTGCCCCATCAGCACCCACCATCCCCGCGCGATCAATAGCAAATACGATTGGTAAATTTTGCAAAGTGACATCATGTATCAGCTGGTCATAGCCACGCTGCAAGAATGTCGAATAAATCGCAACCACTGGCTTAAGCCCTTCACAAGCAATTCCAGCTGCAAAGGTAACCGCATGTTGCTCTGCTATCCCCACGTCGTAATATCGATCAGGAAAGCGCTTTTCAAAATCTACCAATCCTGAGCCCTCACGCATCGCAGGAGTAATGGCAATCAAGCGCTCATCCACCTCTGCCATATCGCATAACCATTCTCCAAAAACTTGGGTATAAGTTTTTTTGCTAGCTGGCTTAGCTTGTATACCCGCCAATGGGTCAAATGGGCTTGGGCCATGATAGGTAATTGGGTCAAGCTCTGCTAATGAGTATCCTTTGCCTTTTTTCGTAATGATATGAAGAAACTGAGGCCCCTCCGTATGAGCAAGGGTTTTAATGTTTTGCAGGGTTGAAATTAATACTTCTAAATTATGACCATCTATTGGACCGTAATAGTCAAAACCAAATTCTTCAAAAATAGTGGCGGGGCCGACCATTCCCTTTGCATGCCCCTCTAATCTTTTAGCGAATTCACGAATGGGAGGCGCTACAGAGAGCACTTTATCTATACCTCGTTTAGTGGCAGCGTACATAGAACCAGAAATTAACTTCACTAGGTAGCGGTTTAATGCGCCTACCGCTGGTGAAATGGACATCTCGTTGTCATTCAGAATCACAATGAGCGGCACTTTTTTATTCACGCCAGCATTATTCATCGCTTCAAATGCCATGCCAGCACTCATTGCACCATCACCAATAATTGCGACTACATTGCGCTTCTCATTTTTTGTTTTGGCAGCGACCGCCATTCCTAAAGCCGCCGAAATGCTGGTAGATGAATGCGCGGTTCCGAACGCATCGTATTCACTCTCACTACGTTTCGGAAACCCTGAAATACCGCCGAATTGTCTCAGACCCGACATCGCCTCCCGGCGACCTGTAAGTACTTTATGGGCATAGCTTTGGTGGCCTACATCCCAGATCAGACGATCATAGGGAGTATCAAAAACATAATGCAGTGCAATAGCGAGCTCTACAGTTCCCAAGTTCGAAGAAAGATGTCCTCCAGTGCTGGAAACTGAGCTCAATATGAAGTTTCGCAACTCACGAGCTATTTGAGGAAGCTTGGATACCTCATGATCCCTCAAGTCTTGCGGGTTAGATATGGTTTCAAGGAGGTTGGTCATTTTGAGCATAGCAACCTCATTTCGATGAATATATTTTAGAAATAATGTGTTTGTATTCTTCCAAATTCGCATCGGAAGATTGCTTCAATGCATGAATTGGTGCATGCATAAATTTATTAGCTAGCGCTAGCGCCATATGTGATAGGACAACCATAGGGTCATCACCGTTGGCAAGCCTTCTACTTGCCTTTTCCAGCTCAATCTTTTGGTATTCCTCGCCAACGTTCTGAATTGACTTGATGATTGGTACAACAGCTCTTTTTCCTAAGGTTTCATAAAACTCTACTACACCTCTTTCAATGATTTTTTCTGCATCACCAACCGAATCTAAACGGTTGGCTTTTCCAGCACTGACTATCTCTCCAAGATCATCGATAGAGTAAAGATAGGCATTTTTAAGACTCTGAATTTCAGGTTCAAAATCTCTTGGCACCGCTAAATCGATGAGAACTATAGGGCGAGATTGCCTTGCTTTCAGTGCGGTTTTTACCATTCCCATGCCGACTATAGGAAGCGAACTAGCAGTACAAGAAACAACAACATCGTATTCATGTAACTGCTTAGGCAAGTCAACCAAAGGAAACGCCTCAGTTTGTAAATTCTTATCGGCAAAAGTATTGATTAACTCACTGCCCCGGTCAACGGTTCTGTTTGAAATCGCAATCTTTTTCGGATTTTTGCCTGCAAAGTGATTTGCGCAAAGCCCGATCATCTCCCCAGCGCCAATAAATAAAATATTGCAATCACTGACTTTTCCAAAAATACGTTCGACCAACTTAATGGAGGCGCCTGCTATTGATATAGAGTTCGCCCCAATTTGGGTGTTGCCACGCACAACTTTTGCTACTGAAAAAGTTTTATTAAATAAGGGCTTTAAGTAAGTCCCGAGGGTCCCCACTTGATTCGCGTTCTCTATCGCTTTTTTCATTTGCCCCAGGATTTGCGTCTCACCCAGGACCATTGAATCCAAACCACTACCCACCCTAAATGCATGTTTTACTGCATCACTTTCTTTTGCCGAATAGATGTAAGGACGCAACTCATCTTTCTGGACATTATTTTGCGATGCCAACCATTCAAAAGCGCGATCTTCTAAATGGTTCTCGGCATATTCAGTATCATTTGCTGCACAATAAATCTCCATGCGATTGCATGTAGACAATATCGCTACCTCTGGCTTGTTGCTCGAGCCAGTCCCTTGTAAATATTTGCGCAAATCGATCAGTGAGTCCTGCAAAACCTCAGGGGAGACGGCAACGCTTTCTCGAATGTCGACTGGCGCCGTATGGTGATTAACACCGAGATTTAGGAGCTTCATACCAGACATACTCTTAGTAAGCCCCCGGATTTAAGACCAACGTTTCCCAATTCAAGCGCATGGCGATGGTTACCCATATTAAGTATGGCAACATGAGTAATGCTGCCAATTTCCTCATCGGCCACATCACTAAAATGATTGCCAGTACGGATCCCCATAGGAAGCATGCCTCTATAAGAGACCAGTCTGGATGGTGCATCCTAAAATAGAAGACACTCCAAAGTACATTTAAAAATGCATTCAAGAAAAATAGGCTGACAATTTTATTTTTCTGAGATTGCGTTGGGTTGCTATTGAAAGCAACCATCCACGCCAATGCAGACAAAATAAAAATAATGGTCCAAATGACTCCAAAAGCCCAGTCTGGCGGCTTCCAGCCTGGCTGCTTTAATGAGAAGTACCAAGGGCCGATTTCTGTCGCAAGCCCCCCCATTACTGAGGTGCCAACCATCCAGATGCCAATCAGCCAAAGATACTTATGTTGAAAGAAAATTTTCATACCTTTGCTAGACCTAAAAGGTGACCCATATCTTTAATAAAGATTTTGAAGTGTGCGAGAGGCTTTTTACGCACTAACTTTTTATTCATATAAGACTCAAAGGTAAGCCTTTGAACATCCTTGTCTTCGCACATTTTCACAAAACTCTCGCGGCGCTTATCGGTTGAATACCAAAAATACTGCATGATCCCAAGCACCAAAAATGTCATCCGATGCTCTTTCATAAATCTTTTTCTGGCGAGTTGGAGCTTGGCCGGATCATGTGTTTCTACAAATTCAGCAATAGCCTCACCTGCTAATTGACCGCCAAGCATGGCGTAGTAAATGCCCTCACCCGAGGCTGGGGCCACTACTCCTGCGGCATCACCAGCAAGCACGACCTGTTTCCCATCATCCCATTTTTTTAAAGGCTTCATAGGTAGTGGTGCACCCTCATGTCGAACCAACTCTGCGTGCTCTAATCCAATGTCTTTTCTCAATTTCCCAACTGCATTGCGTAGCGAAAAACCCTTATCAGCACTACCAGTTCCAATACTGATCGTATCGCCATGGGGGAACACCCAACCATAAAAGTCGGGGGATACGGGTTGTTGATACAGCACATCGCATCGACTTGCATCAAATGAACTTGGAGTCTCTTGAGGAGTTTTAATAATCTCGTGATAAGCAAATACATAATTTGCCTCAGCACAACCCTTAACGCCAGCACTTCGGCCCACCTGTGATTTAGCGCCATCAGCACCAATCACTGATTTTGCCAACACACTCTTTACAGCGCCATGATCGCCATCACGCGCGCCCCTAGATCGGTAATGAATACGAACGTGAGAATCTTCCCTTTTTAGGCTTTCAAATAAGCCATCTTCCCTTTCGGCTCCCGCAGCTACAGCACGCTTTCTTAACCATTCATCAAATTGCGCCCGATCCACCATGCCTACAAAACCGTTTTCAATGGGAATATCTACTGCTTTTCCAGTAGGCGAAATCATTCGCGCTGATTTTGCTCGAGCCACTAGTAATTCATCGGGAATCTGAAAATCTTTAATTAATCTGGGTGGAATAGCGCCTCCACAGGGCTTAATTCTTCCGCGCTTATCTAACAGGAGAACTTTCATCCCCTTTAGCGCGAGAGTATGCGCAGCGGTAGCGCCCGCTGGACCACCTCCAACAACTACAGCGTCATAAATCAATTCTGCTGACATGCTTCACCCCGCCTTCAATGTATTAGAGGATTTACGTTCAACTAAAGATGCCATGTAGGCAGAGGCAATAAATAAAACTGCCTCTATAAAAAATACACTTGCATAGGCCCAGGCTGCATTCGTAAATATTGAACGAGCCAAATCGCTTGCTCCCGCTCCTAGAAGACCTCCAAGACCAAACGCAATCGCTTGGGCGCCGCCCCAGAGGCCAATTCTGACCCCCTCTTTTCCCCCGCCACCAACGACTGCCAAACGCATCATTGATGCAATTGCAGCGATTGAAAATGCGCCATTTGCAAGACCCAATATGTATACATTCAGTTTTAGAGGCCATTCACCTTCTAATATCCCAGCCAGAACCAAACCAAACATTGCTAATGCAGATGCGAGGCAACCATAGATCATCCATGAGCGCAAAGATCCAAAATAGCGCCTCAATCTGCTAGAGCCACAAACCGCAACCAACAGCATTCCTGTTAAAACTCCAGAGTGTTGAATTCCTGAGAGGCTAGTTGTCTCTCCCAAGGTGTACTTGAAAATGATCCCCGCAAAGGGCTCCAAAATTAAGTCTTGAGCACTGAAAGCAAGCATTGACAAAAAGATAAAAATAGTAAATTTTTTGGTATCAGGATCAGCCAGAATCTCTCTGAGTGCACTCTTAAACGGGACTTTTTCTTTAGTGTTTGATGCTTTATTTTCAAGTTCAGCACCTTCTAGCCTATAAAGCGCTAATGATGTGATTGCAATAGCGACTGCTGAGATGATCCCTGAAATCAGAATGACCTTTTCGGGGGTATAAGGATCTAAAAATTTTCCTGCTAGTCCACTAGTCAATGCAAAACCAAAGATCATCATCAGCCAAACAGTTGTTGCCGCTGCTGCCCTACGTTCGTCACTTACTCCTTTTGCCAGTAATGCGAGTAAGGATGTGCCGCTCATACTGACACCAACACCGATGAAGAAAAAGGCCACGATTGCAGCGAGTATTCCGATGATTAAATGAATACCCATTAGTGTTGTAGCAACTGCTGCACCAAATCCTCCTAATGCCAGCAATCCGACACCGCCAATAATCCACGGTGTTTTCTTCGAGCCACCGTCTGATTCAAATCCCATCCGCGGCCTAATCACTTGTACAAAATAATGAATGGCAACTAAAAGTCCAGGAAGGCTGGCCGGTAATGCCAATTCAACTACCATGATGCGGTTGAGTGTTGAGGTTGTCATGACGACAATGGCGCCAATTGAAGCCTGAACAAGACCTAGTCGAACAATACTGAGCCATCCAAATGTGGAATGACGAATGAGGGCTTTAGTCATTGCAATACTCATGAACCTAGCTCCATACTTTTGACCGCAAATGCTGCAACCATCATCCCCGATACCAGCAATGGAACACCAAAACCACTATAGAAAAGTGCTTTTTGTATAGGTCTTTTGAGGAAATCAATTAACAGGAAGATCTGCCCCACCATTAATGCGCCAATAACGAATGCATAAGCTTGCTTGCTCCAATACCAGAGCAATATCAGCACAATGATTTGTGGGATTAACATAAATGCTGCAGAAAATTGAGCAGCTCTTTTGGCCCCAAGTTGAACAGGCAACGAGCGCACACCCATTTGTCGATCGCCCTCAATTGCTTTGAAATCATTCAGGGTCATGATCCCGTGCGCACTTGCGCTATATAGGCCAGCGAGCAATAGCGATGGTTTATTTGGAATAGACCCACCGGATAACAATGTTGCACCTGTTATCCAAGCCAAGCCTTCATAGCTGACACCACAAGCGAGATTTCCAATCCAGCCATTATTTTTAAATCGTATAGGTGGCATGCTGTATAGCCAAGCCAAGACCAAAGCCAAAACAGTCGCCAAAAAACCGATCACTCCCAAGTAGCTAGCTGCATAAAGTGAAATCAAAGACCAAATCATGGCTATGTATAAACCCCAGCGACCAGGAATTCTGCCTGATGGTATTGGTCTATCGGGTTCATTGATGGCATCGACATGACGGTCATACCAGTCATTGACAGCCTGACTTGAGGCGCAAACAAGGGGGCCAGTTAAGAGCAAACCCAAGAAAAATATGGGGAGATTTTGTTTGATTGTTTCGCTACCAGTAATGGAGCCGCAAGCAAACGCCCACATTGGAGGAAACCAAGTGATGGGCTTCAAAAGCGTCAAAATTGCTCTAGGCTCTGGCAGATTCATGTAAATGATTTTGTCATTGACATTTTAAAGTGTCAATTAAATTTGACACTTTTATAGCCTGTTTTTACCAGTGAAAACCCTTATATATCAATAAGAAAGCTAATTTTAGGGGCCTAAGCTGCTTCCAGTAATGACTTTGGTAAAGAGAAATTGACACTCTCTTCAATGCCCTCCATAGCCAGTATTTTGGCCTGACAAATAACACCCACCGCTTCGATAATTTTGATGGTTAATGCCTCTGGAGCGGATGCACCTGCGGTAATACCAATATTGCTAACCCCCCTAAACCATGCATCTTGGATTTGGCTCGGGTCATCAACCAAATAAGCGGGAATATGCAAACTGCTAGCTAATTCTTGGAGTCGCTTTGAATTAGAACTATTTTGACTTCCGACTACGATCACGACATCAACATGAGGACCCATTGCTTTTACGGCATCCTGACGATTTTGAGTTGCATAGCAAATGTCTTGCCGCTTAGGTGCATGTATCTGGGGATATCGTTGAACTAATGCACTGGTAATTTCTTGAGTCTCATCAATTGATAAAGTAGTTTGAGTGACGTAAGCCAATAAATCATCACGACTAAAGTTCAGATTAGCCACATCTGATACGCGCTCAATGAGATAAATGGCTTCATCAACCTGTCCCATGGTCCCCTCTACCTCTGGATGTCCATGGTGACCAATCATAATAATTTGATAACCACGCTCTTTTAAGCGCACTACTTCAGCGTGCACCTTGGCTACCAATGGGCAAGTGGCATCAAAAACAGTTAGCTCATGCTCATCAGCCTCAAATCTCACTGCTTTAGATACTCCATGTGCACTAAATATGAGGATCGCACCTTTGGGCACTAGACATAAATCATTTACAAAAACAACTCCTCTGCTTTCAAAATCTTTTACCACATAAGCATTATGAATAATTTCATGTCTTACGTAGATCGGTACCCCAAACTTCTTCAGAGCTTCCTCAACAATGAGAATTGCCCTTTCCACTCCAGCACAAAAACCTCGAGGTTGAGCAAGATAAATCGTCTTAGATGAGATCATCATCATTCTCTCTAGCGGTTATTCTTGTAGCCCCACTTCCATAACCATTCATTTGGAAATGGAAGCACAAGAAATAGATGCTCCAACAGACCGAGCGCCAATAATGTGCCCAGCAGCGCAAAGGATGTCATTTCAAATACAGAAGATTCAGAGGCTGCTCGAGACCAGATCGGGATAAGAAAAAGCAAAGATACAAGAATGGAGAAAGGCATCAATAAATTCATGGGTCTACGTCTAAAGTACGTCACTAGATACTTCAAGTGTTGAGGTAAAAAAGATTCATTAAAATTCAATACCCCCAGAAAGATATTGACCTTGGTACTTTGTCGCATTCCCCACAAAATAACGTAAGTCCAAAAACCAGTTTGATTAGCTGATTCGAGATTAATCAAAAATATAACCAGTCCTAAGCCCAGTAGAGTTAACTCGTGATGGTTGATTGTTTGGAAGGCATACCAAGCTCGACGCAGACCACCTGCATCTGCGGGGCAGTCTGAGCGCCTTGAGCCTGTGATGTAGCCAAGCAAAAATGCTAGCTCTTGCCAACCCCAAATAATAATGGCGCATGTAAATGAACAGTAAGCGTCTGCAATAGTTGCTTCCTGGCTAGATATTTTTAGACCCCAAAATGCAAGCACGAGGATCGCAATAGAAATAACGAATATTGCTCTATAAAAGCGTCTCGGTAGACTATTAATTTTTAGAATAAGCCCCGTACTAAACCACCATATAAAAACGGTAAAAATTAGAGGGCTGATCCATAGATACATTTTGTTCTACCAAGCAGGGACAAGACGAATGTCTCGAGGAAGTTCATTGGGAACAACCGGTAAGGTATAAATTTTCAGAAACGTCAGCATTGCTGAAGCAGCGAGATACCCACGTTTAAACCAGGAGAGAAGTCCTCCGGCCTGCTTTAATTCCTCAACCTCATCTGAGATCCTTCTTAATGTATCGAACCCCTCCCAAAGCCTTGGGTTCTCTAAATTAATCGTAAAAGGAAATACTTGCTTGCTAATATCTGAAGTAATTTGCAATACCTTGCGGTCATAGTCTGATGGGGAAACACCGAGCGCTTTATGAAACTCTGGGCGGGAATGGTCTCTCACGTACATCGTTGCATAAACTGCCAATAAGAAGAAGCGAATCCAGAGTTTATTAATACCGCTCAGTAGCTTTGGGTTTGAGCGCATCAATAAGGCAAATGCTTCGCCATGACGAAACTCGTCGTTGCACCACTTTTCAAACCAGAGAAATATTGGATGAAAACGCAACTCAGGTTTGTTTTGAATAATTCGGTAAATCATAATATATCTTGCGTAACCAATCTTTTCCGAGAGGTAGGTTGCGTAAAAAATAAATTTAGGCTTAAAGAATGTATATTTTTTTGTCCTAGCTAAAAATCCCAAATCTACGCCAATACCGAAATCCTTAAGCCATTGGTTAATAAAACCAGCATGCCTACTTTCATCTCGAGCCATATACGAAAAAAGGCTTTTGAGATCTGGATTATTAATTGATTTTTTAATTTCAGAGTAAAGAACGCAACCAGAAAACTCAGAAGTAATTGAGCTAATTAAGAAATCTAAAAATTCTTGATATAAACCATCTGGTAGGTGTGAATAATCCTTAGACATATCATCAGGACGCTGGAAGTGCGCCTGATTAATATCTTGATCGAATTCTTGCATCAACCTATCCCACTCGGGCTTCACAGAAGAAATATCAAATCGATCCATTTCATCAAAATCGGTTGTATAAAAACGGGGGCTGAGAATGGTATTTTCTAAAGCCCTATCCGTTGATTCATTAATTGGACGAACAGAATCCATAGCGGTGGCGGATGCGCTCATACCTTTATTCCTTCATGCAAAATAATCGGGCTAATTTCTTGTGTCATGCTTGGCCTTGGGTATCTCTTCGCTTTACTGAAGCGAGTAGTGGAAAAACTGACTTCGTACAACATCGTAATTTCTAGCCTTGCAGTCAGGTAGATCCACAGGCGAGAAAATATACTGGCCTTGGAAACGGTCGCTGTTCTGCTATAGCTCAAAATTTCTCCATACTCAATATCCACTATAGGGTTATGCACTAAAACAGCATCACCTGGTCCCACCTTGATGCCATTGAGATCAACGTGTACATACAGAAATTCAGATGTATTGGACATCTCAATTTGACAATTCACTAGCTGTTTTGACATTACTACCTCGGACTATTTAAAAATGCAGCAAACTCAGCTGCGTTATCTTTTCCAAATGACTCTAAATCAATTCGATTCTGAGTGGCCGGATCTACTAAAGTTAGCCTACCGTCAGAGTGACTCATTAATTTAAATGCATCATCACTGCTAATTTGACGAATACGGCGCTCACGTGCCATTGCCCTGAGAATGCCCCTCACAAATCCAGCCTGTCCCGTGACTTTCGCGATGACTTCTCCATTATTAGCTGAAATGACCCCAACTGATCCATCCGGTAGATCCCTAAAGTAGAGGTCTTTTTCAACTAAAACACTGGCATCCGCCCGGCGCTCTAAAGCCCCAGTCCTCACAAAACTCCCTACGCTAATCACTACCGTCGCTAAAGCTACAAAAATCATTAAACCAATGTAATTTTGCTTACGAGCAGTAGTCATCTGAAGAATCATGCTGTTTCAACCTCTGTGAAATGGTTTTTTGCTTCTCCTGACTCGACCTTGCTAATCTGCACGGAACGAGAAATTACATTATTTTGGAAAGACCAAGCATCGACCAGAATTTGCGCGACTTCAGCGCAATTTTTAATACACCTCAAACTAGGCTGCGGAACAGCCCATTTAGCTGGTCTTGCATGAGGCCAAAGATGGAAAATAGCAATCTTAGTTTCCTTATTTAACTTCAAATAGATATCTCCACAGCCATCTTTAGTCAGCCCACAATCAGCTGACTCAATCTGCTTGAGGGGGAAGTTAAAGGTCATATTGAGCACAATTCCAATCCGCATCACCACCCGTTTATTAGTAATGGTATAGACAGCTGTTGAAGCCATGAGATAGCCCAATAAACTCATTAAGCCAAGCCCCAAACTGGAGAAGATGATGATTTGCAATGCCGAGAGAAACATGAGGTTCAGAGCTTCGCCATCTAGCACACCGCTAATGATTCGGTAGGCTAGTAGTAAGCCAAAATAAATGGCGAGGCCCCTCATATGAAACACTTTAAGTAGCAAAGTTTTGAGGTCAGGGCTGCCTTGCCATAAAACCTGTTCCCCTTGCGGCAGCTTTTCGGGGAGCCCAAATTCCGGCTCAAACTCATGCTCCGGGCTGCTATGGATATTCAAACTCATATCAGTGGTTCCTGACGACCTGGTGTGGCATATAAAGTGCCAGCGCCAAAGTAAGCCATGATTTTTTCTTCCTCTAGCAAAGTTACCTCTTCCGGATGCTTGGTCTTAGGAACCTGCTTGAATTGATCCGCAAGAATTGACTGAACTTTAATATCCCGCTTGCCTATCTTTGAAAAATTGATTGGTAATAGGGTCTTATTACCAGCGACATCTACCTCTAAATATCGAATCAACATTTCCATATGATCAACCCAGACATCCGTTACAGTGCCGGCCTTTTCACCATCCGCACCAATAACCACCAAACCAATAGGATTGGTATCAATTGTAGATATGGAAATTTCAGGCAATTTGCGCAAAGGACGAATACGAGCATGACCTTCTAAATCATAGTCAACATGATCGGCTCTATTGGCATATGAGCCAGGCCCAACGCCAGCTAAGAGTGGATTTCCAACCGGCGCTAAAGGTGCACCATTCCATGGATGAATAGGCACTGCTGAGACTTGCTCAGTATCTGGGGGGCTTGCCAATGGAGCAAAATAAGTCTCGCCAAATTCTGTAACAAACTTTTTAATTCGTGGCATACCAAGAATGCCACCCTCGCGACGAATCTGTCCAAAACGCTCCGTCTCTAATGGAAATCCTTCTCTTTTGCTTTCCAATGTTAGATAGATGACCAATCCAACAAAGAAAAATAAAAAAAGGTAAACCACAACTTGAGCTACATCTACGTATTGTGTAATTGCACCTGTACCCATTTCACCCTCCTTCTTTAAAAAACTAGCCTGGAAAATCAGCTAGACCAAACTTACTCATTTTTGAACCAGTCTTATTGGAATTTTTATTTACCAATGGACCCAAAGCAATCAAAGTAATAAACAACAAATAAATTTCAATGTGATAAACAAAGCTATACCCAGTCGCAGGGCTTATTAGCGCAGAGCCAATGACTCCATTCATTGCTAAATCGGCCACTACATCGCGGACCAAGCCGCCCAATGACATCCCAATACCAGAACAGGTAGCTGTGACAGCACCCCAAGCGCCAATCACCATGCCGCTCATATTTTCTTTATCCATACTCATTGCAATGGTGAGTGTGCTCACGGCGAATAAGCCACCACTAAAGCCAATCAGTAAAGCCCCTACCCTAAATAAATTTGGCGAATCCATGGGCTCTGAAAAAATCACTAAGGTAAATGCAATCAAACCCAGCAAAAGACCAACAGAAGCTATTCTGTATGCGTTATATCCTCGGCTTAACCAACGTGCTGAAAGAGAGAAAGCTGCTAATGACCCACAAGCAATCAAAGCGGTCAAGAAACTAGTTGCAGATACATCAAGCTTTAAAATTTCTCCACCGTAAGGCTCTAAGATAATGTCCTGCATACTAAAAGCAGTCGTGCCAAGTCCCAACATGATCAAAAATCGGCGCACATGAGGCGCCTTAACAAAGTCTTTCCAGCTTTGGCTAAATTTACGTTGCGGAATCGAGGGGGAGGTATTTTTTGGCTGCCTTACCTCTTGCTTCCAAAGTGCAAATATATTCAGCAATAAGGTTACAAGAGCTACACCCTGAATGACTTTCACAAGTTGCAGCGGACTAAACGGCTTCAGAAATACACTAAATAAAATTCCACTCACTACCATTCCTACTAGCAACATGACATACATCATGGCTACCACTCGAGGTCTATTTTTTTCATCTGCTAAATCTGTTGCCAGGGCCAAGCCTGCAGTTTGAGTTGTCTGCATCCCAGCACCAACCAACAGGAAAGCAGCTCCACTTCCTAAATAGCTAAACCAAACTGGCCAATGAGTATCACCAGAGAGAATAATTAAGGCAAATGGCATAATCGCAAGACCGCCAAATTGCAGCCAAGTTCCAATCCAAATGTAAGGCACTCTTCTCCAACCCAATATTGACCGATGAACATCAGACTTATGGCCAATAAGAGCCCTAAATGGGGCAAAAATCAGAGGGAGGGCTACCATCAACGCAACTAGCCATGCCTCCATCCCTAATTCAACAATCATGACACGATTCAAGGTACCAACTAATAATGAGGTGGCCATGCCAACGGAGACTTGAAATAATGAAAGTCGCAAGAGTCGGCTTAAGGGTAAATTAGGAGTGGCTACGTCAGCAAAAGGCAAAAATCGAGGATCTATCCTCATCCATGTCTTAGCCATCCTAGATAACTTAATCATGATTTTTTTGCAGCTCCATCAGTTGCGACTTATAAAAACCACTTGAAACTAAATGCGTAAAGGGAGCCTCCCAATTAAAAAACCATGGAGATTGAGCGATAAGCTTTTGCAGTTTTATTTGGCTTATCGGCTCAATAAAAGGAGCTCTATTTTTTCTTGGAAATAGACGTCCAACTCGAATCATGACTTCTAGCGCTAAGGTACTCGGCGCAAAAGTAAATAAAATCTTGTCATGGACGCGCGGTGATAACTTCTCTAGGACCACTAACATGTCGGCAGCACAATAGTGAATCATTGAATCCATCCCTACGACATAATCAAATTCACCTAAAGCCTCATCTAGCATATCGCCTGCATGAAACTCAATATTTTGGCGATCGCACTCAGGAATTCTGTCCTTAGCTAATTTGATGAGCTTAGGCGATAAATCAACTGCTGTTACCTGAGCGCCTTTTTTTGCCAACTCAAGCGCTAAAGCACCTGTGCCACATCCCGCATCAAGCACTCTCTTGCCATGAAGATTTTCTGGTAATCGACCAATAATGCTATTACGCATTTGGTCTCGTCCCGCTCTCACGGTTGCCCTAATTCCGCTTACTGGCACATCTGATGTCAGTTTTGCCCAGGCGTCGAGAGCTGTTCGATCAAAATAATCTTGCAACTTACCGCGTCTACTTAAATATGAAATAGCATCCATGATTAATCGAATCCTAATAAGTCGAAAATTTCACGATCCTTTAGAGATTCAGTCAACAAAGGGTCATCATCTAAAAGTAAACTGGCTGCTAAGCGAAGGTACTCTTCTTTAACCATCTCGATTTCTGGCGTAGACTCCATTTCAAAAATGGTGCACTTCTTCAAACGACTTTTACGAATAGCATCCAAGTCAGGAAAGTGCGCCATCTTTTTAAGACCAACGCGATCATTAAACTTATCAATTTGATCTGTGTCTTGGCTGCGATTTGCAATGACGCCACCCAGTCTTACGTTGTAGTTTTTTGCCTTTGCACTAATTGCCTGAACAATTCGATTCATTGCAAAAATAGAATCAAAATCATTTGCAGCGACAATTAAAGCCCGATCAGCATGTTGCAATGGAGCTGCAAAACCACCGCAAACAACATCCCCTAAAACATCGAAGATCACAATATCTGTATCTTCCAGTAAATGGTGCTCTTTTAATAATTTGACGGTTTGGCCAACGACATAACCACCGCAACCAGTCCCCGCAGGAGGGCCTCCTGCTTCCACGCACATCACCCCATTGAAGCCCTCGTATACAAAATCTTCAACCCTTAATTCTTCAGAGTGAAAATCTACTGACTCCAAAATATCAATTACGGTTGGAACGAGTTTTTTAGTTAAGGTAAATGTAGAGTCGTGCTTAGGATCACAGCCAATCTGTATGACTCGCTTCCCTAATAAAGAAAAGGCTGCAGATAAATTTGAGGATGTTGTACTTTTACCTATTCCTCCTTTGCCATAAATCGCAAATACCTTAGCATTGCCGATTTTTTCATTCGGATCAAGGTGTACCTGCAAACTACCTTCGCCATCTAATGGCTTAGTTTTAGTACCGATGGATGAAACTGGGACACTAACTGTGTTCATTAAATAGGTACTCCTTCATAGACACCTTCAAGTCGATCTTCAAAATCATTAGCTACACGACGTAGCGTTTCTAATACAGATGGTTCAGGCTTCCAATAATTTCTTTCGGAAGCTTCTAATAAACGATTTGCAACCTTCGCAGAGGAGGCTGGGTTTAAGCTCATCAAACGCTCGCGCATCTCAGGGTCTAGGATGAATGTTTGGGTTAAATGCTGATATACCCAAGGCTCAACTTGGCCAGTAGTGGCTGACCAGCCAACCGTATTTGTAAGATGGCTCTCTAGCTGACGCACGCCTTCATA
>Ga0209188_1000612_pt1 | contig 33423 bp, 79 predicted proteins | sample C_130625_EF_Meta_FD_187307 | JGI IMG/M metagenome (GOLD analysis project Ga0209188, IMG submission 187307) | Freshwater microbial communities from Lake Croche, Canada to study carbon cycling - C_130625_EF_MetaG (SPAdes) (version 2) | ecosystem: Environmental > Aquatic > Freshwater > Lake...
ACATTGGATTCTATGGCTGCAACTGAAGCTCCATGTGATTGTTCAGATAATACAAATTCTACACCAACAACTGGTAAATCATATGGTGCTAAGATGGTTAAGGCTTTAAAGAAAACTGTTAAAGAAGAAACATATGATTGGGAGAAAGATGATAAATCTTCCATGGTAAAACCTTATGGTAAAGCACCAAAAGTAAAATTAGCTGATAAAACAGGTACTTTAGGTGATACAAAACCAGATGCAAGAGTAGTAATGAAAGGTGGTACAACATTGACTGGTCAACCAAGAGATATGGTTGAGATTGATCCGTCTATGAAACAAAGACCAGGTCAACAAGATAAAGGTCAAAATACGTTTACTAGTCCTACCGGTAAAAAATCACCGTCACTTTAATTAATAGATAAATAGTAATATAACCCGAGGTTAAAAGGAGAAAAAAATGCCAGTATGGGGAAATACAGACGCTAATACAGCGAAACCAAAATTTGCAGATATGCGACAAGTTCGTGTAACTGCAGCCACAACTGCAGCAAACGTTGCACTTCAAGGCAACACAGTAATTACAGTAACTAGTGCAACAGGTATTGCTGTTGGTCAATTTGTTTACGGTGGTAGTGCAATTTCATCAACCGGACAAAGAGATTTCTTTAGAGGAAACAATACAGTACAATCAATCAATGGTACAAACATTGTATTGACTAATGCAGTATTTGCTAACGTTCCTCAAGGAACATTAATCACTTTTGATACTTCCATTCAATACAATACTGCTAATACTGTTGCCAATACATTTGCCGATACTATTTTAGTAACACCTGGTCGTATGGCTAACACATTTGGTACAACTTACGGATCTGGTTCTACTGTTGCTAATACAAGACTTGGTAACATAAACCAAGGTTGGAATCGTATTCAACGTAAAATCAATAATGATGGTACAATTCGTTTCTTAAAAGAAACATTAGTTGCACTTGCTAATACAGCTGCATCAAATACAAGTTCCGCCAATACTAGCGCAAACGCTATCTTTGGTGGACTGTAATTAAAGTTTTTTGAATTTATTAGGAATGGGAGCTACGGCTCCCATTTTCATCTGAAAGAATAATAATAATGTTTGATGATTTAAATGATGAAAATTTTATGATATACGCTATGAAGTGTTATTCAGCACCGAATTGTATTATGTCAGAATTTGAAGGAGATATTAAACGAACCAAGTACCTGAAAAGGTTGTTTCGTAGATATAAAGTTTCAAAAGCAGTAAAAGAACGATTGATATTAAATCACATCATTCTATTGAATAATGTTTTTGGATTAGAACCAACAGCAAGAATATTATTCTATAGAATTGATGAACGAGATTATGATATACTGAAAACTTTTTTGTGTTACTTAAATATAATGCCAGAAGTTGTTCCTGGTATTAAAGGTAAAAACATTTATTCAGCTGAAATACCGGTTGAAATTAATATCGCAGAGATACTACTAAAGATATGAAATCATTTAAACAATACTTAAAAGAAAACAGTTGTTGTGTAACAGCTTTAGAAAAAGGTCTAAAGAAATTAGATAACCACAGTTATGAAACCATTCATAATCTGATGATGGATATCTCCAAAAAAGGGAATACTACGGGTAAAGATTTACACAATGATTTTGTGGCCAAACACGGTAAAACTCCCGATGATTGGATTAAAGACCAAATAGAAGAATCTGCTGCGTGGCAAAGAAAAGCAGGTAAAGATCCTAAAGGTGGATTAAACCGTAAAGGTATTGCTTCATATCGTGCAGAACATCCTGGTTCTAAATTATCGATGGCAGTAACAACACCACCATCTAAATTAAAACCTGGTTCTAAAGCGGCTAATCGTAGAAAATCATTTTGTGCTCGCATGAGTGGAATGCCTGGTCCTATGAAAGATGAAAAAGGTAGACCAACTCGTAAAGCATTATCTTTAAGAAAGTGGAATTGCTAATGTTATCATTCAAACAATACTTAGAAGAAGTTAAACTTGGAAAAAATCCTTGTTGGGCTGGATATGCTCCAGTAAAAGGTGACGAACTCAAAAAGAAAAATGGTAAGTTTGTTCCAAATTGTGTAAAAGAAGATGGCATGGCAGGTGTTATGTCCGCAGGACCGACTAATGCTGTAAGCTCTGGTGCAATCGCAGGTTCCGGTGGTAAAGGTGGTGAACCAGGCGTATCTAAAAAGAGAAACCCTGTAATGGCCCCAACATTTAAAAGAAATCCTCCACAATAATGTGGTTATTGAACTGGTTACCCGATTTCGTATTTCATCTGATGGTTATTGCAGGTGTATTGGGTATTATTGCCAGCTGGTTTTTTGGTTTTGTACCTTTTATAAGTCAATACAAATTACCAATTCAAATCATTTCGATACTTGTATTAGTATTTGGTATTTGGACAGAAGGTGCTAATAGTAACAACAATTCATGGTTACTCAAAGTAAAAGAATTGGAAACAAAGCTTGCTCGAGCTGAAACACAATCAGCACAAGTGAATACCATATTAGTTGAAAATATAGTTGAAAAAGAAAAGATTATTAAGGATAAACAAAATGAACTTAAAATTGCAATTAACAAATACTCTACTGATGAGTGCAAGTTGTCTAATGCTTCTGTCAGCTTGTTCAACAGTTCCAGTCAAAATGAACTTCCCGACAGCACCATCAACACTATTACAGGAACCTCCGAAATTAAAATCGCTGGACTCCTCAACACAGTCAACGACAACAACGCAACCTACTACAAAATAGTTGAAATAGTAAAAGCTTGGCAAGAATGGTATCGTAAAAATAAAGAAATATATGATAATATAAAATGAATTTTCCTTTAATCACACACCTACTTGATAAAAACTTTACTATGGATGATTTTATGTCAGTATTTTTGATTTTTTTATTTTTTGTTATTGCTTATAATATAGTTCGTTGGTTATATAAATTAAACAAAGATAAAAACAATACAATATATTTTGTAGATTTAATTACAGTTAATGGTAGATTAAATGAACGCAAAGTATGTAGATTTGGAGCATGGTTGATTAGTACTTGGGGCTTTATGTTTTTAATACTAAACAATCAATTATCGGAATGGTACTTTGTAGGTTATATGGGAGCTTGGGTTGCCAATGCTTTAATTGGTAAAGCCATTAAAGATCCAAATGGTGAAGAATTCCCAACACCGAAAGAAGATAAATGATAACGCCAGAATTATTACAAAAATTAGGCATTTCTGTTGATTGGTGTAACATATTAAATGATTTATTGCCTAAATATCAAATAGACTCTCCACAGAGGATTGCTTCGTTTATTGCTCAATGTTCACATGAATCTGGACATTTTCAAAAATTAATTGAAAATTTAAATTATGGTGTCACTGGTTTAGCTACTACTTGGCCAAAAAGATTTACAACGGCAGAGTTAGTAAATAAATATGCTAGACAGCCTGAAATGATTGCCAATTTTGTTTATGCTAATCGTTTAGGTAATGGTGATGAATCTAGTGGAGATGGATGGAAATATCGTGGTAGGGGTTTAATTCAATTAACCGGCAAGTCTAATTACAAAGCTTTTGCCGATTCAATTAAAATGAGCCTCGAAGATGTAATAGGACATTTAGAAACAAAACAAGGTGCAGCTGAAGCGGCCTGTTTTTTCTGGATGAACAACAAACTCAACTCATATGCAGATGTTGGTGACATTAAAGGAATGACTAAAGTGATTAATGGCGGATATACTGGTTTGCCTGAGCGGGAAGAGATTTATAAAAAAGCGCTGAATATTTTAGGAACATAATATGGCATCCGATTTTAACGAAATGATTGATGTACAGGTAGACATTGGTGTTTTAAAGACTCAAGTATTGACATTATCCGCTTTATGTAATAAAATGGATGTTGTTATCGAAAAACTCGTAGACCAACACGACCGACACATAGCGAAGGTATATGCTGACATGGACCAGCGTAGAATAGAGACCGACAAAGACATCAAAGAAATCCATGATAGGATTGATACCGTATTGGACAAGATGCAAGATTCAAACGAAAAAATTATGGAAGAATTCAAATCTTTAAGAAAAGATATGTCGGACCATAATAAGAATGAAAAAGAAGCATTGGATAAGCTTTTACAATGGAAGTGGATGATTGTTGGTGGTATAATTGTTCTTTCCTACTTGATTTCTCATGTAAATTTTGATACACTACTACATCTAGCTAAATAATTTTTTACCATTTTTGAATTGATATATTATGAGTGTTTTTATCGACAGGAATTTCCTGTTACAAGTATCGCCTAAATTACAAAGGTTTTCCAAGAAAAAGGATGATCTTTATAATTTTCGGTGTCCGCTCTGTGGCGACTCACAGAAAAATAAAACAAAATGTCGTGGTTACGTTTTTCGTAAGAAGAATGATTACTTTTATATGTGCCATAATTGTAGCGCATCTACTACCTTTTACAATTTTCTAAAACAGGTGGATCCCAATTTAGTACAAGAGTATCAACTTGAAAGATACAAAAATGGTGAAACAGGAAACAACAACTATCCAAAATCGGAATTTCAGGAGATTAAACAAGAAGCGCCCAAGTTTAAGAAAGCATTGGAACTTCCATCAATCGACTCTTTACCAGAAGCGCATTTTGCTAAAAACTATGTTCAGCAAAGACGGATTCCGGAGACCTTTTCATCGCAACTATACTATGCGGAAGATTTCAGAGAATTCGTTACAACTTTGGGGATTGAAAAAGAAGGCTTACACAAAGATGACAAACGCCTCGTTATACCGTTTTATGACCGTGAAAAGAATCTCGTTGCAATACAAGGCCGGTCATTAGGTGAATCCAAGCTCAGATACATAACATTGAAGCTTCATGATGATAATAAAAAGGTATTTGGGCTTGACAGAATCGATGAAGATAAGTTAATCTATGTTGTGGAAGGTCCTATTGATTCCATGTTCCTAGAGAATGCCGTAGCAACAGCAGACAGTAACCTAGAATCGATTACCGATGTATTGGACAAGTCCAAGGTTGCGTTAGTATTCGATAACGAACCTCGTAACAAAGAAATTGTGGCGAAGATGGAGAAGGCGATAGACAATCATTTTAATGTGGTGATTTGGCCGGAAATGATTGAAAAGAAGGATATCAATGATATGATATTGGATGGTTTTTCACCAGACGAAATTCAAGATATCATAGATAATAATACGTTTGTAAATCTTAGAGCAAAGATGGAATTCGTGAGCTGGAAAAAAGTTTAGCATTAATTAATTCAACAATAACAATAACAAGGTGAATATGGAATATCTAGGAATTAATATAGATTTGGAACGAGATAAACTTTTTGACGAATTAGGTATTAAACGATTACAAGAATCGTACATGAAAGATGATGAAACATCACCACAACACAGATTTGCATTTGTATCAAAATCATTTGGAAGCAATCCAGAACATGCACAAAGATTATATGAATACAGCAGTAAGCATTGGCTCTCTTATTCTACTCCCATTTTATCTTTTGGTCGTAGTAAGCGTGGTATGCCTATATCATGTTTCCTTAATTATATTGAAGATACTGCGGAAGGTTTAGTTCAAAACTTATCTGAAACGAATTGGCTTTCTATGCTTGGAGGTGGTGTTGGTATTGGCTTTGGTATTCGTTCAGCGGATGATAAGTCTACTGGCGTTATGCCTCACCTCAAAATCTACGATGCAAGTTCTTTAGCTTATCGTCAAGGTCGTACTCGCAGAGGTAGTTATGCTGCTTATCTCGACATTAGCCATCCGGATATCATTGGATTCTTAGAGATGCGTAAGGCAACAGGCGATGCAAATATTCGTTGTTTGAATTTACATCACGGCGTAAATATTACCGATGAATTCATGCAACTGATTGAACAATCAATGTTGGATCCAGAATTTGATGATTCTTGGAATCTAATTGATCCAGCATCAAAAGAAATTCGTGAAACTGTATCTGCTAAAATGTTATGGCAGATGATTCTAGAATTGCGCATGCATACTGGTGAACCATACATTCATTATATTGATACAAGTAATCGTGAATTACCAAAACACTTAAAAGATTTAGGTTTGAAAGTACACCAATCAAATCTATGTTCTGAAATTATTTTACCTACAAATGAACAACGCACAGCAGTATGTTGTTTATCTTCTTTAAACCTTGAAACTTACGATGAGTGGAAAAATGAAAAATTATTTCTTAAAGATGTTGCTGAAATGCTTGATAATGTTTTGCAGTTCTTCATTGATAATGCTCCTGATTCTATCGCTCGTGCTAGATACTCAGCTGAACGAGAACGTTCCATTGGTATTGGTGCTCTCGGGTTTCATGCTTATCTACAACGTAACGGAATTGCTTTTGAAGGCGTTATGGCCAAAGTTGCCAACAACCGTATTTTCAAATCTATTCGAGAAGGATTAGATGTTGCTAATAAAGAACTTGGACAAGAACGTGGTGAAGCTTTGGATGCAGTTGGTACTGGGTACCGGTTTAGTCATCTTATGGCTATTGCTCCCAATGCTTCTTCTTCCATTATCATGGGGAATACTTCTCCTTCTATTGAACCTTATCGTGCCAATGCTTATCGCCAAGATACTCTATCGGGTTCTTTCTTAAACAAGAACCGTTGGCTCGATAAGATTATTAAAGAAAAGGCAAAAGATGAAAACGATTATAATGATATATGGAGTTCAATTATTGCTAATGATGGTAGTGTTCAGCATCTCGATATATTATCTGAGGCCGAAAAAGATGTTTTCAAAACCTCTATGGAAATTGATCAAAGATGGGTTATTGAATTGGCTGGTGACCGTCAAGAATATATTGACCAAGCTCAATCATTAAATCTATTTTTTAGACCGGATGCTCATATCAAATACATTCACGCTATTCATTTTATGGCATGGAAAAAAGGATTAAAAACTCTATACTATTGCCGTTCTGAGAAGATTGGTAAAGCAGATAAAGTATCTAAGAAGATTGAAAGAAATGTTATTAAAGAGCTTGATATGACTCAAATTGCTCAAGGTAACGATTGTATTGCTTGTGAAGGATAAATGAAGGATATTTTATTCATCCATATTCCAAAAACAGCAGGAACATCGCTATCACAAGTTCTCTTAAAAAAAGATTGGAATAATAAGTGGAATAGAAATTTAGTGTTGATGAATCATGATCCATTATTTTCATTACAAGAATATAATACTATACCTGAAGATTGTTTTGTTTTTTCAATAGTTAGAAATCCTTTTACAAGAGCATTTAGTTCATATCAATACTATATAAAAACAGCAAAAACTTATAGTTTTAATGAAAATTTAGAAAGTTGGTCATTTGAGTTTTTTTTAGACGCCATACGAACCAATAAAAATATTTTTTTTACTCCAATAACAAAGTCAACACAATCTTATTTTTTGCGAGATAAAGATAATAATATATCGGTTAATAAAATATACAGGTTTGAAAATTTACAAGAATTAGAAAACGATTTAAATATAGTTTTACCAAAACATAATATGGGTAAATATTCTAAAGATGATTACAAAAACGCATATAGCGATAAAATAATTTCTTTAGTCCAAGAAATATACGAAGAAGATTTTATAAATTTTAACTATCCAATAAATAGTTTTTAACAGAAAGAAACAATGATTAAAAAAATAGAATCAAGGATGACCGATGAACGGACATATTTTAAACCTTTTAATTATGCTTGGGCTTATGATGCATGGCTTAAGCATGAGCAATCTCATTGGTTGCACACCGAAGTACCTATGCTCGAAGATGTTAAAGATTGGAAGAAAAAGCTTACAAAGGAAGAAAAACAATTTCTCACACACATTTTTAGATTCTTCACCCAAGGAGATATTGACGTTGCTGGCGGTTATGTTAACAATTATCTTCCTTATTTCCCACAACCAGAAATAAGAATGATGTTGTTAGGATTTGCTGCTCGTGAAGCTTTACATATTGCTGCATATTCACATCTGATTGAAACTTTAGGTTTACCTGATACAACATACAATGAATTTATGGCTTATGCCGAAATGAAAGAAAAACATGACTACGTTATGGACATCTCTGGTAAGAATACTACAAAAGAGAACACTGCAACTCATATTGCTGTATTCTCGGCATTTACCGAAGGTATGCAGTTGTTTAGCTCTTTTATTATGTTACTTAATTTTCCACGACATGGCAAAATGAAAGGTATGGGTCAAATCGTCACTTGGTCTATTGTCGATGAAACACAACATACCGAGAACATGATTAAATTGTTCCGTACATATATAGAAGAAAATCGTGAAATTTGGAACGATGAATTAAAAAGCAGACTTTATACTATTGCAGAACGCATGGTAGAATTGGAAGATAAATTTATTGATTTGGCATTTGCAATGGGTGCCATGGAAGATTTATCTGCTGAAGATGTTAAGAAGTATATTCGTTATATTGCCGACCGCAGATTGATTTCTTTAGGACTCAAAGGTCAGTTTAAAGTGAAAAGAAATCCTTTACCTTGGGTTGAGGAAATGATTAACGCACCAACACACACAAACTTTTTTGAGAATAGAGCAACCGATTATGCAAAAGGTGCTTTGTCTGGAGATTGGGGTGATGTGTGGGCAAAATAAGGAAATACAATGACCGACAAAGCACTTTCAGGCGACTGTTTAAGTTGTGAATCACAATACACAGTACAATTTACAGAAGAATTAGTTTCACAAGATTTACCTGAGCATTGTCCTTTCTGTGGTGAAATCATCGAAGAATTATCTGAGTCCTATATAGAGGATGAAGATGATTTGGATGATGAGGCATGGGAATAAACTGGACATATAATAATAAAGATTTTACGGAAGACTTGATTGGTAATAATTACGGGTTCGTGTATCAGATTAAAAACCTGACGAATGGTAGAAAATACATAGGGAAGAAATTCTTTTATTCTTCCAAAACCAGGCAAGTCAAAGGTAAAAAGAAGCGGTACAAAGCACCAAGTGATTGGCAAACTTACTATGGAAGTAGTGCCGAATTGGCTAAAGATGTGTTATCATTAGGGAATGAAAACTTCTCTAGAGAAATATTACATCTTTGCCAATCAAAAGGTGAATGTGGTTATCTCGAAGCAAAAGAGCAATTTATCCGTGGTGTCATGGAAACAGATGACTACTATAATTCATGGATAATGGTACGAGTTAGAAAATCACATATTAAGGACTATAATGCTAGACTTCCTAAAGGAATTCAGTAAAGAAAATCATGACGCTATCTTTTTTCTTCCGGGAGATAAAGAGGACCAAGTTCAAATAGAAGCAGCCACATATAAAGATCCTGGTGAAAATGTTGGCGGTTCATATTTGGGTAATGCTTATCATGTAATATTATTCAAAGAAGATATCAAAACCGACACTTTATATAATGTTGATAGATTTGATGCCATCTTTGTGGATCCATTTGAATATATTTCTGGATTAATACCACAAAACTGGTATGGTGTTATTGCCAGAAAAACTACCACTTCAAATACCTTCATCCAAAAAACATTTGACAAATTACAGGAAGTATGATACAATGGTCTCTTAATTGAAACTATTGAAAGTTTAGTATGATCCTCGTTGACTTAAACCAAGTATTACTTGCCGGACTTATGGCACAGATTGCCAATCAAAAAGGCAAACTCGATGAACACCTCATTCGTCATATGGTGTTGAATATTATTCGTACTCATGTTAAGAATTTTAAAGCTGAATATGGTGAGGTGGTGTTATGTTGTGATAACCGTAAGTATTGGCGTAAAGAATATTTCCCATTCTATAAAGCAAATCGTAAGAAAACCCGTGATAAGTCCGATTTAGATTGGCATTTAATCTTTGATATGCTTTCTAAATTCAAAGCGGAACTCAAAGATAATTTCCCATATAAAGTGTTAGATGTTGAAGGTGCTGAAGCTGATGATATTATCGGCACATTAGTGCCAAGGCAATCTGCTCATGAAAAGATTTTAATTCTTTCTTCTGATGGTGACTTCTTACAGTTACAAAACTATCCAAATGTTAAACAGTATAACCCATCACAGAAAAAATTTGTAAAGTCGGAGAATCCAATCCTAGAACTCAAAGAGAAGATTATTCGTGGTGATAAGGGTGATGGTATTCCTAATATGTTCTCACCGGCTGATTGTTTTGTTCGTGATCTCCGTCAGAAACCTATTACACAGAAAACATTAGAAAAGTATCTAAATGAAGATGTTGAAAACTTTTCATATGAAGAAGTTGTTAGTTTCGGTAGGAATCAAACACTCATTGATTTATCTTTTATTCCACAAGAGATAAAAGAGAAGATTATAAATAGTTATGAAGAAACAAAGCCTGCTAAAGGTAAGTTGTTGAATTATTTTATTGAACACAAACTGAAAAACTTAATGGAAGTGATAGAGGAATTCTAATGCAAAATATGTATGAAATATTTGATGATTTTGAAAAAGCAACAAACAAAAAAGAAAGAATGGCAGTAATTGAAAAGAATCTTTCTAAAACTTTGGTTGATGTATTATCACTAACATATCACCCTGACTGCCAATGGTTGATTAAAGAAATGCCAGATAATTATAGAATTCCGACCGATATGTTACCCGGTCTTTCTTCTACACAATTATCTGTTGAATTAAGAAAACTTTATTTGTTCCAAAAAGGACATCCTAAAGCAGAAGAATTAACACAAGAAAAACGAACACAGTTATTATTACAATTATTAGAATCATTAGAACCCCGTGAAGCCGAAGTTGTTATTGGTATTTTCAATAAAGACCAAGGTGTAAAGGGATTAGATTACAAATTTGTAAAGGAAGCCTTTCCTAATTTATTACCATAAATGCCACCAAAAGATAGAATAATAATCACTTGTGGAACATTTGATCCACTAACATATGATGAGTTACTTTATTTGAAAAAATGTCACCATAAAGGTGAGTGGCTTGTTGTCGGCGTTCATAGTGATTGGTGGATGATGTGGTCTGAAGGTGGTTATGTACAAAACTATGAAACACGCAGAGAAATTATAAAAAGTTTAAAATATGTTGATGAAATATTTACATTCAATGATTCAGATGGCACAGTCTGCCAACTTCTCAAATTAGTAAAAATATGTTATCCCCAAGCCGATATCACTTACATATCACAAGAGGATATGCATAACATGCCAGAAACAAAAATTAAAGGCATAACATTTGAAACGATGAAATAGGAGATAGTAGTGACAAAATTTGTAGGAAAGTTTCGTAAGAACCAAGATTATAACGAAGATTATAGTTACATGCCAAAACGAAAACACAAGAATGAACATTCTGAAATTAAAAAATTAAAAAATAGAAGTGTAGAAGAAGTTTTAAATGAGCTTGATGATACAAGTTTACCAGAAGAAATTAGAAAATACTAATTTTTTGTTATAAGTAGGTATGTCCGCTTTTGATATAAGGTATTGTTGCTTCCATACAACACCAGCGCTTGACTTTTAACCTTAATTGTATTATAATGGTTCTTCACATGAGGAATTGTTATGTTAATTTATGGTTATGTTCCAAAATCCAAGAAACGCAATGTTTCAAAGGTCAAGAAATTACAACACGAAGAATGGTTAGCTTCCATTAATTCGATGTCTACCAATTTCTGTAAAAATAAATCCACTAAGTATTCTAAAACAATCCCCATGTTTACTATTCCTGCGGGTCGTGAATCTCCTGAGATTGCGTCCTTAAACACAGGATTTGTAACTTGTGTTAAAAAATTCGGAAATAGTTATACAGGCGATAAAATTAAGGGAATTGGCACAATGCATAAATCAAATGCTGTGCCGGTTTTTTCAGATAATGAAGCAAAAGAAATTTCTAGCATGCGGAGATAGAAAAAAATGGTTTCAGATGAGCATTGGAAAGAATATGAAGAATATTTACAAACACTTAATGAGGAAGAACTTGAAATTGAGTTACAATGGTTGAGATCCGTTGGAATTGCAAAGCAAAGAGGCTCAACAGTCACTTACACACAAACAGACACACTACAATAGGTATATTATGTTAGCACAACACGAAGAAACGCAAATTTTACGAGGAATTGATGAAATTATGTTTAATTTACGTCATGTACCAGCAGAAGATGTAGCACATTTTCTCGTAAAATTCAATCCGAAGCTTGCGGATGAACTAGTAGCTGCGTTGGAATATGAAATTTTTGATAAAAATGAAGGAATTAAACATGAATAACAACGGACACTACATTTGGCTTGATGCCGTTGCGGATGACGAAGAAATTCCTGCGTGGAAACGTTTGGATATCGTAATTCGCAAATGGGCAACACTTTCAGGATTTGAAAAAGATCAATCCGACTACCAAAAAATGAAAGAATTGTATCAATAATGCGTTTGTTGCTAAAAAACAACGCATTTTTTAGTTTTACTTGACGGTAGACGTTAATTGTAGTATAATGGTTCTTTAACTCGGAGATTATATGGAACTTATTCAATCAAAATCGCTGTTAGCCAAACTTATGGCAACAGAAAATCTTATCATCGAACAACGCAATGTACAAACAGCTGCGTTTGATGTAAAAAATCGTGTATTAACGGTACCGGTTTTAGATAAAAACATTTCTGGCTACTTGTATGACCTCTTTATGGGTCATGAAGTTGGCCATGCACTCTATACTCCTCTTTCTGGCATGATTCAAGCTCACGAAGAAAAAATTCCAATGGGCATTATGAATGTATTGGAAGATTCCCGTATCGAAAGAAAAATCAAAAACAAATATCCTGGAATCCGTTCCAGCTTCATCCGTGCGTATAAAGAATTGATTGATAAAGATTTCTTTGGTACTAATGGCATGGATTTGAATGAAATGAATTTTATTGACCGAGTGAATCTCTATACTAAAGGTGGAGCTGCACAAGGTATTAAATTTACCGACTATGAGCAATCGCTAGTTAGCATGATTGAAGGGACCGAGACCTATGATGATGTGATGGCGGTTGCTCGCCTTGTTTGCCAATACATGAAAGAACAAGCTGAAGAGCATAAGAAAAAACATCCTACAGAAGAATTTGAAGAAGATGAAGATGGTGATTATGAAGGTTTTGATTCTGAAGGTTATGATGATTCTGATGAGTGGGACGATGAAACTGAAACTCGTAAAGATGAAGGCGATTCCGAAAAATCCGAATCTGAAGAAACGGATGAAAAATTAGAATCAGATTTTGAACATAACGGTCAAGCTGGTGGTACCGAAGTTTCATCTTCTGGTTTAGAAACTACATCATTTACCGATGAATCATATCGTAAGAATGAGAAAAAACTATTTGCACAAGACGGCCGCACACATTACTATGGTAACATTCCTGATGTTGACCTTAAACAAGCTATTATAAGCCATAAAGAATTATGGAAACGTTATCGTGAAAGTGCAGCTGATCGTGCATATAAAGGTGGAATTGATACCGAGAAATTTATGAAGTTGCGTAATGATTCTAAAAAGGTTGTTGGCTATCTTGCCAAAGAATTTGAGTTGCGTAAAAATGCCGACCAGTTGAAACGTGCATCGATTGCCAAAACTGGCGATTTGAATATGAGTAAAATTTATGCTTACCAGTTAACTGATGACATTTTCAAAAAGATGACTGTTGTTCCTGGTGCTAAATCACACGGACTTGTAATGTTCCTCGATTGGTCAGGTTCTATGTCCAATCACATGGAAAATACCATCAAGCAATTAATTAATTTAGTAATGTTCTGTAAGAAGGTAAATATTCCTTATGATGTGTACGCCTTTAGTTCAGAATATGATGACCCATACGATTCAGGAAAAAATTGGAAAGATGGTGATTTGTATCTTGACCGGTTTAAATTATTAAACTTGATGTCAAGCAAAATGACTGCTGCTGAATTTACCTATGCAGGTTCTGCTTTGGTACAAATGTCTGAGCTTCGCCGTGGTTGGAAACCAAACTGGTTACAAAAAGGTGGTACTCCATTAAACGAAGCCGTTATCTCTGCTATGAAGATTGTTCCGGAATTTCAGAAACAATACAAATTGCAAATTGTGAATACTGTATTCTTGACAGATGGTGAAGGCCATTCTGTGAATCAAGTTTGGTATAAAGATGATAAAGGCTTTCCTAGAACTGGTACTGTAAATAAACAAGAAGATTATAACAGTAATGAGTGGAAAACAAATCGTCAATTAGTATTGCGTGACCCAATTACCAAAGACCAAGAAATTGTTGATAGTAACCGTGGTCGTGAATTGACTGCATCATATATAAAGATGTTGAAGGTGAGAACTAATTGTAACATTGTTGGTTTCTATGTATTGGCTGGTCGTGAATTGGGTCGTGAACTACATTATTTTTATCCTAATAATTATATGGTTCATGATAAAATCAAGGCAGAATTCCGTAAGAATAAATCTTTGACTGTTACTAATGCCGGTTTCGATGAATATTATTTACTGAGAACTGAAGCACTAGATACTGATGATGATGTAACTTTTGAAGTGAAAGAGAATGCGACTACCCGTGGTTTAGTTTCTGCCTTTAGTAAGTTTGCTGGTAATCGTTTGAATAACCGTGTTGTGTTAAATCGTTTTATAGGAATGATATCATGATGGATGAAGAAAAAAGAATTGTTACATTTATGGGTAAATCCGGTAAAAGAACTGCTACTATTGCCTTCAAAAATGTATTTGACCTCTTTGAGGTTGAGTGTGTTGAAGGTGATGGTATGGTTCAAATTGAAACTAGATTTTTTAAAGATGAAGCAGAAGCACAAGCTTATGCTGAACAATTTGCTTTTGGAGAAGAATATGGAACTGTCTAAGTTCACCAATGGTGATAAGAAAGCAATTATTATTCGTAAAGAATATAATTACATAGTGGAGTATTACATCAAGAATAGAATTATAAGTAGAGAACTTACTTCAGATTTTTCTAAAGCAGAATCTCTTGCTGAAGATTTTACCTTAGAAGGTGACAACGGACCAACTCTATTGACCGAAAATGCCTAGTATATTAGAAGATGATGATTTTGATCCAAAAAAAATATATGACGACCTAATCAAAGGTTGTAGAGAAGTTAAAGAATGGGATATTCGTTGTATAGTTGAAGAATCTTTTGTTGGCCATCCTCCTTTCAAATTTACAATCAATGATGGTATCTATTTTTGTAGAGTAGTTACTCCCACTTTGCGTGATGCCTTTATTTTGGTTGCTGATAGTTTACCGGTTATTAAATTTTTAAATTATACAAACGAATGAATATTAACTTAAATCTAGACCACTTATTGGAATTTCTACAAAAGGTATATGTGTGGACTCCCCAGAGTAACACTTACATCCGAACAGAAATTCTAAATTTTATCAATGAACTAAAGAAACACAAACAACAATGACAACAACCTGGAAAGTGTTAGTAACCGGTTCAGAAGGTTATATTGGTAAACATCTATGTTATGCTTTAGAGAAACACTTTATAGAGGTACACAGATTAGATAAACATTTTCCTGAAGGTAGAGACCTGACGAATTGTTATGAGTTAGATATCCGTAGACCGCAAGATATCCGAAAGACAATGTTACCGACAATTGAGTTTGATGCCATCATTCATTTGGCTGCTCTAGTCCGAGTCGGAGAATCAGTAGATTATCCTACAGCATATTACAATACAAACATTAATGGTACAAATTGGTTGAGGAATATTGTACCACATAAGAAGTTTATTTTTGCCTCAACTGGTGCGGCCGCAGGTATGGCATCTCCTTATGCTATCTCTAAGAAGGTATCGGAAGATATGTTAAGAGAACAGGAACCTGATGCAACGATATTCCGATTCTATAATGTGATTGGTACAGAAGGATTCCAACCGACCAATCCTGATGGATTATTTTTTAATTTAATCCAAGCTGTGGAAACAGGAAAATTCACTATATATGGGAATGATTACGATACGAAAGATGGAACTTGTGTTCGTGAATATGTCCATGTAATGGATATTTGCCGTGCTCTTATGAAGGCAATCGATACACCATCCGAAAATCATATTGAAAATCTAGCTTATGGTGACACTAGAACCGTCAAGGAAATTGTTGAAATCTTTAAGAGAGTAAACGGTGTAGACTTTGAGGTTGAATATAAACCAAGGCGACCTGGTGATTTGGAGGCCTGTTACTTAGAACATCCATCCGAATTTATGATTCAAAATTATAACTACGATGAGTTATTAGTATGGAAACCCTAAAATTATTCTCCCTAGTCCTACTGTTTAGTGTGGTATATGGTATCGTAAGTGACGATGATTACCATAAAACATTTGACAAACCAGAAATTATACGATATAATTGTAATAGTTTAAAATATTCAGAAGTACCTAAAGAAGTTGTTGAAAATTGTAATAAAAGTGAAAGAGAATACATCTATGTTAAAACCTATTAAAAAGAATATGATTGTCAAGCTGATTGAAAAAGAAACCGTATCTAAAGGCGGTATCGTATTGACAGGCGCTGATGCTCAAGAAGTTAGTAAAGGTACAGTACTATCTATTGGTTCAGAAGTGGAGTTGGTGAAAGTAGGAGAAGTAATTCTACCAAACTGGCAGAACGCAAGACCCGCTAAATTCGAATTAGAAGATTACTTTGTTGTTCATGAGGATGATGTTGTATTAATCTTTGAAGGTGACGAAACGCCTGCTTAATACCTTTGTGTTTCTCAAGGGTTTTCCGGCGTTATTTTTTACCACATTCTTAAATCGTTATACTCACGAATAACTCTCTCTAGATCGGCATGGTTCTGAGGATTCTTCCAAGAAATATACTCCTCTAAACGAGAGCCTTTTGGAGTATCCAGTAGAGTAGAAAAGAGAGTAGAGAGTTTTTTGAGAAATTTCATTATGGATCCGTATTAGTGTTTATACTAATATATAGTTCGGAAGTACATGACAGGAGTATTACATTATGACCACGTTCACCACAGAAGATCGACTATTCTCGGCTCAGAATCCTTGGTTGGATCCTTGGGTAAAGAATTGGAATCCCAAGCAGACCGAGATAGAGTTTTTCTTTCCGTTAACTGAGCAGATTCCGTTAGGACTGGATTATAATGGATGTGAGAAACCGAAAATCTCAGTACCATTTTCTGCTGGTCTAGGTCTAACCACCACTATTTCCAATACTACATGGTCCACGAATATTTCTCCAACACTTTCTGTACATCCTCAAAACTCAGTAGGACAACTCAACATTGGTGGAATTCAGATCGGCATGGAGAAACAACCGAAGTGGTATCAGAAGGTACTGTATAAGTTATTAGGATTTAACTGGAAGAATAAATGAAACATTGGGCTGAGAAAGAATACGAACAGAGAGTATACTATGATACCGATGATGGTAAAATCATTGGGTCTGTATATAAAGTCGGTAACAATCATTCCATATGGGGTGCTCAGGTGTATTCTCCAACAAATGAATCAATTATACTAGGACAATACATCAATCTAGACTATGCTAAGAGAGGTGTAGAATATTTTTGGGAAGTCCAAAGTAGAACTCTTATAGAGAATCAATGATACTAAAGAAAAGAAACACACAGACTGCTCGATGGGACCACAATAATAATAAGTGGCTCGTTGGTACACTAGAGTATCAATGGTTCCACGAAAGAACCAAAGAGCAATCTCCGTGGATGGATTTAGATAATGCTTTAATATGGATAAAGGAACACGATGAAAGTAAAGAAACTAGTTAAGAAGATGTATGCGGCTATTCTATTGGGACAACCAAAGAAAGAAAAGAAACTGTATATGAAGTTACTGAAGAAATCCCTCAAGGGTAAAAATACTACTTCCGTACGGTAGCCACCTAAAAAAAATTTAGTATTCCAAAAAGTCGGATCCTCGAAAAATTTCCTTCGGATAAAGTTACTGAACATCGAGTTTGACCTACCAAGGCTTTTTTCTTATACTGTCAATCCACGCAATGCTCCCCTGTCGCTTTTCTGTGCGTCCTGCCTTACCACCTCTGCGCCTCTCTGGCACTCACTAACCACACACTCTGGCGCCCACTCTCCAAGCGTGACCCCATACGGCTCCTGGAGCTGCTCCCATAATACTTGACCAAAACGCTCAAGAATTATCCTCAATAAAATCAAAGCGTTACGGCATTAAAAATATCACTTGACAATTTCCACCAATCGTGTATAATAGTAAAATCGAGTCTGCGCACTAATATGCGTTTTTATTATATTATTATATTGAGATTATATTATTATTATGAATTTAGAAAATTTATCATTAACTGAATTAAAACAGTTATTAGCGAGAGTTAATCACGACCTTAAAATGAATAAACCCACTATTAAGCGTATTAAGCAAGAGAAACCACCAGTATTATCTGATTATGATATTGCTAATAATATCGCTAAAACCTTTACTAATAAACAATATGTTAAACCAGTAGAAAATGCTAAGTTAATCGCTGATATTCAAATTCAAAAAGATATTCTCGATTATCTCAATAGCGGTAATCATATTATCACTGCTAAACCCAGTAATAAGTTAAACAGTAAAGCATTAAGGGGTGCTAAATCTGGTATTAGATTATCTCGTAATAATATTAATCCATTATCAGTATCATTATGTAATAGAGTATCATTATAACTAAAAGTCATGATAAACGAATTCTATATTACTATAAAATCGTTTACAAAGTGGCAAAAATGCGTTATAATGGTTTTTAATTAAGTAGCAATTTTGAGTAGTTTTTATATAATTTAAAAAGGAATATATTATGTTTTCAGATATTAACCATGTAGTAACTTCATTAACTTTAAAACAAAAGCGTGATTTAGTTAAGTCATTACGCCAGATTATCGCTGAAGAAGTTAAAGATAATAAAATCAGTAAAATTATCGCTAAATCTAATAAAGAAGCAGAAAAGAAAGCGAAAGTATTAGCGCAGATTAAAGCGGCAGAAGATAAACTTGCCAAATTAAACGCTAAACTGGCAGTATAATGCTTATAATAACCATTAGATAATAGTGGTTATTAGTAAGTATTATTACCAATTTAAATAGAAAGAGATATTATGTTAATAGAAAAAGAGCGCCATTATAAAGTATTACAGTCATATGCATCCCGTACCGAAAATGAGTTTGAAGTATATGATTTTAATGATAATCGTGTAGGGTATTTTGTAGAAAGAGATAATCAATTTGAAGTATATCATAATGCTGATAGTGATTATGAAGATTATACCAGTATTGATTATACCGATAACTATAATGATGCTGTGCAAATGATTATAGAAGAAATTGAATATGATATGAATTAATACCATATTGCGATGATTTATAATAATCTCTGATACGCTTAGAGGTTATTAGTAAGTTATTGATTATATTAGATAATATTATTGTGAGATATTGAGATAATGCTCGGAAAATCTCTGTGGATTAACTAGGACGCACTAGGATAATCAGAAACAGAAATTAAGACTCGCATTATATCCTATATCAGCGACATTATCAGCGTATATAACCAAAAGTAATATAGATTAGATTTATTAGTTATTAAGAGGAGGACATTATGACTATTACAGTATTAAAATGGAATAATCGTTATGTCCGTTTAGTGAAATATAGTAAAAAGGTATTATTCTCAGATAATGATGATTGGTTATTATTACAATATCCATTAGAATTACCAGAGAATAAGCGTAGGTTATTATGGGTGCCATTATCTACCCGTTTTGAATGGAAAAAGGAATTTATATTATGAGTTTAAGTAAAAAAGATTTGTTGGATTTATTAGAAAAAGCATCGGTATTAGTAGATACTGTTATTCAAGAATTACCAGATAGCGATAATGAATTTAGTTTAGATGTATCACCTATTGATTATCTACTAAATGCTGCTGGTGATATTCAGGATGCTATTAACGGTTTATCAGGAGATTGATTATGAGTAAAAAGCATTATATTAGTATTGCAAGAGTATTATTGGTGAATAAATCATCATTCAAAGTATGTTCCGATTTAGCGGTACAGTTTAAAAATGATAATCGGTTATTTGATATTAACCGTTTTCTTACTGCTTGTGGTCATTAAGGAGATATTATGTCTAGTATGAAGCGTTTAGTAGAAGATTTTAATTATTACTTTGATAATAATGCTGGTGATGTAGTTATATTCTCTAGTACCGAAGATGGTATTATTGGTCAATATACATTCTCAGCATCGGATGTATTAAGTATAATGAATCCTACTGCATATAATGAGGAGTTTAATCTCTGGTTGAAAAAGTATGCGGAGGTAGTATAATGAAGGTTATTATTGTTTGTTTGATTATATTATTGGCATATCATTTTTCTGATATTGATAATCAGTTTAAGGTAATGTCTGGTAATTTACATAGTGAAAGGTCGTTATGATTAAAGATGGAAGTAGGGTTATCGGTTTATATGGTAATAATGCCATTATCGGTAAAGTATTAACCAGTCGGTATTATGGTGCTGAGTTTCTTTATACGATTGCATTAGAAACTCCATTATCATTTAGATGGCGGGATAATCCAGTAACGGTAGCATTATTATCTGAAAAGGAAATACATTATGCACCATTATAGATTTTTATATACTTTAATGGTATTATTCTGTATTGTAACTGGTATATTATTGGTGTTTAATATAATCGTTGGATTAATGTATACTCATTATTATCTATGAAGTGGTGTTGTTCCGATACAACACATTTAGTATTATCGGCCAAGTATTGTTATTGGAATATGCCATATTGCTTGTGGTCTATTCTAATACCTGTATAATGGTTTTTTAAATGCCAGAGTTATTTTGGCGAGGGTTAAGTGAATATAAGGTATATAATATTATATGCCTCTAATATCAGGACGCTGATTATAGTATATTCTAGGAACTGACTCGCTCCAAAATAACTTTGGTTTAATCTTGATTGTAATTTTTAAGAAAAGAAGGAATTGGTGAGAATATGAATTTATTATCAGTCGGTAATCCCAAGACTTTAAAGGGAATGAAGCAAGGTTATAATACCTATATTCTTCATTTAGCACCAGCATCATTATCTGGTCATAATACCTGTCCTAAAGCGACACCAGGTTGCATTTCTGCTTGTTTGAATACTGCTGGTCGTGGTGGTATGTTTAAAAAAGGCGAGAATACTAATACTATTCAAAAAGCACGGATTCGTAAAACACAATTATTCTATGATAATCGTGACCTGTTTATGGAGTTATTGGTAAAAGATATTAACTTGGCGATTAAGCAATCTGCCAAAGCAGGTCTAATACCAGTTATTCGTTTAAATGGTACTTCCGATATATCATGGGAGAAATATCCAGTTAAAATGGGTAATGTAGTATATACTAACATATTCTCAGCTTTTGAGTTTATCCAGTTTTATGATTATACTAAGGTACTTGGTCGTAAAACTCAGAGCATTACCAATTATCATTTAACCTTCAGTATGGCAGATGGTAATTACTTAGATTGTAAACAGGCAGTTCAGCAAGGTTATAATATTGCTGTAGTATTTGGTATTAAGAAAGGTACACCAATGCCTAAGAAATTCTTTAATCATAATATGACTGTATTTAATGGTGATGAGTCTGATTTGCGTTTTTTAGATCCTGCCAATTCTATTATCGGTCTATATGCTAAAGGTAAGGCAAAGAAGGATACTAGCGGTTTCGTGCAATATCCAATCGGTGATTATTCATTTACTATCAAATTAGATAAGGCGGCTTAATATGAGCACAGGTTACAAAAAAGTAAGATTAACCATTGAAATGGTTGTGGAAGATGCCGATAAACTGGCATGGGTAGCAGAATCAATATGGGAGCAATTCAATCGGGGTGAGGATATCACCGATTGGAATTATGAGATTCTGGAAAGTGATGTGCAACCTATTATTGATAAGGTAGCGTAGTTTTATAGTAACCACTAACAATATAGTGGTTATTAGTAAGATTATGTAAGTAGTGATTAACAAAGGAGCATTATATGAGTATGAAAGAATTTGCGTGTGTAGTATCAGTCCAATTCTATGGTAATAACTTAGAAGCGGAAAATGAGTCAGATTATATTGCCAAGGTAAAAGCATTATTCCAAGAAGAATATAATATCAATTTGTCCGATGATGAAATCGGTGAAATCGAGGAGATGGAAAATGAGTAAAGTTATATTTGAATTAACCCGTTATCAATTAGGTGATACTACCAATTATAGTGAAAAGCTCACTTTGGCAGATATGGAATTGATTTACGATGCATTAAATGAGTTTCCACAATGGAATGATGATGAGGATGATAATCCAACCTCACGCATTATGAATAAACTGTATAATATGATTGAGGTATAATATGGAAAATAAAGAATTTTTGATGTTTGTTGAAATAGCAAAGTTTAATGCTGAGAAAGCATTATCATTATTACCAGATAATGGTGGTGATGATTCTGATAATCCTGAAATTCAGGCATTAACCAATGCTATATTTGAATTAGATACAGTATTAGGAAAGGTATAATATGAATTTGTTTAGTTTAATTGATGATGTAACAGAATTGACCGATAATTATATTGGTACAATGAAAATGGTACCTGCCAATCAGTTAGGACTTGATCCTCGTTGCGGTAAGGTGTTTGTATCGCCAGATTGTATTGCTATTCATAAAGCAAATGACCGTACGGTACAGTATTATGGTGGTTTTGAGTATGTTGATAAAGAATTCCGTCATGAAATGGGAGATTATGTATTCTATTCATATGAAGATAGTAGAATACAGGATCATTTAGATCAATTTTTAAATGCTGAGGTAGAATAATGGTTATGAGCTTTAAACCTAAATGGCGGGATAATGCCATTGAAGCATTGGTAAATGATGATATTGATACTATCTTGATGTCCGAAGGTCAATATAATGATAGGTTCTTTTTATCAGCATTATTAACTGATGGTTTCAAAGGCTATGCAAATCATAGCGATGATGAATTAGAGGTAGAATTGAAAGACCGTGATATTTCAACAGTATTTGGAGATAATGATGACTAATCAAGAAATGATTGAAAAGCTAAAAACGGCACAAGCACTATTATCTGATGTATATCATTATGCTTGTGATGAAGGATTGGAAAATATTGAAAGTCTGATGAGCTGCGCTGATTCTTGTATTATTGATTCATTGGATGCCTTTGATCAAATCGAAGAGCAATTAATTGATGACGCTTCATGGAGAGCATAATGGAAGTATATTTGGTAAAATCTGGTCATTTTGAAGAATTGATCGGTTGGGATTGGACAAATCTGGCAGTATTTGATAATAATGATGCGGCAGTAGCTTTTGCTCGTAATGCTGAAAGTCAAATAAAACCAGAGGATTTGGATGAAACTGAATCGGTAGAAATTGAATGTTTTACGGTACGCAGTTGGTGATTGAAATAATGAGTGTTGTTTTGGTACAACACCATTACACAGGACGCTTGTGGTTTCCTCAGGACTCCTGTATAATGGTACATTATTAAGTGAAAGGCATTATATGTTAAAATTCGAAGGTATTGCAACAGTTGGTGATATTATCAGAGCATACGATTTTAAACCAATGGCAGGTCGTGATGATGCATTTATTGAAGGTGTTGTAGAAAAAGCAAATTGTAATGAATCAGGTTTTAATTCTTACAAGGTAACGGTAACAGTTGATAAGTTTAAAAAATATGAAACTAAACCTAATCCTCGTAATCGTGTAGGACAGATTGTATTTGTTCCACACCAAACCAGTTTTCATGAATTTGATTTTAGAGTAGTGAATTTAAGTAAAGTATAATTGTTTGAATGAGGCGTTCTGTCGGATATAAGTCCTCATCTTTTTTGAAAGTATATTATGAAATTAGATTATCAACAAAAAGAAGATTTGATGAAAATGATATTTGCTAAATGGCAGGCGCCAGCAAATTTTCGTTCATCATACAAAGGTGTACCAATGGACAATTATGATGGTATCAAGCAGTTTATTGATTTCACCAAGTATTATGTAATGTTCCGTGGTCCCCGTCCAAGTCGTGCTCAATCATCTACTCGTAAGCGTGATGCTAAGGCGTTTGATATTTACCAATTCAGCGACCGTGATTGTCGTGAAAATCGTTTAGAGCGTGAGGCATTTGCTCGTGGTGTTCATTGGGCTAATGCAAGGAGTCATTGATATGGAAATTAGTGAAGATTTAAATAACGGCATTCAGTCATATATTGCACATTTACAATCTGATTATGATACAAAAGCATATGCAGGTGGTAAAAAGTATTATTGTGAGGTGGGTCGTAAGTATGTGCATATTATTATGCAAGATAATCAAAGAAGTTCCCATTCATGGGTAATGATTGCTGATGATAAAAAGTTTAAGCGTGGCGATATATTAAAATCGGCAACATGGCGTGGTCCTGCTCGTAACTTTGGTCGTGGTAATGTTCTTTGTGGTGGTTTTAAACATATAAGGTGGTGTGGAGTATGAATACATGGGAATTTGTAATTAAAGAATTGAAATCGTTGCAACAAGGTTTTGCTGATAAGCAACCTATTGTGGAATTATTTGTTGAACAAATACTATTAAAAGGTTATAAAATTATTAAATGAGTAAACAAATCGACAGATTGATTAGTGAATTAGTTGCAGAAGATATGCTTGTAGTTAAGAAGATGAAAAAAGCAGAGTTAATCGAATTAACCAAAGTATTGATGGTAGATAATATGCGTGAGTTACACGATGAATCTATTATAGAAATGTATGAACAACAATTTGAAACACATTTAGCGAGGTATTAATTATGGGAACAAGGTCACTCACATTCGTATATGAAAAATATGGTCAGATTCAAAAACCAGTAGTCAATATGTATCGGCAGTTTGATGGTTATCCAACAGGTCATGGTGCAGAGTTGGCAGAGTTTTTGAATGGTGGTCGTTTAGTAAATGGATTGATTGCAACCAAAACAGTTGATGAAGCAGTTTATAATGGCATGGGTTGTTTAGCGGCATCGATGGTTGCTCACTTTAAGCAAACACCTGGTGGTTTCTATATTCATCCAGTCGAGGTAACTGATTGTGGTCAAGATTATGAATATCATGTATATGATAAAGATGGATTATATGTTGAAGTATATAATTGTGGTTGTAATTTCTTTGGTGTAAGTGGTAGTGATAAACATGAAATGGTGTTTGGTGGTTATTTAAAAGAGTTCACAGAATTTTGTAAGGAAAAGGAAGTAGCGTGAGTCACCATTTAGATAATTTTACTGTTGATGAATTGCAAAGTTATTTCTCGGATTTCCATAAAGATTATTATGGATTCCGTCCTCGCTTTGCTACACATGAGGAATGGAATAACCGTGATTGGCTAGTAGAACATATTGATGGTATTCATAACTCTATGGATGAAAGAAAGAAAACGCCAGAAGGCCGTGCATCGTTGCGTGCTGATGGTTGGGTTATTGATGAAAGTGAGTTTGTATGAGCTTTGCTAATGAAATAAGATTTAAACATTACATGGTAGAATTTGATTCTGGTCGCACCGCACATATTGGCGGTGAAGATGTTGAGGAAGTAAAAGAGTATTGTGCTAAACAATATGCCGGTAGTTCAATCAAAGCAATTTACTTAGAAGTTTATTATAAAGAATATGAAGAAGCTTGAAATTAGTTATGAAGTTGCTGATGGTATCACATTGGCTAATCTACAAGAATGTAGAAAGTATCACAAAGAAGAATTAAAAAAGAAAAAGAAAGATCCAAGTTATTGGATTCATCCAGAAGATCAGATACTTTATGGTAAGTATATTGATGCTTTGGATTTATTGATTGATTATTACGGAGGCTAAATGCCAGTAAGATATTCTACCAATTGGATGGGTGTTATCAATATGCAATGGTATATTGACCGTGGTTTAACCAAAAGAGTTACAAAGACATTAACAGAAGATTCTAAATTGACTGGCAGAAAAGCTGGTGAATCATTTGAGTATAATGAGATTATTCAATCATATTCTTGTGGTCGTATTGATTGCAATGGTGATGAATATGGTGAAAGTTTAGGACCATTTGGTGCAGAGATTAGTATACCACCAATGACCGAGCAAGATTGGGGTAGATTTAGCAATTGGTTGGATACATTTGAAACTGATGCATTGTGGAAATTCAAAGATATTGTTGAATTGTATGAAAGAGATAATCCAAAAATAACATGGGCGGATGGATATGAAGAATGAATAAAATAATTGAAAAACTTATAAGTCAGTCATTTACTGATGAGCAAGGTGAACAATTTAATATTGAAAAGTTTGCTGAGTTGATTGTGAAGGAATGTGATTTGTATGCTAGAAGAAATTGGGAACACGGCACATTATTAGGTGGTGATTTATTAAATTATTTTGGAGTTGAACGATGAGTATTAGTGCATACAAAGAAGTGACAGAATGGGACAATTCAGAGTTTGTGGTGCCTAATCATACTTATCTATTTGATGGTAAGTCCAATATATTGGCATATGCCAAGGCGAGCAATGATGAGTTGGTAATATTACATAAACCATTACCAATGGATACTCGCAGGCGTAAGTTTATCAAGGTCAAACATGAAGCATTGGACTCATATGGCGCAACGGTGGTGCTTGATGTACCTAATCTTGAGAATACGCCTCATTGGTCAGTCAAGAGTGATTCAGGTAAGACCTATACGGTCACCTTAGAATCTGGTAAGTACCAATGCAATTGCGTAGGGTATGCCTATCGTGGTAAGTGTAAGCACTCGGAAAGTGTTGCTAAGGAACAACAGTCGAGCAAATAATTCTTGACTTACCTAGTGGTATCTGTATAATGGTTGTTTTAATTGTGAGGGATTTATGTCCGATATTAAATTCGTAAATGGAAAATATACTGCCGTAATTAATGGCAAAACCGTGAAGCGTACCAAAATTGAACACTTGCAATATGTATTGCGTAAGGCAGGAACCAAAGTTACTGGCGCAGTGATGGAATCCAAATTCACAATCAATCAGCGTTTTGGTTTTCTATCAGATATGGTTACAATGCTTGCTAAGAAAGACCAAGCATCTGTTGTAGTAACAGGACCTGGTGGTTTGGGTAAATCTCATACAGTCACCACTACATTGGCCAATTCTGGTTTAATGGATGTTACTGGTTTGGATATTGGTGATGATGTGCCTGCCAATTCGTATCGTGTAGTGAAAGGTTATTCTACTGCCAAAGGTTTGTATCGTACCTTGTATGAAAATCGTAATAGTATTGTGGTGTTTGATGATTGTGATTCAGTATTGAAAGATGCTACATCTTTGAATATATTAAAAGCTGCTCTTGATTCATATTCACGCCGTATCATTTCATATAATGCGGACATTCGTGATACAGATTTACCTAATGCGTTTGAGTTTACTGGTGGCGTAGTATTCATTTCTAATATGAATGGTTCAGCACTAGACCAAGCGATTGTTACTCGTAGTTTGGCAGTTGATTTGAGTATGACCACAGAGCAGAAGATTGAGAGAATGAAACATTTATTAACTCAAAAAGATTTTATGCCTGAGTATGATTTGGTTAGTAAGAATGATGCCATGAAATTGATTAGTAGATTGGCAGATAGTGTTAAGGAAATGTCGTTACGGACTTTGATACAAGTTACCAAAATTCGTAAATCAAATCCTAATGGTAAGTGGTCTGAGTTGGCAGAATATGCCATTTGTGGATAATTAAAGGAAAATATTATGAAATTACCGTATAAAGATATATTTGTTGGTGAAATGAGTGAGTTTATTACTAATCCATTTTCAGGCCAAGGCATTATGTTATCGCCTGAAGAAGTTGCTGTGTATGACACATTAAAAGGTTGTGAAATCTTTGGTGATTATGATGGCTTAAGAAAAGGCATCAATTGGTTTATGAATAACAACGCAGAAGCGTATATGGTTTTATTAGATTAAGGATATTATGAATAAAAATGCAAAGCAGTTTATCGTAGCAGCCGAATCAATCTTTGGTTCTGAACCAATTTTGAATCGTGATGATATTACCAAAGTGTGTAATGAATCAGATGCACCATACCCATATTGGCTGGTTACAAAATCACAATATCGTTATGACCGTGGTCAATACAAAGTGCCACCATCAGGTGAAAAGATTGTAAAGAAATCTGAAACTATTGTAAAGAATTCTGAGCAAGATTGTAAAGTTCCCGAAACAGAAATGGCATATCAAACCAATACAGCACAAGTGTTAGAGTTCCGTCAACCAAAATTGATTGATGATTCAGAACCTGCCGTGCCACAGAAATGGCCTGATTATGTGCCGTTTGGTTTCTACAAAGATATGAAGAATATCATTAGTAGCAAATCATTTTATCCAATCTTTGTGACTGGTCTATCAGGCAACGGCAAGACCTTGATGGTTGAACAGGTGTGTGCGGAGTTGAATCGTGAATGTATCCGTGTGAATATATCAGTAGAAACCGATGAGAGTGACCTACTAGGCGGTCCTACCTTGGTAAATGGTAATGTGGTCAATCGTGATGGTCCTGTGCTTATTGCTATGAAGCGTGGCGCAGTATTGTTGATTGACGAAGTAGACCGTGGTTCTAATAAGTTGATGTGTTTGCAAGGCATTCTTGAGGGTAAGAGTTATTATAACAAAAAAACTGGTGAAGTTGTTACGCCTCACTCAGGCTTTAATGTGATTGCTACTGCTAATACCAAAGGTCAAGGCAGTGATGAGGGCAAATATTTGGCTCAAATTCTAGATTCGGCTTTTCTTGAAAGATTTCCAATTACGGTTGAGCAAGAATTTCCTGATATGAAAACAGAAAAGAAAATTCTTACACCTTTAATTGCTGATAAGGATTTTGTTGAAAACTTGTGCCAATGGGCAGATGTAATCCGCAAGAGTTATACAGAAGGTGCTGTTGATGAAGTTATTTCAACAAGGCGTTTGGTTCATATTGCTAAAGCATTCACTATCTTCAAGGATAAAATGAAGGCAATTACACTATGTGTTGCGAGATTCGATGAAGAAACCAAGATGAGTTTTCTTGACCTTTACAGCAAAGTTGATGCTTCGGTTGAAAGTCCAGCCAATACGGCATCAGTTGCAACGAATACTGAAATACCGGTATAAGTTAGTGAAACTCTAGAAACACATAAATATCTTATGTGTTCTTGGAGAAAACAATGAAAGTCTATAAACTGGTCAATAATGTAAATGATGATTTCTATGTGGGAAAGACAACTCAATCCTTAAACAAAAGGTTGTCTAATCATAGAAACACCGCCAACCATGGTTCAACATACTATTTGCATAATGCAATGAGATACTATGGTTATAATAATTTTACTATTGAATTGATTGAAGAAGCATCAAATGAACAGGAACTAAATGAAAAAGAAATTCATTGGATATCCGAATTAAAACCAACATACAATATGCATGAAGGTGGCCAAGGAGGCAGTTTACCTGGTCGTCCAGATATTGTTGGTGTAGCAAGAGAAAACTGGTTGAGTGGTTTTAATAGAAAAGGTAAAACGCCTTGGAACAAAGGTAAAACCGGACTAGGTGGTTATAAATGGTCTCAACCTATGTCGGATGAAAAACGAAAACAAATTTCTGAATTTCAGAAACAAAATCGTGCTCAATGTATCCATTGTGGTATTATTACCAATCCAGGAAATATTGGTAAATACCATAATGATAAATGCAGTAAGAAATAAAGTGGTAAACAACCAATTATAGGTTGCCATTCAATTGGTATATCTGTATAATGGTTGGTGTAGCAGTATGAATAATAAGGCATTAGGTATTTTTTAATTAAGATACTGAATTTTTGCGGCCACAGTAAGAGGTCGTGCCGAATATCTTACATTTTATATTATGTTTAATTGAAAAGGAATTAGAATCATGGCTTTAACAGTTCGCAAGGGTAAAATCAATCGTCACGAAAAGATTACTCAGGTATTATTAAGTGGCAAACCAGTATCACCACAGGAAATTTCTGCTGTATTTGAAGGCACAGACCAAGCGGCAGTATTGTATCGCTTGAGTACCAACATCTACAACATCCGTAAAGATGGTGGTATTATCAAAGTAATTAAAGATGGTCGTAAGGTCACAGGTTATCAATTGGTTAATAATGATCAGTTTGATGCCAATGGTCGTTACAAAGGTACAGTTGCAAAATCACCAAGTGGTGTTGCTAAACAGTCATCTGACCAATCATTCACACAAGCCGTAACGGCTTAAAGTTTTTGTCCTCGCATGCTCGTTGTGAAACGCCAGTAAGTCGAGGACACCTCATTAAAGCACATCATACGAACCGATTATTCTGGTAGCAAAGGCGTAAGCTGATGGTGTGTTTCAATGATGTGAAAGGTAAATTATGAAACTTGAAATTGAAGTTATTAAAGAGCACAAAGATGGTTCGGCTGACGCCACCATAAATTTTGATAGTGAAGCACTTGAGTTGTTAGTTCAATGGGGTATGATTGCTATGTTAAAAGAAGCAGTCAAGAATGAACATTATAATCCAAAGAAAAAGGTAAAAAAATGAGTGCAGATAGATTTGATTTTGAACAACAGATTCAAAAATGCTGGATGGTTACCGATGATATCTCTGATGTTTCTGAAGGTATCTTAGAGCACAATTTAGATAAAGACCAGATTGTTAATGCTTTGACTGGCATCGTTCAGTTATATGAATTGAAGTTTAATAAATTATGGGATTTATTTGAACATCCAATTATGGATATTGTCCGTGAGAATAAGATGCTCAATGAAGAATGTGCTGCATTGCGAGCACAATTACAAGAATCAGATCCCGATGGCCATGGTTATGGTATTGCGGCAATTAAACCAGTACCTATTATATACGGACCAAAATGAAATATATTGCTAAACCAAAATTGTTTAATAACATGGGTATGAAAGAGTTTGATGATGCTCGTGAAGCGATCCTATACTTGAATAAGGTGCTGAATGATGACCAGGTTGATCCTGCTTTGGACTATGTGTTTATTGCACCTAAGGCGTCACCTAAGCAGTTGAAACACGCCATTGAGGAGTATACTGGCATTGGTAAGTTGATTTGTGTTGCTTAGGAACAACAATGGTATTGACACCATCCGTGGTTGTGTTATAATGGAAGTTCAAATTGTGAAGGAAATTTATGGATCATATTTCAAGAAGTGATATTATTACAATGTTATCATTTAAAGGTTTTACTACTGATGCATTGATGAAAAAATCTGATGAAGAATTGGATAATTTGTATATTGAGTATATTGTATTGGCGGAAGATTATGTTTAATTTTATTATTGGTTGTGTATTAGGTTTTATGGTTGCTAGTATTGGTTTTACTGGCATTGCTCAGGCTTTGGATAAAGGCCTTGATTCTGCAAAGAACATTTCTGTTAAAGTGGATACTGGTAAATGAAAACCTATACCGTAAGAATAAATGGATATCCTGTTAAAGAATTTAGTGATGAATTAATGGCAAGAAGGTTTATGATTGATATTCAAATTAATCAACAAGAGAAATTAAAAGCTCTTGCGTATATTGATGAAGCCGTATTAAAATCCGATTTGAAAGAATCAAATGAAGTATTATCTTATATTATGGAGAAGTAAATTGAAATATATTGTGGTGTTTGGTGTATTAATGTTGGCGGCTTGTTCGTCAACACCTAAAATTCCTGAGTATGAAGGTCCAAAGGCCTTAGAGCGTATGGATGTAATCAAAGGTAATAAAGATTGTCAAGATGCTGGCCTTAAACCTAATGTGGAATATTTGGTACAAAAAACACCTAATGGTAAAGTGTTAGTGCCAATTAATGTGCATTGTGAGCCGTATCAAGGTAAAGGATTCTTAGGTTATCCTGAGAAGAAATAATCATGGAACTATTTGACAATTTAGCCGTAATGGGATTTACACCAAAAGTATTACAAGTTATAATTCTATTAGCTATTATTATATGTTTTCTTGGTAGATATTGGAAGCCTGTAGCAATTGGTTGTGGCATGTTGTTTTGTGTAATTGTATTTGCCATGCCTACACCAAAATCTGATAAAGTTGGTACTGTAATACAAGATAGAACTTTATTGCCACAAGAACAGAAGGTAGAAGAAATGCCTGTTGAACCACCTGTTGCTGAGGTAAAAATAGAAACTAAAGATCAGGCTGATGAGCGTATGTTTTTAGAAGATTGTAACTTACATAGTGGTTATACAAAATCACAATGTAAAGCTTTATGGGAATCTGACAAAGCTGAGATTATGAAATCTAAATGGAAATTTAATCGTACACCACAAATGCAAAAGGTAAAACATGGCATCTAAAGATCAAGATATTATGCTAGAAGAATTATCTGGTGATATTGATGAAGCCATGTTCAAATGGTTAACTACATATGAAATACCAGCATTAAATCTTACTGCTGTCATTTTGGCCAGATTAACATGGTTGGCCAAACAAGGTGATTATAAGGATGATTTTATTAAATTATTAGAATCACCTAAACATATATTGGCCGGTGAAGATAAAGAAAAGGTAATGCACTAATGAAAATTGTTATCAATGCCTGCCACGGTGGTTTTAGTATGTCTGAAAAGGCACAAAAACTATTTTGCCAATATTCCATGATTGAATGGAAAGAGTGGGAAGAAGATTGGTCATATTATGATATTGGTCGTAATAACCATCATTTAATTCGTGTGATAGAAGAATTAGGTGATGATGCCAATGGAAGATTCTCAGAATTAAAAATTATAGAAATTCCCGATGATGTGTCATGGCAGATTGATGAATATGATGGCAGAGAATGGGTATCGGAAAAACATAGAACATGGAGTTATGAATGAAAATTGCTTTAGCGTCAGACATCCATTTGGAGTTTGGTGATATTAATCTACAGAACCTAGAAAATGCCGAAGTATTAATACTCAGCGGCGATATCTGCACAGCTAAAGTTTTCAAACATAAACCAAAAGAAAGAGCAATGGTTAAGGATTTCTTTAAGCGTTGTTCATTCCAATTTCCTCATGTTGTATATGTAATGGGTAATCACGAGCATTATGATTATGATATTCGTGATACATATAACAGATTAAAAGTTGAGTTGGCTGATTTACCTAATATTCATTTACTTGAAAAAGAAACATGGGAACACAATGATATTACCTTTGTTGGTGCCACTTTGTGGACTGATATGAATAAAGATGATTCATTAACTAAATGGCATTGTGGTCAGAAAATGAATGACTTTCAAT
>Ga0209188_1000613_pt1 | contig 33397 bp, 40 predicted proteins | sample C_130625_EF_Meta_FD_187307 | JGI IMG/M metagenome (GOLD analysis project Ga0209188, IMG submission 187307) | Freshwater microbial communities from Lake Croche, Canada to study carbon cycling - C_130625_EF_MetaG (SPAdes) (version 2) | ecosystem: Environmental > Aquatic > Freshwater > Lake...
CACCCAATACATCAATGCGCTATATAAAAATGTTCTGAATAGAATCCCAGCAGCATCAGAAGTAGCTTGGTATCAAAACCAATTTACTACCAAGGCGATGGACCATCAAGCAGCGTTAATTGGATTTTCAGAAAGCCCAGAGAATGTTGCGCTGGTAGGCTCTGCCATAGCCAATGGAATATGGTTGGGGTGAGCGACTTGCAGTCAACGGATTATTTTCTACAATGTTGAAATTGACGCAGATCCTACTATGCTGTATTTGTGTTAGCTGCGGCTGGACTTAGCCATGTAAATCAGTAACACCGGCAGTTTTAATTTGCTAATCGTTTTTCTCGAAGCAGTTTTTTACGCCACACAACACATGGAGTCAATATGCCCCATAAGGGCTACAAACCACAAGCCGGTAGGTCAGCAGGTATGCCTGAGAAAATCGCAGCACAGCATTTCAACCGAAGAATTTCACCTGCTGAGGTTCAGATACTTCATGCTGCTGGCTTTGGCTCAAAGACCGATGGATTCCGTAACCTACTAGACCTCTATCAAGAGTTACACAACATGGGGTATAGGTGCGATGTACCTATAAGGGACTTCTTTGGCTTCAGGGAAAATAAATTAGCTTAATTTTGAATATATTTATTAAGGTGCGCCGATGGTCAAAAGCACGTTGTTTGTTTAGATAGTTCGCTATAACGACAAGTTGTTACCCTTCCTTGGGCATCAATGTGTCTTGAAGAGGGTCCGAACAAACTTTCATTCCCGTTGTATTCATGTCTCCAGTTGCTCCCAGTATTTGGGTTAGTTCCTTTGATAATTGTTTGGTCGGTTAATGAATTTTGTTCAACACGATAGTTATTACCGTCAGGACAGCGCACTTCATACCCAAGCAATGTTGCCACTTTGTAGCAGTTAGCAAAAGCTGGGAGGATTGACAAAAAAAGCATTGCAGTAAAAACTCTTTTCACTATATTTCTCCTCGGTGTTGGCAAATCACAATAACAGTAAGCTGGATATAAGTCATTTTTTATGTGGGTAGGAGGCTCCCACAACATTCCTTGAGGACCATCTAACCCTCCCCCCCCATCCAAAGCTAGGTTAGAAAACCATTTATCTGATTAACGAAGCTAGCTAGGCTCATGTGGGTAGAAGTGGGGGTAGAAAACAAAAACGCCCCGTAAGTGGCGTATTCATTGGGTAGCTGGCGGAAACGGAGAGATTCGAACTCTCGATAAGGCTCTACACCCTATACTCCCTTAGCAGGGGAGCACCTTCGGCCACTCGGTCACGTTTCCAACATATTTATTATGCCTGATTCTTCTCTAAGTCAAAGGCTTTGTGCAGGGCACGTACTGCTAACTCTAGGTATTTCTCGTCAATCACCACAGAAGTCTTGATTTCGCTGGTAGAAATCATCTGAATATTGATGCCTTCGTTGCTCAAAGATTCGAACATCCTGCTGGCTACGCCCACATGGCTGCGCATACCAATACCCACAATAGATACCTTACAAATCTTGGCGTCACCAATAACTTCCGCCGCACCCAAGTCCGCCATGACTTGGGTTTTTAGCAATTCCATCGCACGTGCATGGTCGTTGCGGTTGACGGTGAAGCTGAAATCGGTCAATCCACCTTTGCTGATGTTTTGAATAATCATGTCCACTTCAATATTGGCAGACGCTACCGCGCCCAAAATTTTGAAGGCAATACCTGGCTTGTCAGGCACGCCGATGATGGAGATTTTGGCTTCATCGCGGGTGAAGGCGATGCCCGATACGATGGCTTGTTCCATTTGTTCGTCTTCCTCAAAAGTAATCAAAGTGCCAGATTTGGCTTCCTCATGAATGTCTATGTCCCAAGGGGTGAAACTGGACAGCACACGCAGGGGTACTTTGTATTTGCCGGCAAACTCCACCGAGCGAATTTGCAACACCTTGCTGCCCAAAGACGCCATCTCCAGCATTTCTTCGAAGCTAACGGTATGTAAGCGGCGCGCTTCGGGCACCACTCGCGGGTCGGTGGTGTACACGCCATCCACATCGGTGTAAATCAAACACTCTGCAGCTTTCATGGCTGCGGCCACCGCAACTGCCGACGTGTCTGAGCCACCCCGCCCCAAGGTGGTGATGTGGCCGTTGGGGTCAACACCCTGAAAGCCGGTGATGATGACCACTTTGCCCGCCGCCAAATCGGCACGCACACGTGCGTCATCAATAGATTCAATTCGCGCTTTGGTGAATGCGCTGTCGGTGCGAATAGGCACTTGCCAACCCGCGTAGCTGACAGAGGGCAAGCCCTGGGCTTGCAAGGCAATGGCCAACAAAGCAGAGGAGGCTTGCTCGCCCGTGGCGGCCAAAGCGTCGAGTTCTCGGAAATAGTCTGTTTGGCTGCCGCTGGGGGCCAACTCTTTGGCCAAGCCCAGAAGACGGTTGGTCTCACCACTCATGGCCGAAGGAACCACCACCATTTGGTGGCCCGCCTTGGCCCATTTGGCCACGCGTTTGGCAACCTGTTGAATGCGCTCGGTGGTGCCCATGGAGGTGCCACCGTATTTGTGAACGATCAAGGCCATCGTAGTTGTTGTTTTGTGTATGCGAAAGCTTTCAATTGTACCAATCGATGTGGTCGCCAACTCGGCGCACAAACCCGTCGCCTACTTTGATATCAATCTGGTGCCCGCGTGTACGGCAAGCGTCGATTTGGTGCAGCAGTTGATCGAGTTGCGCTGTGCTGCAAGCCACTTGACAATGAAGCAACCAAGCGCGAAGCGCATTGGCTTGCCTGGGCGTACTGAGTTGCTGCAAAGCCAACAACCGAGGCGGCGTACCGGTGTGCTGCAAATCGATGCGTGCCATGTCGTCCAAAATGGTTTGCGCTTGCGCCGCATGCCGCGCACTGCGGCCAAAGGTTTGGCGAAATGAGGGAAAGGCTTTATCAAGTACAGGTAACAGTTGGTGCCGTATGCGGTTACGCGTGTAGCGCTGGTCTTGGTTTGTGGGGTCTTCTATCCAAGTCACGCCCTCTTGCAGCAACCAATCACGCAGTTGAAAAGACGGCACCTCCAGCCATGGGCGATGAATGCGCAAGCCCCCACGCTCGGCGAGCGCGGGCATGGCCGACAAACCTGGCAAACCCGCACCGCGAGTTAAGGCAAGCAAAATAGTTTCCACCTGGTCATCAGCATGTTGCGCCAAGGCAATGTCTTCAACAGTGCCGCCCCAATGGGTTTGCAATACCTGGGCATAGGCTTGGTAACGCGCAAGCCGCGCAGCATCTTCAGGGCTTTCACCGCTGGCAGGGTGCGCCTGAACACGCGTGACCACCAAGGGCACCGACCAGCTGTCGCACAAGCGTTGGCAATGGGCGGCAAAGTCGTCTGCTGCCGCCTGCAAACCGTGGTGCACATGAACAGCGCGAACTTGGGTAGGCCAAAGCCTCACGCAAGCCAACAACAAGGCACATGAATCTGCTCCGCCGCTCAAGGCCACAGCAAATGGCAAAGACGGTGAAAAATGCGCTAGCGAGGGGGGCGCCAAGTCAGCGTGAGTCTGCTTTGGTGTCGTTGAACCGACCATAGCTTTGCAAGCGCTCGTAACGTCTGTCAAGCAGCTCTTTGGGCTTGAGGTCAGCCACTTGACGCCATGCGTCGTTGAGGCCGCGTTTGAGTTGCGAGGCCATGAGTTTGGTGTCGCGATGCGCCCCGCCCACGGGTTCATTCACGATTTTGTCGACCAAGCCCAAGGCTTTCAAACGGTGCGCAGTGATGCCCAGTGCGTCAGCGGCGTCGGATGCGCGCTCAGAGGTTTTCCACAAAATGGACGCACAACCCTCGGGGCTGATGACGGAATAAATGGAGTACTGCAACATCAACAGTTGATCGGCCACGCTGATAGCCAAAGCACCGCCCGAGCCGCCCTCGCCAATGATGGTGGTGATGATGGGCACCTGAAGTTGTGCCATCTCGAAAATATTGCGACCAATCGCTTCAGACTGGCTGCGCTCTTCGGCGTCAATGCCCGGAAAAGCGCCGGGCGTGTCGACAAAGGTAAACACCGGCAGCTTGAATTTCTCTGCCGTCTTCATCAAACGAAGGGCTTTGCGATAACCCTCGGGGCGGGTCATGCCAAAGTTACGCGCTGTGCGCTCTTTGGTGTCACGACCTTTTTGCTGGCCCAGCACCATGCATGCATTGCCATTGAAACGGGCCAGACCACCCACGATGCTCAGGTCATCCGAGAAATGCCTGTCGCCGTGCATTTCCACAAAGTCGGTAAAGATTTCGTTGACGTAGTCCAGCGTGTAAGGACGCTCCGGGTGACGCGCAATCTTGGTGATTTGCCAAGGCGTGAGGTCGCTGTAAATGTCTTTGGTGAGTTGCTGACTTTTTTTGGCGAGTTGCTCTATCTCATCTGAAATATCTACGGCAGATTCGGTTTGTACATATCTGAGCTCTTCTATCTTGCCTTCGAGTTCGGCAATGGGTTGCTCGAAATCGAGAAATGTTTTTTTCGCCAATCGTCTCTCCTTGCGCTGAAACCGCTTTAAGGATGGGCCTAATAGGCCACCGGTTGCGGGTCAAGCGATCGCCAAATATACCAAGTTGCAACACTGCAGTAAGGTGCCCAAGCAGCGGCCACTTCACGGGCGTCGCTGCGACTGACGGATTCGCCAGAAAAATAGTTGTGGCTGATGCCATTGATCAGGCCCACATCATCAAGTGGCAAAACATTGGGCCGCATCAGGTAGAACATCAAAAACATCTCGGCCGTCCAGCGCCCAATGCCGCGAATGCTGACCAATTCGGCGATGATGGCATCGTCATCCATATCTGCCCAATGGCGTGCGTGAACAGTCCCGTTGGCGAAATGCAGCGCCAAATCAACCAAGTACTCCACCTTGCGAGCGGATAAACCTGCTGCGCGCATATCGTCTACTTTGAGCTTGAGCACATACGCGGGCGTGATTTTTTTGGGTAAGGCGGCAAATCTGTCCCACACCGATTGCGCGGCTTTGACCGAAATTTGTTGACCCACAATGCTTCTGGCCAGCGTGACAAAGGCGTCACCGCGTGACTCTAGACACGCATCGCCAAACTGTGGAATGAGGCGTCGCATGACGCGGTCTTTCTTGGCCAGATGCTTGCAAGCTTCCTCCCAATAAGGGGGTACAGCACGTTTAACCGCTAACGGAGTCACCATCAGGCACGCTCCCATTGTGTGCCTTGTGCCGAGTCTTTCAGCACCACGCCCATGTCACCTAAAGCTTTACGGATACGGTCAGCTTCGGCAAAATTTTTATTGGCTTTGGCTTGTGCCCGTGCGTCAATCATGCTTTGAATATGCGCCTCATCAATAACACTCCCGGCTTGTAAAAAATCTTGCGGATGGCTTTGCAACAAACCCAAGATGGCGCCCAAGGCTTTAAGTAAACCTGACAAATGCACCGACTGCGTGCGATTGACTTCGGCAGCCAACTCGAACAAGACCGCCACGGCTTCGGGTGTGCCAAAGTCTTCATCCATGGCCGCCTTGAAGCGCAGAGCATAAGTGTCTTGCCAGTCGATAGCAACTGGCGCAGGCGGTACAAGCTGCAAGGCGGTATAAAAACGCTTCAAAGACGCCCGCGCATCGTCTAGATGGACATCGCTGAAATTCAAAGCACTTCGGTAATGGCTTCGGACCACAAAGAACCTAACCACCTCGGGGGCATACAGTTTGAGCACTTCGCGGATGGTGAAAAAATTATCCAAGCTTTTAGACATTTTCACGTTATCTACATTGATAAAGCCGTTGTGCATCCAAATGCTGGCCATGGGTTTGCCGTAAACCCCTTCGCTTTGGGCAATTTCATTTTCATGGTGAGGAAACTGTAAATCTGCGCCACCGCCATGGATATCAAAACTTTGGCCCAGCAAGTCGCAAGCCATGGCTGAACATTCAATGTGCCAGCCAGGCCGGCCCGCACCAAACGGGCTCTCCCACTTGACCTCTTGCGGCTCTTCGGGCTTGGCAGATTTCCACAGCACAAAGTCCAACGGGTCTTGTTTGCCATCAAGCACCGCCACACGTTCACCGGCATGCAACTCATCTAACGACTTGCCCGACAACTTGCCGTAACCTGGAAATTTACGCACCGCAAAATTCACGTCGCCACTGGGGACGCGGTAGGCCAAGCCTTTGTCTTCAAGTTGCCCAATCAACTTGAGCATAGACGGCACAAAATCGGTGGCACGTGGCTCTGCAGTGGGTCGCTCAACCCCCAAGGCGTCAGCGTCTTGGTGCAAAGCCTCAATCATTCGATCGGTTAGCGCGCGAATGCTTTCACCGTTTTCGGTGGCGCGACGAATAATTTTGTCGTCGATATCGGTCACATTACGAACATAGGTGACCGCATAGCCACTGTGACGCAGCCAACGCTGCACCACATCGAAAGCCACCATGGAGCGAGCATGCCCAAGATGGCACAAGTCATAAACCGTCATGCCACACACATACATGCGTACCTGACCTGGCGTGAGAGGCGTCAAGTCTTCCAAAGCACGGGACATTGTGCTGTAAATGCGTATGGTCATGGTGAGGAAAAAAAGCGCTTGCGACAAGGCAAGACTGGCGTGGGACTTTAAAAAAACTCTCTACTACAATGCCGGAAGTATATCTATCCCTCCCTTTGTAAGCATTTTTTTTAACGCAATGCTTGATTGAATTCCATGCAACGCATCCTCATCCTGTCTCCTGTTGTTCGCCCCTGGGCTTGGCGTATTTGCTTGGCTTGCATGCTTTTATGTGCCCAATTCGGTGTGCATGCGCAAACCTCCAGCACTTTGCAACTCAAGGGCACGCCCCATGCCGAAGTGCAAAAAGCCATGGGGCAACGCAAATGGCCGCAAGCTTTGGAACAAGTTGATACCTATTTGCTAGAGCGCCCGCGTGACCCACAGATGCGTTTTTGGCGGGCTCGCCTGCTAGATCTTCTTAATCAACCCGACGAGGCTTTTGCGGTGTATGCAGAACTGGCACTCGACTACCCCGAGTTTCCTGAAGTGCAAAACAATTTAGGTGTGATGTATGCCGCTCGCGGCAATTGGGGACTAGCAAAGTTTGCCTTTGAACAAGCCCTGAGCAACAACCCCAACTACGCCATCACCCATGAAAACATGGGCGATATTTTGCTGCACCTCGCGCAACAGTCTTTCGCCAAGGCCGCAGAAATCGACCCGGCAGCTGCCAAATCCGTCCAGCAAAAAATGCTGGCACTCAAACCCATTCTTCAACTCACTCTCAACCCTTCCAAATGACTATTCGACGCTATTTTCTGGGCTTAGGCCTGGCCCTGTCTGTACTTGGTTTTGCCCAAGCACAAAACGCTGCACCTCAAGTTAAATTCACCACCTCTGCAGGTGAATTTGTGATTGAGCTCTACCCTGACAAAGCACCCAACACGGTTGAGAATTTTTTGGCTTATGTGCGCGACGGCCATTACAACGGCACGATCTTTCACCGCGTCATCAATAACTTCATGATCCAAGGCGGTGGCTATGACGCCCGCTACATGGAAAAACCTACCCGCCCACCCATCAAACACGAAGGCGCTGAAGTCAAAGCCAAGGGCGGGCCCACCAACACAGTTGGCACGATTGCCATGGCGCGCACCAACAACCCGCACTCGGCCAGCTCGCAGTTTTTTATCAATGTGAAAGACAACGACTTTCTCAACCATTCCGCGCCAACTGCTCAGGGCTGGGGCTATGTGGCATTTGGTAAGGTGGTCAGCGGCATGGAAGTGGTCAACAAAATCAAACAAACACCCACAGGCTCTGGCGGCCCCTTCCCCAGCGACGTACCTCAAACCCAGGTGGTCATACAGTCTGCCGTTTTAGTGAAATAACACCATGTCAAACCCACAAGTTGAACTGCATATCCAAGACCACGGCGTGATCACGCTGGAACTTGACGCAGACAAAGCGCCCAAAACCGTTGCCAACTTTTTGGCTTATGTGGCTGACGGCCACTATGACCAAACTATTTTTCACCGCGTCATCCCCAACTTCATGGTGCAAGGCGGCGGCATGTCGGCTGACATGAAAGAGAAAAAAACCAAAGATAAATTGGAAAACGAAGCCAACAACGGTTTAACCAATGACTTGTACAGCGTGGCGATGGCTCGCACCAACGACCCGCATTCAGCCACCTCGCAGTTTTTCATCAATGTGAAAGACAACGACTTCCTCAACCACTCATCCCCCACTGCCAGCGGCTGGGGTTATGCGGTGTTTGCCAAAGTGGTTGCTGGCACCGAAGTGGTTGACGCGATTTGCAAAGTCAAAACTGGTCGCAAAGGTTTTCACGACGATGTACCCAAAGAAGATGTGATCATCGAAAAAGCTGTTCTATTGGCATGACCGTCGATGCCCGAGCTTGGCAACACATAAGCTTTATCTCCGATCTGCATTTGCAAGCCAGCCAAGAGGCTACCTTCAAGGCTTGGCGCTCGGCCATGCAAAACTTACAAACCGAGGCCTTGTTTATCTTGGGAGACCTTTTCGAGGTCTGGGTTGGCGACGATATTTTGGATGCACCTGAGGGAAGTTTTGAGCGCCAGTGCTGCGCGGTTTTGCGCCAACTCGCCGACAGGTTGCCGGTGTACTGGATGGTTGGTAACCGCGACTTTTTATGGGGCGAAAAAGCCGCCCTTCACAGCGGTATGCAAACCTTGCAAGACCCTTGCGTTGTCGAAACCTCTCAAGGTAGATGGCTGTTAAGCCATGGTGACGCTTTGTGTGTGGGAGACACGGCTTACCAAGCGTTTCGCCTGCAAGTCAGGTCAGTCGAATGGCAAAAAGATTTTCTCGCCCAACCTTTGAGTGATCGCTTGAAAGTGGCCAGGGATTTGCGAGCACAAAGTGAAGCTTTGAAGCAAAGCCAAACCACCTGGATAGATGTTGACAACGATGCGGCTCTGGCCTGCTTGCAGCAACACCAAGCCAGGCTGCTGATTCATGGCCACACCCACCAACCAGCGGTGCATGCTTTGTCAGCCACCCATCAACGCTATGTGCTCAGCGATTGGGACGCCCAAGCCACGCCCGCAAGAGCGCAACTGCTGACATGGCAAGCGGGTCACGGCTTTTCGCGCCAAGACCTGCTGCCCTGACGCGGTTGACGATAATTATTTTTTAAGCAAAACCTTTAGCACGGCTTGAACACGCTGGGCTGACGCTTCTTCATAGCTGCTGCCCAATACCAGAGCCAAATCTTGCGCCCAAGTTTGTGCAGGACCGGCGTCGTTACGCTTGGTTAACAGTTGAAGTTGCAGCATGCGTCGTGCGTCCATAAAAGCTGCAGGCGTCGCCACTTCAGCGGCAATTTCCAAACGCAACAAAGCTTGGTCGGCAGCGCCCTGCACAGGCGCTTGCAAGGCCTTGGCCCAGTCAAGACGCTGCTGCGCTGTCACCCGTGAGCCCAACTCTTTAGCGGGAGGCAATTGGTCTGCCTGACGCTGCTGCCAAGCCCCCAGCAAATGAACCAAGGTTTCACCATGGGCTTGCATGGCGAGTTTGCGCAATGCCATGTCCGCTTGCTCCAGCGCTTGGCGCTGGGCACGAAAAGCAGCATCTCCCAAACGGGGGCCGCGGGCTTCAAAGTCGGGTTTGTCTCGGTGTCCGCCGCGTGCAGCATCGGGGCCGCGTCGATTACCTGAATCACGATCCGGGCGACGTGCGCCCGCTTTGTCGCCAAAACGCCCAGCAGGCATAGGCTCGGTTTTCTTTTGACCTGGCCTGTCGTCGCCGCGCACAGCGACCACTTTTTTGACCACCACGGGCTTGGGAGGTGGGACCACTGCCTCAGCTTCTGGAGTTGCATCTGCGCTTACTTCAGTGGCTTCATCCGGGCTGACTGCAGGCGTGTCTTCAGACACGACCGTTGTCTCAGGCGCAGCAACCTCAACAACCGCTGCGGGTGCACTTGCAACTGGTGCGGCTTGGCCTGAAGAAACAGCTTGCATATGGGCAAGCGCTTGGCGAATGAGCGCAGCATCTGCTTTGGCAATGGCTTTATCGAGTTCTGCAGCAGCTGCCAACACGGCTTTGTCGTGCTCAGACAAATTCTGCGTTGGGGCCTCGGCTCGTGACTGGGTTTTGCGGCTGAAGGCCTCGTCCAAGGGTTGGCGAAACGCATCCCACAGTTTTTGTGCCAACTTGCGATCAACCGGCACAGCTTGAGATTCAATCTGCCAGCGTTGCTGCAAGGCCTTGACCGCGTCGATGCGCAACTGGGGTGCTTCACCCAGCGCCTTGGCTTCTTCAATCATGGCACGCCGCAGAACAATGCTCTGGGTTTGGGCGACTTCAAGGCCCGCATGGGCGGCCTTGATGGCGGTCTTCCACTGCGATTGCATATCGGCAAACGCTTTTTCACTGAGGTGCCCACTGTTGCGCCAGCGCTCAGAGAAATGATGCAATTCACGCGCCTGTGTTTTCCAATCGGTATTGCCTTGGTGAGCCTCGGTCCAAGCCGCCACTTCAGCCAACAAAGCCAAGCGACCTTCACGGTGTGCGGCGCCCTCGGCTTTGGCTTTTTCTAACCAAGCTTGCACAAACGGGTAGGCGCGGTTACATGCTTGGTCAAAGCGTTTCCACAGCCCATGGTTAGGCAAACCGCCTTGGTCGGTTTTTTTCCATTCATCCCGAAGTTGACGCAAGCTGTCTTGTAATTTACGACCGCTAATGGCTGGTACCCATTGGCTGTAATCAATGGGCGCGGCAGAAGCCGCCGCAACGGGCTCAACCGACTCGATCGGCTCGACCGGCGCGACCAATTCCGCTGACTGCACAGCTTCGACTGGCTCAGCGGCAGGCGGGGCATGCAGCAAAGCCTCGGCTTTAATGACGAGTTGCAAACGAATCTCGTCGGCATGTTTGCGTTGCCAGCCTTCCAATTCGGCTGCTGCAGCCAAAGCGGTTTGCACCTGCTCGGTCAATGCGGTGTCAAGTTGCAGGCCCTTGGTTTTGAGAGCAGCGCGCAATTGCGCAGACGCCGCTGACATGGCTTTGGAGTGGCCCAAGGCCACTTCTTTTTCTAGATGCTGCAACATGTCCGGCACTTGTAAAGCCATATGGCTGGCCTGAGGTGCTTCTGGTTTGGGTTTGGGTGGCACAGTCGCTGGTAGAGGCGCACTGTCGCCCCTGGTCTGGCGCAATTGATCAGCCCAAGCCGGCACAGCCGGCAGCGGCAAGCCCGCGTCCACAGCAGCGGCCTGAGTCTGTTGCAGGGCGGCGGAAAACGCCTCCCACACCAAAGGCATGTGCTGCTTGGTTTCCGCCACCAGAGTGGGGTATTTCGGGTCCACACTGTGCCAATGCGCATCGCTTTGAAGGGCCTCAAATTCATCATGCAAACGTTTTATATCTGTTTGCAAACCGGTTTGTTGCTCTAAAGCTTCTTGCCAAGACTTGGTCGACAACATTTCTATGCGCTGCGTCAATAGCAATGCAGTTTCGCGTTGCACTTGGGCGCGGTGTTCCAACTCTTCGATGTGCTTGATGCGCTCGGTGAGGGCTTGTCGCAGGCCCGCCAAAGGTTCACGCGACAAGGCAGCACCTGCTTTGGCTGCGTCTCTTTGCCAAGCCATGGCGTCGGCCATTTTGAACTGCGAGGCCTGCAACAAGTTTTGGGCTTTGTCGGTCCACTCCTGCGCCAACAAATCTTGCGCTTTGGTGCGCTTGATCTCATCGAGTTTTTCGCGCAAAGGCTTGGCCGCCCCTTTGTCACGTGCACTCATTTCTTTGAGTACCTGTTGCATCAAATCGGGGGAAGGGTTGCTGGCCAACCAATCTCTCAACCGAGCAGATCGCTCGCCTGATGTGGGCGCAGTTAAAGCACCAGCGGTTAAGGCATCGAGTTTGGCGAGATCGGGGGCGCTGTCAGAAGACGTGGTCACAGTAGTTCAAATCGGTTGGTTAAAGCCCAAGTCAGGGCCGAAAGGCCTATTGTGACAGGGCGCAAGGGGTAAAAGCCTAAAATGGCCACATGTCCTTTTTTGAATCTTTTCGTCAGTCGTTGAAAGTTTGCGTCGCCGATATTGGCGACGGCTTTTTCCTCATCACCCACAGCGGCCTAGCCTTGCTCGGCCTGAGTGTGTTTTGCGCCATGGTCCTGATTGGCACACAACCCGATTTGCGCTCTGCGGCAGAAATTGAACTGATCGACTGGCTGCAAACTCGCCACGACATAGACCTCAGCTTTGACAGCAATGCCGATGCGGTTGACCGGGCCACCGCCACCGATCCGCATGACTTGCCCTTTGACCAAGCCAACATCGCCATGTGGTTGAGTCGCAAATACCGCGTCGCCCCCGAACCCATCAGCGCTTTGGTGGTGGAAGCATTTGACATTGGACCGCGCAACCGCCTTGACCCCACACTTATTTTGGCGGTCATGGCCGTCGAATCGAGCTTTAACCCCTTTGCCCAAAGCACGGTGGGTGCACAAGGCCTGATGCAAGTACGCACCAAGGTCCACAGCGATAAATATGACGATTTTGGTGGCGATTTAGCCGCCTTTGACCCCATTGCCAACTTGCGTGTGGGTACGGAAGTGCTCAGGGAATCCATTTCGCGCAATGGCTCGGTTGAAGCAGGTCTGCGCCAATATGTGGGTGCAGCCAACAGCGGCGAAGACGGCGGCTACACCGCCAAGGTTTTGGCCGAACAGCATCGATTACAAGAAGTTGCGCTGGGGCACTCCATAGCCGTTGCCAGCGCCAAACCATCCGACAGCGATAAACAGGGCTTGCAAAAACTCTGGGACAAAGCCAAAAAATTAGCCACCTTTGAGCCCGAAGCCTCCGGTGAAGCCAGATGAAATGCCCTTTTTGTGCGCATGTGGAAACCCAAGTCATGGAGACCCGCATGTCCGAAGAGGGCGACTCGATTCGCCGGCGCCGCTCTTGCAGCCACTGTGAAAAGCGCTTCACCACTTACGAACGCACCGATGTCAGCTTTCCTGCTGTCGTTAAAAAAGACGGCCGGCGCATAGAGTTCGATCGCAGCAAATTGCGCGGTTCTTTCAATTTGGCCTTGCGCAAGCGCCCAGTCAGCACCGAGCAGGTCGATGCCGCTATTGAGCGGATTGAAGAAAAACTACTGACGCTGGGGCAACGCGAAATAACTTCCACTCGCATAGGCGAATTGGTTATGCGCGAGCTGAAAAAACTCGACAAAGTCGCCTATGTGCGCTTTGCCAGTGTTTACCGCAGCTTTGAAGATGTAGACGAGTTCAAAACCTTGGTCGACGAGTTCCGCCGCTGATTTTGCGGTGACAAAGTCACCTTTTGATAGTGCATAGCGCACACCCTTGACGGCCAGTGCCATTGCAAGATGGCAGCCATGAAACACAGGCATTTACTCACCTCACCCTCTGCTCAACTCAAGGGCTTCACCCTGCTGGAGTTAATCACGGTCATCGCACTTACAAGCATTTCGCTGGCAGCGGCCAGCCCTTGGTTGCAACAGTGGTTATGGCGACTGCAAGTGGAAGCGGTGGTGCAGTCTTGGAGTGCAGACTTGCAAACAGCGAGATTGCAAGCGCTGCGATCGGGTCAAGCCTTGCGCATACAGCGCTTGAGCCAATGTCAAAACCTGCCCTTGGCCAATGGCGACTGGCGCTGCGGTTGGCAGATACAAAAAGTCAGTGTCAACAACGCTCCCGTTGTCTTGACTAACGCACTCTCGGGGGAAGTGCTGGTGCAAATGAGCCCCGCGCAAAACAGCTTGGACATCAATGCGTCTGGCGAAACCGTGGTTGGCGGCTTGCGGGTGGTGGTGCAAGCCAAGCACAGCCCAGCCGCATCCTTAGGCCGCGTCATTTGCCTCAATATTGCGGGGCGCTTGCGGGTCATGGCAGGCAACACATGCACATAAACCAGACAAGCCGTTGCTTGGCGGGCTTTGCCACTCTAGATGCATTGGCCGCCTTGATGGTCTTGAATCTGCTGTGTTTGGCCGTGCTGGCTGGCCAATGGCAAGCGCTGCAATCGCAACGCGACGCGCTTGCCATGCAAACCGCTGTCGCGCTGGCACAAGATCTTTGGGAGCGCATGCAAATCAATCCACAAGCCACCCTCGCCTACCAACTTCAGCTCGGCCAAACAGTCCCCGCAGTAGATTGCCAGACCCGCGCTTGCAGTTTGGACAACTGGGCGCAAGCAGATTTGGCGGCATGGCTGGGTACGGTGAAATTGCGCCTCCCTGGCGCCCAAGTCCAGCTGCTCACCAATAACCAAGCACAGGTGCAGTTGTTGCTGGCTTGGCCCGTCAACGACTTGTTGCTCAACTCTGCGGGGGCCGTCATTGCAGAATGCCCTGCGCAACACCGCTGCTGGCAAACCCGTTGGACCTTATGAGTACCTCGCGCTACAAACAACAGGGTCACACCTTGGTGCAAAGCTTGGTGGGCATGGTGTTGTCGGCTTGGGTCTTGACGGCGGCATTTGCGGCTTTCGCATGGGTACAAAGTAATCACCAACACATGCAAACCATGGCCGATGTGCATGAGCGGCTGCACGCGGCCTTGTCCTTGATTCAAGTACGGGTGAGTCGCTCAGGCGCCCCCGCTTTGCAATTTGACGCGCAAGGGCGGGTCAGTGGCTTGTCAGTTCCCGCAACCCTTAAAGGCAGCGACAGCAGCCTGTCGTTGACCCACCACAGCAGCCTCACCCCCTCGGATTCCCAAGGTCACCAAGCCTCCTCTTTGCCATTCATTCAAGACGACTTCAAACGCAGCGCCCGTTATGAGCTCAGCTGCAAAGACAGCCTGCGCAGCAACACCAGTTACCAAGCCTTGCTAGACAACATCTACCAACTGGGGTTTGTGTACGCTCAAACGCTGCCCGGGCCAGCGCCACAGATGCAATGGCGTACAGCCAACCAAGTCACCGACTGGCAAGCTGTTCGTGGGCTGCAAGCTTGCATACAAACCAAATATGCAGGAGCCATCCCTGCTCCCACCCAATCTTGCAATACGGGGCTTGCACTGGCCCCACCGGCTTTGGCATGGCGCGGGGTCGCACACTTACACCTTGCCAAGCCATGAAGCAACAACATGGCTTGGCGCTGCCCATGGTCGTGGTGGTGTCCGGCCTGTGCAGTTTGCTGTTGTTGGCAGAGTGGCGCAGCTTGGCATGGGCGCAGGCTTTGGGACACAGCGCGGCGCTTCGCTGGCAATTGCAACAAAGCGCCTTGGATGCCCTGCGTTTAGCTGTAGAGGACATTCGGCTCAACGCCAACGACTCACGGCACCAAATGGGCAGCACCAGCGATCAACATGCTTTTTTTCCCCACACGATGCCAGAGTGGCAAGTGTTGCAAACCCGATTGGCAGTCAGCGATTGTCAAAGCGGTATTTGCCGGTCTTTGGGTTCTGACAACCCGTTGTTATCACCTTGGTTGGCTCGACTCGAGAAAGGCCAATCAGTCCCCACCGAGCCGGGACAATTGCTTAGCTATTGGGTAGAAATTTTGCCAACCACCACCGCCAGTGAACAGCTTTTTATTTACCGCATCACCGCCTTGGCCCAAAACGCGAACAACGGCTCGCAGTCGGCATGGCAAGCGGTATGGCAACCCCAGCCCAATGCACCCGCCAGTTTGGCTTCCCCGTTACGCTTGAACGGTTTTGCGCGTTTGCTGCCTCTTCTGCCATGAAGGCTGTTGCACAAGGCTTTAGCCTCATCGAGTTGATGGTGGTGATGGCGCTGGTGGCCATACTCAGTAGCTTTGCCCTGCCCACCTACCAAAGCAGCCAACAACACGCCCAACGCAGCTTGGCCAAACTGGCTTTAATGAAAACCGCGCATTGGCTAGAACGCGCTGCCAGCGCATCGGGCAACTACCCCACGCTTGTGCCCGATGCGGTTTGGCAAACCAGCGAGTTGCGCTACCGCTTGCAACTTCAATCTCAAGCCAACGCCTATGTTTTAAAAGCTGTTCCTTTGAGTGCGCAAGCCCAAGATGCTTGCGGCAGTTTGACTCTCAGTCATTTGGGCGAACGCGGCGTACAAAACGCATCATTGACCGCAGCGCAGTGCTGGGGCAGGTAAGCGCTGTCAGCATGTCGATAATGGCGCACATGAACTGGTCTGCACTCGACACCTCCCACATGGCCCAAGCTTTGTCTTTGGCTGAGCAAGCCCTTTTCATCACCTCGCCCAACCCGCGTGTGGGTTGCGTCATCGTCTCAGCCACGGGGCAAGTGCTGGGCCTTGGCCACACCCAAGCTGCGGGGCAAGCCCACGCCGAAATCATGGCGCTGCGGGACGCACAAGCTAAGGCGCATGAGGTGAAAGGCACCACCGCTTATGTGACGCTAGAGCCTTGCGCCCACCAAGGTCGCACGGGGCCGTGTTGCGATGCGCTGGTGGCCGCTGGTGTGTCCAGAGTGGTGGCCAGCGTGCAAGACCCCAACCCCCAAGTGGCCGGTCAAGGCTTTGCCAGGCTGCGGGCGGCAGGCATGCAAGTCGATATCGGCCTAGGCGAACCAGAGGCTACCGATTTGAACATCGGTTTTTTCAAACGCATGCAGCAAAGCACACCTTGGTTGCGCCTGAAGACAGCGCAATCGCTGGATGGTCAAACCGCTTTGCTCAACGGCCAAAGCCAGTGGATCACGGGCGAGGCGGCTCGCTTGGATGGCCACCATTGGCGTGCACGTGCCTGCGCCGTGTTGACAGGCATTGGCACGGTGCTGCAAGACAACCCCTTGTTAAATGTGCGGGGTGTTTCCACGCCGCGCCAACCGCATTTGCTGTTGGTGGACTCGCGCTTGCAAACCCCTTTGCATGCCCATTTGTGGGATACCCCTCGCAAAGTAGTTATCTACCACGCCATGCGAGACAAGGCCCTTGAAGAAGCGCTCAAGGACAAAGGCGCGGAGTTGGTGTGCCTGCCAGGTGCTGGCGACAAAGTGGACTTGGCCGCCATGCTGCAAGACATGGGTCAACGCGCTTACAACGAGGTGCATGTGGAGGCTGGTCACAAGCTCAACGGCTCACTGTTGAATGCGGGCTTGGTGGACGAGTTGCTGATGTATGTGGCTCCCCTGTTGATAGGACCAGGTCAGCCATTTGCTGCCTTGCCCACATTGGTGCAACTTGAGCAAGCTGCCTCTTGGCGCTTCTTCAGCCACACACTTTTAGGGTCAGATTTGCGCCTTCTGGCCAGACCGCTTGGCTGATCTGCCAAAATAGCACCATGTTCACCGGCATCATTACCGGCGTGGGGCGCATCGCCGCTGTTCACGACCTGGGTCGTTCTTTGGATCATGGCAAACGCCTTGAGATCAGCACACCTGCGCATTATTTAGATGATGTGGGCCTCGGAGACAGCATCGCCCTCAATGGCGCTTGCATGACAGTCACGAGTTTTAACCCCATAGAAAACCTTTTCACCATCGACATTTCAGCTGAATCGCTGAACAAAACCGCTGGCTTGAATGAGGTGGGCACCACCTTGAATTTAGAAAAAGCCCTGCGCGCCAACGACCGCCTGGGCGGACACATTGTGTCGGGCCATGTCGATGGCATGGGGGTTGTACATCGCTTTGAGCAAATCGGCGAAAGCTGGTTATTGCAAGTGCTGGCCCCGCCCAGCTTGGCTAAATATTTGGCCTACAAAGGCTCCATCACTGTCAACGGCGTCAGCCTCACGGTGAACCACTTTGAAGATCAGGATCAGGGTTGTATGGTTTCCATCAACCTGATCCCCCACACGATTGAAAACACCGCACTGGGTCAACTCAAAGCCAACAGTGCCGTGAATTTAGAAATAGACACCGTCGCCCGCTATGTAGAGCGCATGCTCAGTTGGGGTACCACTTTGAAAGCCCCTGCATGACAGCACCGCACAGCCCTGTGAGCATCTCCCCCTTGGCCGATATCGTGGCCGAGATGAAAGCTGGCCGCATGGTCATTTTGGTGGACGAGGAAGACCGCGAAAACGAAGGCGACTTGGTGTTGGCGGCCGACCATGTGACCCCTGAGGCGATCAATTTCATGGCACGCTTTGGTCGCGGCCTGATTTGCCTCACCCTCACTCGCCAGCATTGCGAGCACTTGAAATTGCCGCCTATGGTCGAGCGCAATGGCACGGTCTACAGCACAGCGTTCACCGTGTCGATTGAAGCCGCACAAGGCGTGACCACCGGCATTTCTGCCGCCGACCGTGCCCGCACCGTGCAAGTCGCTGTGGCCAAGAACGCCACAGCCAGCGACTTGGTACAGCCCGGCCATATCTTTCCTCTGCAAGCGGTAGATGGTGGCGTGCTTATGCGTGCAGGTCACACCGAAGCGGGTTGCGATTTGGCGGCCATGGCCGGTTGTTCTGCGGCTTCGGTGATTTGCGAAATCATGAAAGACGACGGCACCATGGCGCGGCTGCCCGACTTGATGACCTTCGCCGCAGAGCATGGTTTGAAAATTGGCACCATCGCCGACTTGATTGAGTACCGCAGTCGCACCGAGTCGCTGGTGACAAAAGTCAGCAGCCGATCCATGACCACAGCACACGGCGAGTTCACCGCCCATGCCTACAAAGACCTGCCCAGCGACAGCGTGCACTTGGCCTTGGTGCGCGGCAGTTGGAGCCCAGACCAAGAGGTACTTGCACGTGTGCATGAACCTTTGTCGGTACTCGATGCACTTGAACCCCAACGCCTCATGCATTCATGGAGCTTGGACGCCGCGCTGTCGCGGATCTGCGCGGAAGGCGCTGGCGTGGTGGTGCTGCTCAACTGTGGTGAAAGTGGCGAGCAACTCTTAACCCAATTTGAAGGCTTGGCCCGCTCCGCACAAGCCCCCGAGCGCGGGCGCATGGATTTGCGCACCTACGGCATAGGCGCGCAAATTTTGCGTGACTGCGGTGTGCACAAAATGCGCCTCATGGGCAACCCAAGGCGCATGCCCAGCATGACCGGCTATGGCCTTGAAATCACTGGTTATCTCTCTAAGGAATGATATGCATCACCCCGATTTAAGCGCTACGCGTGCCGACATGGATGGCAGCGCTCTGCGTATTGGCATGGTGCAAGCCAGGTTCAACCCAGACATCACCAACGCCTTGGCACAAGCCTGCAAAGATGAATTGCTGGCTTTGAAAGTTCCCGCTGGCAGCATCCAACATATTCAGGTGCCAGGTGCCTTGGAAGTGCCGGTGGCCTTGCAAGCTTTGGCACAAAGCCAGCAGTTTGATGCACTCATCGCTTTGGGCTGCATCATCCGTGGCGAAACCTACCATTTTGAATTGGTGGCGAATGAGTCGGGTGCTGCCATCACGCAGCTGGCCTTAGACCACGGCTTACCGATTGCCAACGCCATACTTACCACGGAAAACCAGCCCCAAGCCGTGGCCCGCCAAACCGACAAAGGCCGCGATGCGGCCCGTGTGGCGGTAGAAATGGCGCTCTTGATGAAAAGCCTGTCATGAGCGACCACAGCTTACGCCGCGCCAGCGCACGCGCTGCACGCACCCGCGCACGAGGCTTTGCCCTCCAAGCGCTGTACCAAGTGATGGTGGGCGGCAACCCAGCCGATGAAGTCGACATATTCACCCGCGACCTCAGCGGCTTTCACAAAGCCGACGCGGTGCATTTTGATGCGTTGCTGCACGGTTGCGCCGAACAAGCGGCTGCATTGGACGCGCTCATACTGCCGGTGCTTGACCGCAAGTTGAGCGAACTCTCTCCGATTGAACATGCGGTGTTATGGATTGGCGTGTATGAGTTGCAGCACTGCATAGATATTCCTTGGCGCGTGGTGCTGAATGAATGCATAGATTTAGCCAAAGAATTTGGTGGCACTGATGGCCATAAATATGTGAACGCCGTGCTCAACCAACTGGCGCTGCAATTGCGCGAGATCGAGGTTCAGTCCGAGCGTCAAACCGCTGCCAGCGCATCCCCCACGGCCGCCACCGAATAAGCATGCGCATCACGCAACGCGCCCAACGCATCGAGCCTTTTTATGTGATGGAGATGGCCAAAGCCGCCCAGCGCATCGCGCATGAGGTGAGGCATAGCGATCAGCCCATGGTGTTTCTCAATATCGGTGAGCCCGATTTCACCGCACCGCCCTTGGTGCAAGCCGCCGCTGAACGCGCCATCCGTGATGGCCGCACCCAGTACACCCATGCGCTGGGGCTAGAGCCCTTGCGCGAACGCATCAGCGCTTGGTACAGCTCACGCTTTGGCGTAGACGTGCCAGCACGGCGCATCATCGTCACCGCAGGTGCCTCGGGGGCTCTTTTACTGGCCTGTACTGCTTTGATTGAGGAAGGCGACGAGGTAATGATGCCCGACCCTTGTTACCCCTGCAACCGACAATTTGTGAACGCCGCGCTTGGACGTGCCGTGCTGTTACCCACCGATGCCGCTCAACGTTTTCAGCTCAGCGCCGCGCAAGTGAAAGCACACTGGAACCCGCAGACTCGCGGCGTGCTGCTGGCCTCACCGTCCAACCCCACAGGCACATCGATTGCCGCAGCCGAACTGCGTGCGATTCACAACCAAGTGCAGCAGCACGGCGGCATCACCATGGTTGACGAGATTTATTTGGGGCTGAGCTATGACGATGCTTTTGCGCAAACTGCTTTGACCATTGATGATCAGATCATCAGCATCAACAGTTTTTCCAAGTACTTCAATATGACCGGTTGGCGCTTGGGATGGCTGGTGGTACCCGACGAACTGGTTCCGGTCATCGAGCGCTTGGCGCAAAACCTGTTTATCTGTCCCAGCAGCGTGGCTCAGCATGCCGCCTTGGCTTGCTTTGAGAAAGACAGCTTGAGGGTTTACGAAGAACGCCGTGCTGCATTCAAAGCGCGAAGAGACAGCTTTATTCCCGTGCTCAACGCCATGGGTTTGAGCGTACCGGTGATGCCGGATGGCGCGTTTTACGCTTGGGCCGATTGCCGCGATGCTTGCCAACGACTAGGTTTGCCAGGCAGTTGGGCGCTGGCCCAACACCTGATGCAACACGCGCATGTGGCAGTCACCCCGGGGCGAGACTTTGGCTTGCATGCCCCTGAAAACTTTGTTCGGTTTTCAACCGCGTCTTCCCTTGAAGACTTGAACACCGCCGCCACGCGTTTGAAACATTTGCTGGAGGCTGCATGAGTTTTGCGTTTCCCGTTCGGGTTTACTGGGAAGACACCGACGCCGGTGGCATTGTGTTTTATGCCAACTACCTGAAATTTTTCGAGCGCGCCCGCACTGAGTGGCTGCGCCATTTGGGCGTCGAACAACAGGCTTTGCGCGAAACCACAGGCGGCATGTTTGTGGTGGTTGAAACCCAGCTCAAATACCACAGGCCTGCACAGTTAGATGATTTGTTGAGCGTGAATGCCCACATGCTGAACAAAGGCCGCTCGAGCTTGGTGATTGCGCAACAAGCTTGGCGACAAGCAGCCACACCGGTACTGCTGTGCGAGGGTAGTATTCGCATTGGCTGGGTACAAGCCAGCACATTGAAACCCGAGCGAATTCCCTCTTCCATTTTGGAGCGTTTGATATGAACCAAGAATTTTCCATTGTTCACTTGCTGCTTAATGCCAGTTGGGTGGTTCAGGCGGTTGTGCTGATTTTGTTGTTGGTGTCTTTGCTGAGTTGGACGGCGATTTTTCGCAAGCTCTTGTCGCTGGGCGATGTACGGCGCTTGAACGACGATTTCGAGCGTGAATTTTGGTCTGGCAAAAGCTTGCAAGAGTTGTTTGCAGCCGCCCAGCAAAATGCCAAACTCTCTGGCCCTATGGAGCGTATTTTTGCCAGTGGCATGCGCGAATACCAAAAACTGCGCGAGCGGCGTATCACCGACAGCGGTTTGCTGATGGACGGCGCACGTCGCGCCATGCGTGCGAGCTTGCAACGTGAAATGGATGCCATTGAATCCAATTTATCCATGCTCGCTTCAGTAGGTTCGGTGTCGCCTTACGTGGGCTTGTTTGGCACGGTGTGGGGCATCATGCATGCCTTCACCGGCTTGGCACAAATGCAGCAAGTTACTCTTTCCAAAGTAGCCCCTGGCATTGCCGAAGCGCTGGTAGCCACCGCCATTGGCCTGTTTGCTGCCATTCCCGCTGTGCTGGCCTTCAACCGGTTTTCCCGCGACATTGACCGCGTGGCTAATCGCTTGGAGACTTTCATTGAAGAGTTCTCCAATATCTTGCAGCGCAATGTCGGTGCCCAAGCCAGCACGCTGACACGCTAACGCGAGGGTCATGCCATGTCTTTAGCTTCTTCCCGCGGCACCCGACGGCGCAGCATGAGCGACATCAATATGGTGCCCTTCATTGATGTGATGTTGGTGCTGCTCATCATCTTCATGGTCACCGCGCCTTTGATGGCACCCAGCGTGATTGACATCCCAAGCGTTGGCAAAGCGACTGCAGCGCCAGACCAAGTCATCACCATTGAGATCGATAAAAAACTCAAAATTGTGGTGAAGTCGCGCAGCGCCTCTAGCAAGCCAGGCACCGATGCCAAGCAAGCCGCCACCATGGACAACGTTGCTGCCATGACCCTGCAACTTCAGGCCGGCAACGCCGCCACGCCGGTGGTCATCAGCGCAGACAAGCAAATTGCTTACGAGCATGTGGTGAAGTTGATGGACAACTTGCAACGCGCAGGTGTGCAACGCGTGGGCTTGTCAGTGCAACTTGTCGAATGAGCTTGGGCGCATGACCTCAAGCCAAGCCCACTTGGAATTTGCCCCAGCGCCCGAGGGCGGAAAGTTTCGCGCACTGGTTTTGGCTGTGGTGGTTCATCTGATGTTGGTGGTGGCATTGAACTGGGGAACCTTATGGTCGCAGCAACCCCAAGACATGAGCGTAGAGGCCGAACTGTGGTCGGCTGTGCCGCAAGCTGCGGCCCCCAAGCTGGAAGCCCCCCCACAGCCTGAGCCCACCCCTGTGGCTGAGCCCGAGCCTGAGCCTGAGCCAGTGATCAAGCCCCCAATAAAACCCGCCCCAGAGGTCAAGCCGCTTATTGACCCACAAATATCCATCGATAAATTGAAAAAGAAACAGACGGAAGAAAAACGTCGCGCTGAAGAGGAAAGCAAACGCAAAGCCCAAGACAAACAAGAAGCCAAGGAAGCCGAAGAAGCCAAAGCACGTCACGCACAAGCCGTGAGGCGTTTACAAAATTTGGCTGGCTCAGTGGGCACACCGGTAGACACTGGGGTGGCCCCCAAACCCAGCGGTCCATCGGCCAGCTACATCGGTCGATTACGCGCCAAAGTCAAACCCAACATCACCTTCCCCGACAACTTGCTGCAAACCGTGGTGGGCAACCCCACTGCTGATGTGGAAGTGACCTGCAGTCCCACAGGAAAAATTGAATCGGTAGATTTACTGAAGTCCAGTGGCAACAGCGCTTGGGACCAAGCCGTCATCAATGGTCTGCGCAAAACCGAAATCTTGCCGCGTGACATCGACGGCAGCGTTCCCACGCGGCTGGTGTTCAGCTTCAGGCCCCGCGACTGACGCGGCAATGGGTCTTACAAGCCTTCCAACATCACCAAAGTACGTTGGGTGCAAGCCAAACTGATAGGCAAAATCTGTTGGTACTCGGGTGAGTCATAAAAAGTTTGCGCCTGCGCCATTGAAGGAAAACGCAACAACACCAAACGTGTGGGCGACCACAACTGGTTTTCTTTCACCACCAATTGACCGCCTCGGGCCAAATACTCGCCACCAAAACTCTCGACCAAGGGCTTGGCTAAAAGCTTGTATTTTTCCATCTCCTCATCATTGGTGATGAGGGTGTCGACAATGATGTAGGCAAATGGCATAGGGGCTTCCTTAATCAGATAAGCGAGGCGATGTTAACCGTAAGCCTATGCCAATCGCCACGCCTTGACCCACTTGGCTGCGCACCAGCACCGGGGTTTGCATCTGCAAGGCAAGCTGCTTGACGCTGAATAAGCCCAGACCCAAACTTTGTGGAACATGTGCTGCATCGTCATTGGCATTAAAGGCTTTGAAGCAGCTCTCAAGCTGCGCCTGCGACATACCTTCGCCCTTGTCTATGCACCACAGCCACAAGTGTTCGCCTTGGAGTCGCGTACCCAACAAAACTTTACCGCCAGACGCCCCATAGCGCAAAGCATTAGACAGCAGATTGCGTACCAAGCGTTGCAGTGAAAGCGGGTGCACCCAGACGCTGCGCTCAGACAGACGCGTACGCAATTGAACATGGCACATAGACGCCAAGGCTTGGAATTCGCCCAAGGTGTCTTTCAACAACTCCCCAAGCGACATGCTTTCAAATTGACTGGGTTCAATAGGCTTGGCTTGGTCTTGCGCCAAATGCCGCAAGCTGTGCATGAAGTCGTCAACATAAGAGGATGCGAGTTGCAAGCCTTCAAGCAAATGCGCTTGAAGGCATGTGAAGGCAGTGCTTTATCTACAAACAACACGCTATTGGCCACACACGCTTCTTTTATTGCGTTGTCTTGCAATGCAGAAAGCACCAACATAGCGCCTTGGCTGCGCAGTTGACACACCGCATGGAAGGTGTCCAAGCCCTGTGAATCGGGCAAATTCAAATCCACCAAAACCAATACCCAAGGCTGGTGCGAGGCCAACTGCGCCAGTGCGGATGCAAGGCTGGTGGCGAAACAGCAATCTGCTTGAGGCAAACAACTTTGCACCGACACGGCGATGGCGTCGGCCATCAAGGGATGGTCTTCGATGATCAAGATGCGCGGGTGAGGCATAACATCTCCTTGGCCGAGATGTACGCAATTTCTGCGACGAAGACAAGACCCTCGCTAAGAAATGAAACGATCTTTCAGTTATGCAGGGTGTCGACGCGAAGCCCTAAGCAAACCAAAGGCACACAACAAGCCCGCCACGGCCACAGGCATGGCCACCCAGAAAACGGTTTGCAAGCCAAAACGTGTGCTCAGCGCCGCCCCACCCAAAGCACCCACGACGCCGGTGAAGCCATAGCCAATCACCGCATACAAGGCCTGCCCCCTGCCGCGCAACCGGCCCGGGAAATGCTGCGACAGCCAAGCAATGCTCACCGTGTGCTGAATCGCAAAGGTAAACACATGCAGGCACTGCGCCAGCAGCAATACCCACAACAAATGGCCAAAACCAGCGGTGAGCCCCATGCGAAGCGCCATCAAGCCGGTGCACACACACAACCACGCCGGCAAACTCAGCCAATGCAGCCAACGGCTTTGGGTGAAGAAACCGATGATTTCAACAATAATGGACACCGCCCACAACACACCAATCATGTCTTTGCCGTAACCGAGTTCATCTAAGTACAAAGAGAAAAAAGTATAGAGAGCCGCATGCGACAACACATGGAAAAACAAGGTGGCGAAAAACCACAGGGTGGGCGGTTGACGCAAAACTTTGCCAAAACCTGACTGCGCTTGGGACGAGTGTGCCTCCTCGCGCACATTGGGCAAACTCCACACGCTCAGGTTGATGGCGACCAATGTGAACACCGTCCACAAAGGAAAGTCAGCCATGCCATGCGCCTCGAACCATGCACCAGAGACAAACACCGTCACCAAAAAACCGACCGAGCCCCAAAGCCTGATGCGGCCATAACGCCGCACATCTAATGTGCCTTGGTGGCTGACCAAATGCGCCATCGCCGCCTCGCTCATTGGCATCATGGCGCTGGTGTGGGTGAACATCAAAAACAACACCGCTGCCAACCACCAGGGTTCATTGCTGAACAACAGCCCGATGGAACACAACAAGGCCATGCCCGCACACCATCGCATCAGAGGCGCGCGCTCACCGCTGCGGTCGCTCAACCAACCCCACAGATAAGGCGCAAACACGCGGGTAACAGCTTGCATGGAGGTGAGTAAGCCAATCATCCACAGGCTTAATCCGAGGTGCTTCAACCACAACGGCAAATACGGGTTGAAAAAACCAATGTGGGCAAAGTAACTGGCAGAGAGTGCGGCGAACGGCACCAGTTGGCGCCGCGAGACACGCGGCGCTGCGTCTGTGGTCATGGCATCAATCGCTGCGTTGCGCGCAAATGGGCATGAGCGGCATGACCACATCGCCACACTGCGCACGGTGGCGCAAAGCGTGGTCCATCACCACCAGCGCCAATAGCGCCTCGGCAATCGGTGTGGCGCGTATGCCCACGCAAGGGTCGTGGCGACCCTTGGTTTGCACTTGCACCGCGTTGCCTGCGCTGTCTATGCTGTCACGCGGCGTGAGTATGGAGCTGGTGGGCTTGATGGCGATGCTCACCTCAAGGTCTTGCCCCGTGCTGATACCGCCCAACACGCCGCCGGCGTTGTTGTTGGCAAAACCTTCTGGCGTGAGGCTGTCGCCGTGGGTGGAGCCGCGTTGCGCCACACTGGCAAAACCCGCGCCGATTTCCACGCCCTTGACCGCATTCAAGCCCATCATGGCGCAAGCAATATCTGCATCGAGCCGGTCGTAAATCGGTTGTCCCAAACCCACCGGCATGCCACGCGCCACCACGCGAATGCGTGCGCCGCAGGAGTCGCCCGCTTTGCGCAGGCTGTCCATATAGGCCTCCAAATGCGCCACATCGCCAATGGGCGCGTAAAACGGGTTGTTGGGCACATGCGCCCAGTCTTCAAAACCGATGGCGTGCTCACCCAGTTGGGTCATGCAGCCGATGAAGCTGGTGCCGTATTTTTCTTTCAGCCATTTTTTGGCCACTGCGCCAGCGGCCACCGTGGGGGCTGTGAGGCGGGCCGAAGAACGCCCACCGCCACGTGGGTCGCGTACTCCATACTTTTGCAAATAGGTGTAGTCGGCGTGGCCGGGCCTAAAGGTTTGCAAGATGTCGCTGTAGTCTTTGCTGCGCTGATCGGTGTTTTGAATCAGCAGGGCAATCGGTGTGCCGGTGGTCAGGCCTTGGTAGACGCCACTCAAAATTTGCACCTGGTCGGGCTCTTGGCGTTGGGTCACATGGCGGCTGGTGCCAGGGCGGCGGCGGTCGAGGTCGTGCTGAATGTCGGCCTCGCTCAAAGCCATGCCCGGTGGGCAGCCGTCAATCACGCAGCCAATGGCCGGGCCGTGGGATTCACCAAAGTTGGTGACTGCGAAAAGGGTGCCTAAGGTGTTGCCGCTCATGCAGAGGATTATCCCTGAGAGGAATTGGGTCAATTAATTGGGGTCAGATCCCAATTAATTAATCGGGATCTGACCCCGATTAATTTTGTAAACAAATTCATGTTTTGCGCAGCGCGGTTTTGGGTGGCTTGAAACTGCGAAGGGACTGATACATTGAAAAATTGCCCTTTCCAATAAGGTTACATATGCACAACACCGTTAGTGCCCCAGCTGCCATTTACGACTTGTTGGTGGAAACGCAAACCATCGGCTTCAACATGCCCTCTGACCCATTGACCTGCTCGCTTCTGCGCACTTTGGCAGCGAGCTAACCGGGTGGTCACTTTTTGGAGCTGGGCTCGGGCACAGGTTTGTCAACTGCTTGGATTCTTGATGGCATGGATGCAAGTTCATCACTCACCACGGTGGACAACGACCCTCTACTGCTCAGTATCTTGAGTCGCCATCTTGGCGATGATGCTCGGCTGGAAGTGGTCTGTACCGATGGGGATGAGTTCTTGAAGAACCATCAAGAAGAAAGATTCGACTTCATCTTTGCCGACACTTGGTCAGGCAAATATCGTTTCTTGAATGAAGCCTTGAACATGGTGAAGCCCGGTGGTTTTTATGTGATCGATGACATGCTGCCTCAAGCAAACTGGCCGCAAGATCATGCCCAAAAGGTTGAGCATTTATTGAAGACATTAAATGATCTTCAAGGTTGGCATGTGTCCCCATTGGACTGGGCAAGTGGCTTGGTGGTGGCTGTTCGTCGGTAAAAAATAATCTTGTGTTTGCACTTACAAATTAATCGGGATCTGACCCCGATTAATTTGCCTTGGCGCCCTCTTCTTCCGAGGGCCAATCGCGGATATAGGCCTTCAGCATTTGGTTTTCGAAGTTTTGGCTGTCGACCACGGCTTTGGCCACATCGTAAAAACTCACCACGCCCATCAGGTCGCGGTTATTCAACACAGGCAAATAGCGGGCATGGCGCTCTAGCATCATGCGGCGCACTTCGTCGAGTTCGGTATCAGGCGAACAGGTGATGGGGTGGTCGTCCATGGCGCTGCGCACGGTGGCGTTTCCAAGGGTGCCGCCATTGCCGTTGAGCGCCAAAATCACCTCGCGGAACGTAAGAATGCCCACCAAGTCGCCATGGTCCATCACCAAGATGGAGCCCAAATCATGGTCGGCCATGGTTTTCACCGCCTCGGCCAAGGGTGCCAGCGGCGTGGTGGTGTAAAGCGTATTGCCTTTGAGTCTGAGAATGTCGCTGACTTTCATGGGTTCCTCTTGAGGCCAGGGCGGCTGGCATGGGATTCAATATAGCCCACAATCTGCATTTGGTACACCGCAAAAACGAGAACACCATGACCGGATACGCCGATCCCCATTTCGACACACTCGCCTTGCACGCAGGCAGCCAACCCGACCCCAGCACCGGCGCACGCGCCGTGCCCATTCACTTAACCACCTCGTATGTGTTCGAGTCGACCGACCAAGCCGCAGCACTCTTCAACTTGGAAAGCGCGGGTCATGTGTACAGCCGCATCAGCAACCCCACCACCGCGGTGTTCGAGCAACGCATCGCAGCACTCGAGGGCGGCATTGGTGCCATCGCCACCGCCAGCGGCCAAGCCGCGCTGCACCTGAGCATCGCCACCATCATGGGTGCGGGTTCGCACATTGTGTCTAGCTCGGCGCTGTACGGCGGTTCGCACAACCTGCTGCACTACACCTTGCGCCGTTTTGGGATTGAAACCACCTTTGTCAAGCCGGGGGACATTGATGCTTGGAAAGCTGCCATACGCCCCAACACCCGCCTGCTGTTTGGCGAGACGGTGGGCAACCCGGGGCTGGACGTATTAGACATTCCCACCATCTCGCAGATTGCGCACAACCACGGCCTGCCGCTGTTGGTCGACGCCACCTTGAGCACGCCGTATTTGATCAAGCCGCTGTCCTTGGGTGCGGATTTGGTCTACCACTCAGCGACCAAATTTTTAAGCGGCCACGGCACGGTGATTGGCGGCGTGGTGGTTGATGGCGGATCGTTTGACTGGGAAGCCAGCGGCAAATTCCCCGAACTCTCCGAGCCCTATGCCGGTTTTCACGATATGGTGTTTACCGAGGAAAGCACCGTGGGCGCATTCTTGCTGCGCGCACGACGCGAGGGTTTACGCGACTTTGGTGCCTGCCTCAGCCCGCACAGTGCATGGCTGATTTTGCAAGGCATGGAAACCTTGCCTTTGCGTATGGAGCGGCATTTGGCCAACACCGAAAAAGTGGTGGCGTTTTTGGCCGCTCACCCCATGGTGTCGCGGGTGGGGCATCCGCTGATGCCCGACCATCCCAGCCACGCCTTGGCGCAAAAACTCTTGAAGGGCGGCGCACGGGGTGCGGGTTCGGTGTTCAGCTTTGATATCAAGGGGTCTCGCACACAGGGCCGCGCTTTCATCGAAGCCTTGAAAATTTTCAGCCACTTGGCCAATGTGGGCGACAGCAAATCACTGGTGATACACCCCGCCAGCACCACGCATTTCCGCATGAGCGACGAAGCTTTGGCGCAGGCCGGCATAGGTGCGGGCACCATCCGCTTGTCGGTGGGCTTGGAAGACGCCGATGACTTGATCGACGACTTGAAGCGCGCCCTTAAAGCTGCTGAAAAAGCCGCTGATAAAGCCGCATAAAGGGGCCACTATGTATATGAATGTGAACGGCCACAAAACTTACGCCTACACCGGCGGCAAAGATTTCAACCCCGCGCAACCCACCGTGGTGATGATCCACGGCGTCTTGTGCGACCACAGCGTATGGGCGCTGCAAAGCCGCTACTTGGCTAACCACGGCTGGAATGTGCTGGCCATAGACCTGCCCGGTCACTGCAAAAGCGCGGGTGCGCCGCCCGCCACGGTGCAAGAGGCGGCGGCATTCATTCACGCGCTGTTGGATGCACAAGGCGTCAAGCAAGCCGCTTTGGTGGGCCACAGTTTTGGCTCGCTCATCGCCTTGCAAACCGCTGCCAATATGGGCGAGCGCATCAGCCATTTGGTGATGGTGGGCACGGCTTATCCCATGAAGGTGACGCAAGCGCTGCTGGATGCTTCGCTGAACGAGCTCGAGAAAGCCCTGCACATGACCAATGTGTTTTCACGCGCCACTTTGGCACCACCTTCAGGCGCTGGCTCTTGGGTGTTTGGCGCCAGCTTGGCGCTGGGGCGAAGGGTCTTGGCCAGCAACAAAACCGTGAACGTGTTTCACACCGGCTTCAATGCCTGCAACAGCTACGACCAAGGCCTGCAAGCCATGGCGGCTGTCACCTGCCCTGTTCTGATGGTCTTGGGTGAAGCCGACCAAATGACGCTGCCCAAAAATGCACTGCCCCTGATTACCCAAGCCAAAGACAGCGGCAAGTCTTTGCAGGTGGTGAGCATTCCCCACGGACACCACCAAATGAGCGAGTCACCTGACGAAACTTTGAATGCGCTCAAGCGCTTTTTAATTGGGGTCTGACCCCAATTAATTTAGCTCCGCTAAATCGATCAACAAGACATAGCGCGGGGTTTGGGGTTCGTTCAAGACCCCGACCCAATCTAACTGGCTCAACAAGCCAAGCACTTTCTCCACTTCCATGGGGTCGGCGTTGAGTTGCTGCGCCAGTCGAACCGCAGCCATTCCACCCGCGCTTTGCGCCCGTGCCTGATGCAGCAAGCGCATGCAAGCCAGACCCAAGGCTCCACCCTGAGCCGCAGCAGGCTTATCGCTTGTAAACAACTCCTGAACCAACTCAGGCCAACTCGCCACCACCACTGCTCCTAGCAACACCACCACCCAAGTGGTGTAGACCCACACCAACAAAATCGGCACGGTGGCAAAGGTGCCGTAAATCAGCGAAAAGGTGGGCATGCTGGCCAAATAAAACGCAAGGCCACTGCGCGCCGCTTGCAGCAGCAGCGCCGTGCCCAAACTGCCAAACAGCAAAGGCCGCCACGCCACACGGGTGTTAGGCACAAACCGGTACAAACCGGTGATGCCGCCCCACAGCAGCATGAACTCCAAGATATCCAAAGCGAATTTCACCCCAGGGCCTTGGTAACGCAACGACCCGCCCGACCAAGTGATGACCGAGGCCATGGTGACCAAACTGGCCGCTAACAACAACGGGCCCAAGGTCAGCGCCGCCCAATACAACATCAAACGCTGCCCCCAAGGGCGTTGCTGGCGTACCCTCCAAATCGTGTTGAGGCTACGGTCTATGGTGAGCATCAAGGCCAGCGCCGACACCATCAAAGCAGCAAAGCCAAAGCTGCCCAAGCGACTGGCCTTGGTGGTGAATTGCGTGAGGTAGCCCAAGACTTGGCGAGAAATCGACTCGGGAATCAGGCTTTCCAGCAACCAGCGCTGCAATACGGTTTGAAATTGGTCAAAGATGGGAAAGGCCGTCACCACCGCCAGCGCCACGGTCAGCAAAGGCACCACAGCGATCAAGGTGGTGAAGGTGAGAGCGCCAGCAGTTTGACCTAAGCGGTCATCGGCAAAACGCTGCGCCAAGCTGCGCGCCGCCCGTTGCCAAGGGAAATGCAGCAGCTTTTGCGGCAGGTGGAGAAGTTGCGAGACAATCATGACCGATATCATGCCATCCACAACACCTCTTACTTCCCAAGCCCTTTGGCATGTGCAACTCAGCCGCGCCTTGGCCGTGGGCAGTCTCATCGGTTTAATCGTTCTCTCTTTGGCGTGGGAGTTGTGGCTCGCCCCTTTGCGCCCAGGCGGTTCTTGGCTGGCCATCAAAGCCCTGCCCCTGTGCATTCCCTTGGCGGGTTTGCTGAAAAACCGCATGTACACCTACCGCTGGGTCAGCTTGGTGGTGTGGCTTTATTTTGCGGAAGGGGTGATTCGTTTGCAAGGCGATGCTTGGCCCAGCAATGGGTTCGCTGGGGTTGAAATATTTTTATGCTTGATGCTTTTCACGGCCAGTGCTTTGCATGTGCGCTGGCGCTTGCGCGACGCGGCTTTGGCTGAGCAGCAGCCTCTTGAAACCATGCTCAAGGCAGCGGAGCCCCAAGCGGTCTATGGCTTCACCCCCCTCTCACCAGCGGGGCAGCACATCGTCACGCCCGACATGGTGCGTGCTTTGCGCGACGAGCAAGGCGAATGACGCGTCGCGCCCTGCTAGACACCAGCGTGCTGATCGCCCTGCTGGACGCCAGCCACATTCGTCACCAACTTTGCAGCCAGTGGCTTGGCCATCACACGGCGGGTTGGGCCAGTTGCCCCATCACCTTGAATGGCTGCGTGCGCATCATGGCGCAGCCTGCCTACCCCAACCGCTTGCCCATGCACACCGTGGTCGCGGGTTTGCAGCAAGCCATGCTTCACCCCATGCACGAGTTTTGGGCTGATGAGGTTAATCCCTTGCAAAAGGATGCGCTTAACTGGGCCCAACTGCTGCGGCCGAACGACATCACCGACGCCTATTTGTTGTCACTGGCCGTCTCCAAGCAAGCCTGCTTGGTCAGTTTGGATCTGGGTATTTCTTTGTCTTGGGTGGTGGGGGCTGAAAAATCCCACCTTGTTCAACTTCTTTAAGCACTGATCGCAGCGCCCATCATCGCTTTTTTAAAACCTCAGACTCTCTCAACAACTGATTCCAGTCGTCCGGTGGGTGACCACTCTCCAGCATTTTGCGAAAAACGCGGTAGGCGTCATCGCTGCTTTCAAAGGCTCGCTTGGTCTGATCGTCATTGACCCAAGCAAAAACAATCACCTTGCTGGCTGCGTGGTAACGAAAAAACAAACGGTACTGCTGAAAAAATTTGGCCCTGAACCAATGTTTGTGCTCACCACCCAGAGTATTGCCTTGGCGGTATTCGGCGCGAGCGGGGTCTTGGGGAATGGTGTCAAACGCCAATTGGGTGATGGCGCTCAGACGCTTGCTGGCGTTTTTGTTGACATAGCCCACAGGGTCTTTGCGCTGGAGGGTTTCAACCTGTTGCACAAGCGCTTGAACTTGCGCCAAAAACAAGGGGTGGGCAAACAAGTGCCAGCCATGCACCTGCACAGGTGGCCCCGTCATTCATCTTCAAGCGGCAGTGCGGCCTCAAGGTCTACCTTGACCTGACCCACCAAGGTTTGCAGATGCTGTACCCAAGCTGCGTCCACAGCCTCGAGGCGTTCGGGGTGCTGCGCCATATCGTTGGCGATAAAAGCTAAAAAAGCGCCCAAGGCAGGGTCTTCGTCCTCGGTGCCAACAGATCGACTCAACACCACCTCTCCGCTG